>Ga0074199_1001719_pt1 | contig 16923 bp, 14 predicted proteins | sample EPASupsiteSAE347_FD_64528 | JGI IMG/M metagenome (GOLD analysis project Ga0074199, IMG submission 64528) | Bioremediated contaminated groundwater from EPA Superfund site, New Mexico - Sample SAE3-47 | ecosystem: Environmental > Aquatic > Deep subsurface > Groundwater > Contaminated ...
GCGCAGGTAGTTCCCCGTCAATTCCCGCAGGACCAGCCCGACTTCCACCAGGTATTCCACGCTCTCGCCGCCGATGGCTTCAGGAATATACTCATCGCGATCGCGCTGACGCGACAGCAAAACCTGCAAGGCGCATGGTTTGCGGTCCCGCACGAGCGCCACCGGAACGCTGTTCCCCGCCGCGCGTCGCCCGCCAATGAGATACGCCAACCGCAGGCGGCCGAAATCCGCATCGGTGTAATAACCCTGGGCGTCAATCGGAATCCCATCCCAGGCCGTGATAACGTCACCCGCTTGGAGAACCTCGGCGGCGCCGGAGCCGGGCGTTGTTTTCGTAACCACGATGCCGCCCTCGGGTTCGGGCACGCCCAGGTAGCGGCGCTTGACGGGATCCAGCAGCGGCTCGAACTGGAAGCCGGCCCAGGCCAGTCCTTTATATGGCGGCGCGTTGGCATCGGCAATAAACCGCCGCAGGGTGGTGCAGGGAATGAACAAACCGGTTTGCGTTTTTTTGTCGTACGCCACGCTGAGGCCCGCCAACTGCCCGTTAAGCAACGCCGGTGTCCCGTTGCCGTCAATGCTCGATTGCGTCAGTACCTTGAGCGCCAGCGGGCGGGGCGATGCGGAGGAGGATAGCTCCACCACCTGGCCAACGCTGGTCTGGAATTCGCCGGTCTTTTCAAGCTTAACAATGGTCAGCCGGTCGTCGCGCCGGATAATATCGGCCAGTGCCATGGGAAGGAGCGCATTGGCGGCCGCAACCGCATTGGCGGCTGCACTATTACTGAATGTCAGGAGTGCGGTGTTGAGCTGTTCATCGGCTTCCAGCACGGTGGCCGCCAGCTTAACACCGCTCTTGGCCCGGCATAGTTCCACCTGGGTCTGGTTACGCACCAAATCCTCGGTGGTCAGGACCTGCGCGGGGCCGATGACTACGCCATAACCGTGGCGGATCGCGGCGGCTTTTTTACGCCAGGGAATCTGGGGATCATGGTCCTGGTAGGTGACTGTGATCTCCACCATGCTGGCATCGTAGTCCGGACCCGGCGCCGCAACCGCCGGCTTGGGTAGAGCGAACAGAAAGCCGGTCATGAGAACAGCGATCATGCGTGTGCAATTTGTTGTTAATACCTTATCCGCTCGAAACCGCGATAGGAAAAAGGAAGTTGCTGAAACGAGAGGGGATTCACCACGGAGACACGGAGGCACGGAAACAGGACTTCTCCTCACATGTTCTCTTCCGATCAATCGTTGCGTGCATCCCGAGGCGCGCTTGCGCGCGCTCGGGATACACGCAACACTCTGTGTGGAGCAGGAAGAGATCAAGGAGACGGACACTCCGTGCCTCCGTGTCTCCGTGGTAAGGTTTGTTTTCATTTGCGCGCTCCCGCCGGATAAATGTGGGATATCTCCGGGATATTGTAGCGGCGCTGAATAACGGGTTCCGCCCGCGTTGTTTCGGCGAAGTCAAGGATCAAGGGGTCCGGATCGTCTGAAAAATGGATAACGTGGAAACTGTTGGTCGGGTGAGAAAACGCGGCGGGCAGGTCCTTCATGTTGCGGATGGGAAGGCCGTTGATTTCGCGCACGATTTTATTCAAGTAAGGTTCATCGTACGCATTCACCGGATGGGCCAGCCGGCTGCGCAAGACGACGAATTGGTCGCGCCCGGCAATCAATCCATCCGCCTTGGCGAAGGTGGCGTAATACAACAGGTGATGGGCATACCACTGGTTCAGTTCCCCGCCGGCGGCCATCAGCAGGCCGCGGCTCAACGGCGCAAAGACCAGCCCGCCCAGGATGAAATATTCCGGGCGGCGGTCGTAGGCATACCGGAATGCAAAAGGATCGGTCCGGTTGGCCAGGGGCACGGAGATATCCAGGGCTTGCCCATTGCGCCAGACCTTGAATGCCACGGTTTCGCCGCACTGCTTGCGCTCCATTAGTTCCACATATTCGATCGTCTGGCCTTCCAGGCGGACCGTACCATCGCTGGCGATAGCGTGGCCGTCAATGGCCAATAACGTGTCATTGGTCTGCAGGATACCGGTGGCACAACCGAACGGATCAATGAAGGAAACAACCACGCCCGTGTCGTTTCCCGGCAAACCGAGTTGCCGTCGCATGGCCGGGTTCGGAGTTTCCAGGTGGGAGATGCCCAGCTCAGGGTAGCCGTCATACGTGCCGTCCTCAATGTCCGTAAGAAAATGCCGGATAACCGGCAGGGGGATGGCATAGCCCAGGTTCTGGGCGTTGGGAATACCTTGGAACGCGACGCCCACCACGCGCCCCTTGAACAACACGGGGCCGCCGCTGTTACCAGGATTAATGGCGGCATCCACCTGGATCGCAAGATGACTATCCACCTGGCTGTGAGTGTAAAGCTGATAATCTATCCGCGAAACCACGCCCTTGGTCAAAGACAGCCGTTCTCCGCCCATCGGGTAACCCAGCACGATCACTTCCTCGTTCAGATCCGGCAGGCCGTCGCCCAGCTCCATGGGCGCGGCCTGGGCGTAGAATTCAGGATCGCGGACCGTCAGGACCGCCAAGTCGCAGTCATGGCCGATAAATTCCACTTCGGCCGGATAACGGCGGGACTGGCCTTCCCGCTGGATTTCGATGAACCGGGCATCGGAGACGACATGGGCGTTGGTCAGGATCCGTTTTTTACCGATAATGAAACCGGAGCCGCTGCCGGATGATGGCGCCGCCGGCTGCCAGGGCCAGGCGTAGTCCTCGCGCTGGATGGTGGCATAGACCTTGACCACCGACTCCCGGAACCCGTGCTCACCCAACCACGCCGCCTGTGCCTCGAGCCCCGTCATGATCGCCACCCACGCTAATCCCGGCAATATCCAGTAACGCATTGTTTGCATGCGCAGAATCTAACGCAAAGTTACAAAGACGCAAAGGAAGAAATTGGCGCCCGTGTTTGTTGAACTTTACCGAACCTCGAAAGGATCTACTTTTTTGTTCTAAATTTATGTTAAGAAATTCTTATTTGTAGCCGCGATCGGCGAAAAGCGAATCCGGAACATCCGGGGTCAGCGACCCCGACTACGCCAGGGTTGTACATTCGATCTGCGGACCTCGCCCTCGAAAATGGGCCTGATTACCGAAACCTTCCGCTGCCGGCCCGCCGTGCGGCGCTCGTTAAGCCCCACGCACTGCACGGCCGGCGTCGGCCCTCGCGCCGAGGACCTGCTGAGAGACCATCAATTCTGCGATGTCTCCGTCGGAAAAAAATCCCCTTATGACAACCTTGTTGGGGCTGACGGCCGTATCCTGCTTCTGGGTGTGACTCATGCCAACAACACGACCCTGCATCTGGTTGAAAACATCAACGGTGCGCCGACGATTTGCCGGGAACTGTTCCAGCCGGTTGTCATCGACACCGAGGGACGATCCTGGACGGTTCCCACCTATCCTCATATGCCCGGTCTGGCCCGCTGCTATATCCGGGTCGAACCGGAATTGCTGGCGGCGGGAATTCAGGTCAACGGACGGGTTGGCAACGCCGAGGCGCGGCTGATCCAAGCCCAACCGATGGCCGAGCTGATCGGCCGGTGCATTCGGAAAAATCCGCTGTATTTGTGCGAGGTGTTTATCCCGTCGGCCGACGAATATCCGCTGGGAGGATACGGGTCAAATGCCGCCATCTTCGGTCCCGCCGTCGAATCGGTCCTTCTGAAGGGGGCCGAATCGCTGATCGCTCGATGCCTGTAATTCGGAATTGTTGGCGTCTCGGCCCTGCCATTGACAGGCATCCTGACACGGGGTAGAGTACAAGCAAGAGGTCAAAGATCAGATTTCAGAGGTCAGAAATACACGTTGAGCGTTGAGCGTCAGGCTTCGCGGCTCGACTGAGCCCGTTGAAGTCCAAAGTGCTCCGCCCAGGCGAGTCGAGCGTATAGCGCCACGTCGGATTCTGTGGCCAAGTTGCCGCTTGCCGCTCGCGGCGCAAAAGTCTAAATTTATTGCATCACACCATCCATTCGCAGTTTGATCATATGATCGCACAAGGTGAAATCGAAAAAATCGCGCGCGACATCGGCCAAGCCGCCCAAGCCGAACGGGTCATTCTTTTCGGCTCTCATGCGCGCGGAACACCCACGGATAGCAGCGACGTTGACTTGCTGGTGGTTGCGGAAACCAATCAACCCCGGCACAAACGCAGCCGTGAGCTTTACAGGCGTATCCGGCCATATCATTTTCCAATGGACATACTTGTATACACACCGCAAGAAGTGCAAAGTGGAAGCATGACACCGGTATCCTTTATTTCGCAAGTTTTACTGGAAGGAAAAACCGTATATGTCCGCGGAACATGATATTGCCAGGCAATGGCTAATCAAAGCGCGCAGTGATCTGCTTAATGCCGACAACAATCTTGCCGCCACATGCGTTCCATGCGACACAGTCTGTTTTCACTGCCAGCAAGCGGCCGAAAAAATGCTTAAGGCTTTTCTATCCGCCAAAGGCATCCCGCCACCACGCATACATGATTTGTTGCTCCTCATGCAAGAAATTCTTAAGCACACCACATCCGTCGAAAATCTGCGTGAGACGTTGATAATTTTGAATCCATATGCTGTGGCGGCACGTTATCCCGACGAAAACGGCGATCTGCCAACGTTGGATGATGCGCGCGAGGCCCGCCGGGGCGCAGATGCCGTTCTGACATGGCTAATGCATGAACTGCCCGCCGTGTAACCAGTAAACCATGATCTGACATCTGACCGCTGGTCTTTTAATTTCTGGATTCCAACTATGGCTATACCTTCCACAACGCGGTTGGCGGACCTGCTCAAGCGCACGGGACTGTTTAAAGACGAGCAAATCAAGGCCCTGCTGGAGCAGAAAATCGAAGGCAACGCCTCCATCACGCGGCGGGTGGTCGAGGCTGGCTACGTGCCGGAGGAGGAATTCCTTACCGCTGTCGGCAAGGCCATGAGCTATCCCTTTGTCCGCTTGAATGAAGTCAAAATCGAATCCACCGTGATCACCCGCCTGCCGGCCAAAGTTGTCTTTCAGTATAACGTCATTCCCCTGCAGATCGAAAATTCCGTCCTGCGTGTGGCTACCAACGATCCCTTCAACTCCAACCTGGCGGATGCCCTGCGGATGGTTTCGGGGCTGCGCATCCGCTTGAGCCTGAGTTTGACGGCCGATATTGCCAAGGCCATCAATAAATTTTATGGCGTCGGCGCGGACACCATGGAGCGGCTGATCGAGGACAACCGCATCGAGGTGCCGCAGGAAGAAATCATGACCAAGGTGGATTTGAGCGACTTGGATCAGGAAGCATCCATCGTCAAGTTCGTCAACCAAGTCATTTGGGAGGCTTACAAGGACCGCGCCACGGACATCCATTTCGAACCCATGGAGGACGAATTGCGCATTCGTTACCGTGTGGACAGCGTCCTGCATCAGACTTCCATGCCGCCCCAACTCAAGCAGTTCCAGGCGGCCATTGTTTCGCGCATCAAGGTCATGGCTAACATGGATATTGCCGAAAAGCGTCTGCCCCAGGATGGCCGCATTGGGCTCAGCATCCACGGCGAGGACCTCGATATCCGCGTATCCACCATCCCGACGGTGTACGGCGAGAGCATCAGCTTGCGGCTCCTGACCCGTAAAAGCGGCTTGATCGGGTTGGAAAGCATCGGCATGAACCCCAAGGATGAAGCCATCATCCGCAAGCTGATTCACAAGCCCAACGGCATTCTGCTGGTGACCGGCCCGACCGGTTCGGGCAAATCCACCACGTTGTATGCCTGCCTGCATACGATCAATTCCATCGAACAGCGCATTATCACCGTCGAGGAGCCGATCGAATATGAGATGAAGGGCATTAACCAGATCCAGGTCCGCCCGGAGATCGGACTGACCTTTGCCATGGGACTGCGCCATATCCTGCGCCAGGACCCCAATGTGATCATGGTGGGGGAAATCCGCGATTTTGAAACGGCGGAAATCGCCATCCGCGCCTCGTTGACCGGCCACTTGGTGTTCAGCACCCTGCACACGAACGATTCGGCCGGCGCCATTACGCGGTTGATTGACATGGGCGTGGAACCCTTCCTGGTGGCTTCCTCCGTGGAAGCCATCATTGCCCAGCGCTTGGTGCGCATCTTGTGCGACCAATGCAAGCGCGCGCTCAAGCCCGACAATCCCGCGCTGAAATCCGTTGAGTCGGTCAAAGCGTTGATTGGCGCGACAATTTACGAGGCAGTGGGTTGTGAGAAATGCCGGCGGGGCGGCTATCTGGGGCGGCTGGGCATCTTCGAGAATCTGCTCGTGACCGATGCCATCCGGTCCCTGATTATGTCCCGGGAAGCGGCCAATGTGATCAAGCAGAAAGCGCTCCAGCAGGGCATGCAAACCCTGCGGGATGACGGCTGGCTGAAGGTCCGTAACGGCACGACCACGATCGAGGAAGTTCTGCGCGTGACCGAGGAAGAAGAAGGCTGAGTGAAAGAATGTAGAAGTCAGTAGTCAGAATTCAGAATTTTCATGTTTGATAATACAGTTGTTGTAAATGATTTGCATTTATTCTGGATTCTGTCTCCTGAATCCTGAATTCCTGCAAAACATGAGTTTTGCAATTGATTCAATAGAATGGGAGATCGCTGATGCCCATGTTTATTTATACGGCCCGTGGGCGGGCAGGGGAAAAGGTGACAGGCACGCTGGAAGCCGCCGACCGCCGGGCGGCGCTCCTGCACATTGAGCGGCTGGGCCAGATGCCGGTGAAGGTTGAAGAAAAACTTGCCGAGCCGCCTCGGCTCAAGGCCTCCGGCTGGCGGGCGCTCCTGGCGCGCCGCGAACAGCGCCCGCGGATGGGCGCCCACGACCTGCTCAATTTCACGAGCGAGTTGAGCGATCTGCTGGCCTCCGGCATGAAGTTAGGCAACGCGCTCAACACGCTCTCCCACCGGCGGACCAACACGGCCGGCGATTTAATCGTACGCGCCCTGCGGGATGATATCATCCGCGGCACCAGTCTCTCGGATGCCATGGCCCAGTTCAAGGAGACGTTTCCGACCCTTTACGTCAGCCTGATCCGCGCGGGGGAGGCCAGCGGCAACGTGTCGGAAGTCATGGCGCGGATTATCAAGCATTATGAGCGTATCCAGGAGGTCAAGGAAAAGGTCCTTATGGCGCTGGTGTATCCGTGCATTGTGATGGTGGTCGGCATTGGCACCCTGATCTTTGCCATGGTGTTCGTGATCCCGAGTTTCATATCGATTTTCAACGAATTGGGCAGCACCCTGCCCCTGCCGACGCGCATCCTGATGGTAATCAGCTCGGTCACGCTTCATTACGGCTGGTTGATAGCGATCTTATTGGTTGTGGGGATCGTCATGTTCCGCCGCTATTTGCGCACGGAAACCGGGAGGATTTGGTGGCACGGGCTCCAACTCCGCGTTCCCTTGATCCGTGACATCATCACTTCCAGTGCGTTTTCTCAGTTTGCCCGCACGCTGGGCATGCTGATCGCCAACGGCGTGCCCGTGCTGGATGCGCTGTCCATCGGCGAGCGCACGGTGCAGAATTCGGTGCTGGCCGCCGAAATACGCAATGCCCGGGATCGCGTGACCGATGGCACGACCATCTCGGGTCCGCTGGCGGCCGGCAAGGTGTTCCCGCCCATGCTGACCGATATGCTGGCCATCGGCGAAGAGACCGGCGACATGAGCGGGGCGCTTTCCCACATTGCCCGGCGCTACGAGGCCAATCTGGACCGCAGTGTCAAAATTTTTACCACCGTGCTGGAACCGATTATGATCGTGCTGATAGCCGCGATGGTCGGATTCGTGGCCATCAGTATTTTAATGGCGGTTTTCAATTTGACCAACGGATTGAGTGTTTAAGGGTGCGTGCAGCGTGCAGAAAAAGGACCGTGGCTGCAATGAATGCGTAATTTCAGTGCAATTAACTCATACGAAAGGAATCGTGACATGTATACCGTTAACAAATATGAATCGCGCGCGCGTTCGGGTTTCACGCTGATCGAAATTATGCTGGTGGTGGTGATCATCGGCATTCTGGCGGCCGTAGTGTTGCCGAGCGTAACGGGGCGCAAGCGACAGTCGCAAGAGTCGGCCGCCAAGAGCAGTATTGCCAGCATCGGCCTGGCCCTGGACCTGTACGAAACCGACAACGGTAATTTTCCTGCGAGCCTGCAATCCCTGCTCACCAAGGGAAACGAGCAGAGCTGGCGTGGGCCTTACCTGAAAAAAGCGGAAATTCCGATTGATCCCTGGGGCCACGAATTCGTCTATACGCTCAAGGAAAACGGATATGAGATCAAGTCCTTCGGGGCCAACGGCGCGGATGGTGGCGGCGACGACATCACCAACTGAAATGCAGAATGTAGAATGAAGAATGCAGAAACATTGCAGATTCAGGAATTTAATGTTTTGCAAAAAGCATGTCATTCTGCCATAGGCGGATCCGCCTTCCATCTTCGCTCCAAGAGCTTCGGCGGACAAGCAGGCGGAAAACATTCTGCATTCTGCATTCTGCATTCTGCATTTACTCTGATCGAGTTGCTCATGGTCATCGTGGTGATGGGCATTGTCGCGGTGATTGCCATGCCGTCCTTCGTGCGTTCCATCCAGGGGCAGCGCTTGAACACGGCCGCGCGGACGCTGACGACCGTTGCGCGCTATGCCCGGAGCATGGCCGTGCTGAAGCAGAGTGATCTGGCCATGACCTTCAACCTGGCCAACGGCCAGGTTGACCTGGTCTCCTCCAACACGAGCTTGCCTAATTTTTCGCGCGTGGTGTCCGGCGTCCGTGTGCAGGAGGTGGTTGTTGCGGGCGCCGACCCGGTGACCGAGGGCACATGTAGTGTGCCGTTTCTTCGCAACGGGGTCTGTGTCCCGTTTGCAATTACCATTGTGGATCCCAGCGGAAACTATGTGATCCTGAAAGTGGATGCCCTCGGCAGTGTGAAGTCAAAAGTATTCGGAAAACAATAGAAGTGCGGAATAAAAGACCGAAGGCTGTGGACCATAGACTGAAGGACCGAAAACGCATGAATCCCCAACGGCGCTTGGTTTATGGCCATCAGTCTACAGCCCACAGTCTACAGCCGGCTTTTACCCTGGTTGAAGCCATATTGGCGCTGGCCATCCTGAGCATCGGGATTTTTGTGATCATCGAGGCCACGGCCCGGTGCCTGGCCGTGATCCGCGTCTCGCGCAATTACCAGACGGCGCGCGCGGTCCTCGATCGGGGCGAATCCGAATTCCCGCTCCAGCCCAGCAATACGGTGTCGGACAACATTGTCCAGGGAACGGAATACGATTCGGGATATGTTTTTTCGCGGGATTTGGTGGAGTTGGACGGCGAAAAAAAATTGTATGAGGTGATTACCCGCGTAACCTGGTCGGAATCCGGGCGGGCCTCCGCGGAAGAGGTTGTCAGCTATCTGTATTTTCCATATGAGGAATAGGTAATTCGGATTAAAGAGTTCCTGGTTCTTTGTTCTTGGTTCTTGGTTAATGACGGGGGAACGAATGACTTCTCAACGAAGAACGAAGAACGACGAACGACGAACAGGCGGCCGCCTGGCGGCCGCCTTCACCATGATCGAGTTGCTTATAGCCGTGGCGCTTCTGGGCATGGCCATGGCCATGACGTTCACAACGTTCTACAGCGTTGCCAGGGCGTGGCAGAGGGGCACAGCCTTGGCGGACGACCTTGATCACGGCGAGTATGTGATGCAACAGATAGTCTGCGGCCTGCGCTCATCTTTTTTCCCGCCTTCAGCCGGGCCGGCCTCCACCAATGCCGCCACTACCAACACCGCCAATACCAATGCCGCGGCAACCGCGCAGACCTCGGCCGGCAATTACGGGTTTGTGCTGGAAGATAACGGGTACGGGGCGAATGCCCGGGATGTCATCAGTTGGGTCAAAACCGGCACCGCGCTCCTGGGCTTGAACGATCCCCTCTACAAGGGTCTGCACCGGGTGCGGCTCTCCATTGAAGAAGATGATGATGCCGGGTCAGCCGTGGCCGTGCGGGCCTGGCGCCCCTACGCCAATTCGATCACTTTCAATCCCATGGAGATCAAACCGCATTTCGTTTCCGGTAAAGTTGTCGGCTTGAATTGCCGGGTGGCAAAGGAATTGAAGGGCGACAAATGGGATTGGATGGATGATTGGGAAGACGAAGCCACAAACTGCCTCCCGCTGGCGGTGGAAATAACCCTGTATCTGGAGCCCCTGGACCGTGACGAGCCGCCCGTTGAAGTCCAGCGTACCGTCGAGATTCCCGTTGCCCCCTTGTCGTGGCGCGGCGTTAAGAAGAAGCTATGAAACCCAAAAGTCAGAGGTCAGAAGTCAGAAGTCAGAAGTCAGAATACGCTTCACGCTTCACGCTCCACGCTCCACGTGCTTCGGGCTCGGCGCTCATTGTCGTGTTATGGGTCATCGGGCTCCTCTCGATGTTTGTGATGGCCTTTGCCTTCGATATGCACGTTGAGGCGCGCATTACTTCCAGTTGGCGCAAGAAGCTTAAGGCCGAATACCTGTCCAAAGCAGGGATTGAACTGGCCCGCATGGTGCTCTTCGAAACCGCCGATGCCGACATCAATAACCCGGACGTCTCCATCTATCTTGCCAAGGGGTCGGATGAGAAAGTGCGTGGCGCGGCCATTTCCCTCGCGCACGGTGGCGTTGCCGAGGTAACGCGCAAGCTGGGGCAGGGTACGGTATCCGTCACCATCCGCCCGGAAAATGCGCGGATTAATTTGAACAATATGATTTTTGTCAACGACCGGGAGCTGACCTACAACACCTGGCAACCGCTCTTCGATGCCGCCGGGATTCCCTGGGAACAGCGCGACGTCCTGATTGACTGCCTGGTCGATTGGGTGGACCAGGACGAGATGACCCACCTTAGCGGCGTCGAGTCCGAGTATTATGAGAACCTTGATCCGCCCTACCAGTCCAAGAACGGACCCCTTGATACCGTGGACGAGCTCGCGCTTATCAAGGGATTCGATGAGAAACTGCCGGAATCGGAGGTCCCTATTTACCAGGCGTTGTCCGGGTTTCTGACGACCTATGCGACCGACCAGAAAATCAACATCAATGCCGTGGACCACAACACGATAATTGGTTTTCTTGGAATTGACGCCCCGCTGGCGGATGAGATCATTGCCCAGCGCCAAGGTCCGGATCTGACGGACGGCACCGATGACGATATGCCGTTCAAGAACCTCTCCGACCTTCTTGGGCGGGTGCCGGCCCTGCCGCCGGGTGTGGCTGAACGCATTTCCTTCGCCGCCATGGGGCGCTTTTCCATTCTTGCGCGCGGTAAGGTGGGCGACGTTGAACATGCCGTTGCCTGCGTGGTGGCGCTCGACGGAAAAAACTTGACCATCCTGCGTTGGATCGAAGGCGATGTGCTCCAGGCGAACCTGATAAGCCATTGAACTCCGCGCTCAAACGCGCGGAGCGGAAATGGTCAATGGGAAATGGTTTCCGCCATAGGCGGATCCGCCTTCGGAGGAAATGGTTGATGAATGATCCGGAATCGTCTATGGTTACTAACAAGTGGTTTGTGGGGTGATTAACATTATGAGTTTTCTTTATACATTTACCATTTACCATCAACCATGGACCATTCTTTATCTTCTCGTTAACCATTGACCATTCTTCATTCAGATGGCACGACATACAATAACCGGCTTGCGAGTGCGCGATAATCTTCTGGAGTGGACCACATTGGGCTTGGGCAAGAAGGGCATCGAGGTGCTTGCCTCCCGGCAGGTCCAGCTGGAAGGCGATGCGGCGGCGCTTGCGGATCCGGCTCATCGCGCGGAGGCAATCCGCCGGCAGTGCCCCGATCTGGCCGGAGCGGTATCCATCGGCTTGGCGCCCGGCCAAATGCTTATGCGGGTTGTGGATCTTCCCACCACAGACCCCGTTGAGATGGCCGACATGATCCAGTTGCAAGTGGACCAATTTTCCCCGTTTCCCGAGGATCGCATGGCGGTGTCTTACGAAGTCCTGCGTGCGACGGAGACGGCCTGCCTTGTGCTGATTGCGGCGGTGCCCAAGGAACAGATTGAATCGCTTGGCAATTTATTCCGCCTGGTCGGTGTAACCATCCGGCGCATTGATGTCGAGATCATGGGCTGGTGGCGCCTGCTGGCCGATCACGGCGCCATCCCGGCCAACGGCCGGCATTTGCTGCTTCTGCTGGAACCGTCCGGTGGCGTATGGATTGCCGTGCAGGATGGCCTGCCGCAGGCCGTCAAAGCCGTCAGTCCCATGGAGGGCCTGACGCCGGAAGAATATGCCGAGGAACTGGCCGGCGATATGGGCGCCCTGATCGTGTCGCTGGATCTGGAACGCGGCGTGGCGCCGGTGAGCGGCCTGGAATGCTGGAGCCGTGACCTGGATATGAACGTGATCGTTGCGCGCCTGCAGCAGGAGTTGGGGCATGCGGTGCGTCTGCAGTCGCTGGAGGTCCTGCCGCCCTTGAGTGAGGGGCTGGCGCGGCGTATGGTTAATCCGCCTTTTACGGCGCATGCGCGCAATCAAGGCATACAGGCCGTGCTGGACCTGGTGCCGGCGGCCTGGCGGGCAACGGCGACATCCAAGCTTTTTCAGAAGCGCCTGATCAAGGTCGTGGGCGTGGCGATCGGCTTATGGGTGGTGATGGTTGCGGGGTTTTTCGTCGGATTTCAATGGAATCGGGTTAGACTGAACCGGCTTGAGGCGCGCATGGCGGCGCTGCAGAAACCGGCTGACGATGTGCGGCGCCTGCAACGGCAGATTCATTCGTTCGAGGCCTATCTTGACCGCCGGGTTTCGGCGCTGGAGTGTCTGCGCGAAGTCAGCGCTGTATTGCCCAAGGACGTGGACCTCAACTCTTTCCAGTTCAAAAAGGGTAAAACCGTTGCGCTTCGCGGCGAGGCGCGCGCCGTGGAACCGATTTATGATTTCAAAAAATCTTTGGACAAATCGCCGATGTTCAAAAGAATCGAGATGGGCAGTACCCAGCCCAGCAAACGCAAGGAAATGACTGTGCAGACCTTCCAAATGAATGCCCAGCTGAAAGATGAAAAGAAAGGGGACAAGCCATGAAACTGTCCTCCCGGGAAGCGGGGCTCGGTATTACCACCGGCATGCTGTTGCTGTTCGGCCTGACGTTACTCGTCGTCGTGCCGAAGATCAAGGTATGGCAGGAGCGAATCGAAACCCAAAATACCCAGGCCCAGCGGATCGAAGTCTCGGAGCGGCTGGTCGGGGACCGGGCGCTATGGGACAAGCGGATGGCGGACTTGCTTACACGCCTGTCGCGGTATCCGGCCGCCATGGATGTCACGGCCGACTACCTGAAGATCCTGGAACGGGTGGCCAAGGACAACAATATTACGCTGGTCCAACGCAAGCCGCAAAAGGAGAAGCGGCAGGGCGATTGCTACGAGATGCCTATTGACTGCACCTGGGAGGGTGACCTGAACGGCCTGGTGCGTTTTCTATATGCGTTGAATCAGGAAAATGTGACCATGGACATGGAAGACCTGAGTATCTCGCTGGTGGCCGGCGGCAAGGGACGGCTCAAAGGCAACTTTACCCTGATGTGCATATACACCCGCGAGGGAGGCGGGCCTCCGGCGCCGGAAACCAAGGAGCCGATCAAGGCGAAACCGGGATCGCCGCTGTCGCCGCTTGCTATTTCAACGAATATGTGAGATACTGAAAACTATTGGTTGAGGTGATGAAAAGTGGAAACTGGAAATTGGAAATTAGCGCGGAATCGGAATCTTTCTTGCCGAATTTCCAATTTCTATTTTCCAATTTCAGCGTTCCATTAATGCTCACAAAAACAAGATGATGATGCAGCACTGGTACATTTGGATCCTGACGACGGGACTGATATGCGGGTTATGGCAGAGTATGGCCTGGGGGCAGACCAACGCCCCGAATCCTGACGCGGCGCCTTTGCCAACCGACGGGCCGGCGCCAGTTGCGCTTTCCACCCTGAGTGCCGCAAAGCCGCTGACGCCCGCTGGTACCGGCGCGGCTGTCGCGCCGGGGCGCAGTCCATTTAAGGGATTTGCCCCTGTAAGCACGGGTGCGGTTACCGCACCGGGGCGGAATCCATTTGCAGGGTTTACCCCTGTGAGCACAAATACGGTCGCCGCGCCGGGACGCAGCCCATTTACGGGTTTTGCTCCTGTGACCACGGGCTCGATCCCGTTGGCGATAGCTGAGGATGTAGGATCGGAAGATCCGGAGTCGGGGGACGAACTCGCGCCCGCCGGCACGAACCAGCCGGCGTTGATGCCGAGCGTGCCCGAGTCGCCCTCCATGGATACGTTGGTGGGTCTTAAGTACGAGAACATGGATGTCGAGGAAGTGCTTAAGCAGTATAGTGACTGGATGGGGCTGGCGCTCATGAAAGCTCCGGATGTGCCCGCCGTCAAAATCACTTTGAAGTGCCCCAAGCGCCTGCCCAAGCGCGAAGCCTTGCTGGCCATTGAAGGGGTGCTGGCCATGAACGGCATTGCCCTGGTGCCGATGGGTGACAAGTTTCTAAAGGTCGTGCAGATCGGCTCTGCGCGCCAGCAGGGCATGGCCACCGGCACCGGCCCGCTGGACAAGGATATCGCGGATACCGACCGCCTCGTGAGCCGAATCGTCGAACTGAAGCACCTCGAAATTGCGGAAGCCCAGGGCACGATTCAGAATCTGCTCCATGCCTATGGCAAGGTCATGCCGCTGGATCGGGTCAACTGTCTGCTGATTACGGAAACGGCGTTGAACCTGAAGCGCATCCTGGAAATCCTGGCCATTATTGATCAGCCGCTGGAATCCCGCGAGGAACTGCGTATCTTTACCATTACCTATGCCAAGGCCTCGGAAATCCAAAGCAAAATCGAATCCATCATTGCCGATGTCCAGGCCAAGGAATCCAAGAGCAAAGTTGTCCGGCAGCAACTCGCCACGCGCATGCCGTTGCAGCCCTTTCAACCCCTTCAGCCCGGTCAGCCGGCCATGACGCAGCCGACGACCGTGGACGTCAGCCAGCCGTCCCTGGACCGGAGCTTGATCCAGAGCAAGGTCAAGATGGTGGCGGACGACCGCATTAATTCGCTGATTGTCATTACCCGGCCCGAACAGCTCCCGTTCTTTACCAACATCATCGCGGCCCTGGACCGAAGGGTGGAGCCGGAAGTCAGCATCAAGGTGTTTTCGCTGGAATACGCCGATGCCAAAGACGTGGTCTCGGTGCTGAACAATCTTCTCGGCGGGACATCTTCCAAAACCACCACACCGCAGGCGAATCCGGCATCCACACCCGCACCCACGTCAGCTTTCGGGCTCCCGGCCGCCGCGGTATCCACGCCAGATTCTAAAAAGAGCACTACCACCACGGGAGCAGCCAGCGAAATTCAACTCGCCGGCAAGCTGTCCTCCGACGTAAAAATCATTGCCGATCCCCGCATCAACTCGCTCCTGGTAATGGCCAGCCGATCGGACATGGTCATTATCGAGGACGTCCTGCGGCAGGTTGATATCATGTTGTCGCAGGTGCTGATCGAGGTGGTGATCGTCGAGATCGGGCTGGGCGACAAGATCAAGGTGGGAGTTGACTGGCTCCAGCGTTCCATGATTGCCTACAACGCCAAGCAAGGCGGCGGAAATCGGGCGTTCCTTGGCTTCGGCGGCGCCAGTATTTCCGGTGCGGGTGCGCCGCTTAAAGATGCCACCGCCATCGATAATATCTCGGTCCTTCCCACGAGTTCGGGTTTGACCTATTATTTCAAATTTTTCGATTACAACATTGACGCCGTCATCAATATGTTAGCGTCATCTTCGGAGGCCAAGATTCTCTCCACGCCGATTATTCTGACCACCGACAACAAGGAAGCCAAGATTTTGGTGGGCGAGAAGCGCCCCATCGTGACTTCCACCAGTGTTTCCGGCGGCGGCGTCCAGCAGTCGGCCTACCAGTATGTTGATATCGGCATTCAGCTGGAAGTGACCCCGCGCATCAACAAAAAGGGCTTCGTCGTCATGGATATCAAGCAGAAAATCGATAACAAGGGCGATGACGTAAAAATTGACAACAACCTGGTGCCGGTCATCACAACCCGCGATTTCACCGCTTCCATTGCCGTTAACGACGGGCGCACGATCGTGATCGGCGGGATTGTCTCCTCCGATATCGTCAAGAGTCGAAGCAAAATTCCCTTCTTGGGCGATATCCCGTTTCTGGGCGTGCTGTTCCGGACGGACGGCACAGAGGAGTATCGGCGTGAACTGATTGTGCTTATGACGCCCTACGTGCTGAATACGCCGGAAAAAGCTTATGCCGAAAGCGCGCGCCGCCATGGCTATATATCGGAAGCCTCCAATCTGTGGACCAAGGGCTGGTCGGACAGCGCGCTGGCGGCGACAAGCGCCAAAGAACAGAAAGAGATGAAGAAACAGCAAGAGGCACAGGCGCGCAGCCAGAAACCGGCGGGCTCATCCTCTTACAAATCGCGCGAGGTTGACGTCATGCCGGAGTTGCCGGCGGGCGGGACCAAGCCCTTGCCGGTGAAAACGGAGGAGCAGGACCCACCGACCTTCACGCCGGCGAGCTCGTCTCCAACCAAATCCACCAAAGGCGCGCCGGCCAAATAGTGTTAATTTATTGCATAAGAATTTTCAAGGTAACACACATTCCGGATTCCCGCTTTCGCGGGAATGACAGAATGGATAGACGTTATTTGTCATTCCCGACCCGATCGGGAATCCAGAATTTATTGTCGCCACTTTCGGCGGCCTAATTTAATGCATAGGAATTTTCCGCCAGAGGCGGATCCGCCTCCGGCTGACAATCCCGCCGGGTCAGGGGACCCGGCCTACAAAAAATGCTGTAGGCCCGGTGCCCCTC
>Ga0074199_1001721_pt1 | contig 16916 bp, 16 predicted proteins | sample EPASupsiteSAE347_FD_64528 | JGI IMG/M metagenome (GOLD analysis project Ga0074199, IMG submission 64528) | Bioremediated contaminated groundwater from EPA Superfund site, New Mexico - Sample SAE3-47 | ecosystem: Environmental > Aquatic > Deep subsurface > Groundwater > Contaminated ...
GAACATGGTGCGCTGCTCTAACCGCTGTGCCTCGACCAGCCGGTTATTCGCCTGAAAAAAGGCGAGCCGCTCCCGAAGCTCCTCCTTGATGGTGGCCGTGGCCCGTTGCAGCCGATCCTTGGAGGTAACGAAATGGCTGCCCGGGAAAACGGTGAGTTCGGAGAAGCGCTCCAGCACCTTGCCCCGCAGCGGGTCGATGATGTTGACCGCCTCGATGGTGTCGCCGAAAAACTCCACCCGCACGGCGCGGTCCTCCTCGTAGGCAGGGAAGATCTCCAGCACATCGCCCCGCACCCGGAAGGTGCCTCGGTGGAAGGAGAGATCGTTGCGCTCGTAGAGCATGTGGACCAGCCTGCGCCGCATCTCCTCCAGGGGATACTCCTCCCCTTGCTTGAGAAAGAGATGCATGTTCTGGTACTCCTCCGGGGAGCCCAGACCGTAGATGCAGGAAACCGAGGCGACGATGATCACATCCCGCCGGGTAAGGAGCGCCCGGGTCGCCGAATGGCGCATCTTGTCGATGGCCTCGTTGATGGCGGAGTCCTTTTCGATGTAGGTATCCGACTGGGGGATGTACGCCTCGGGCTGGTAGTAGTCGTAGTAGCTGACAAAATACTCCACCGCATTTTGGGGAAACAGCTCCTTGAACTCCGAATAGAGCTGGGCCGCCAGGGTCTTGTTGGGGGCCATGACCAGGGCCGGACGGCCTGTCTTGGCAATGACCTGCGCCACGGTAAAGGTCTTGCCCGAGCCGGTGACCCCGAGGAGAACCTGATGCGGCAACCCTTCCGTAAGTCCCCGGCAGAGAAGATCGATGGCCGCGGGCTGGTCTCCGGCGGGAGTAAAGGAGGTTTCAAGCTGAAAGGACATGGGGCGCATCTCTCCAGGTGCAGGGACAATCAGGGGGAAACCTTGGCATCATACCATATCGGGGAAATGTTACGAAACAATCCGGACCTTCGGGCCCATTTCGTCGCGGGCAGCAGCAGTATTCGCGGCGGCAGCTTCCGCTTTTCCGAAAAAAAATCCCCGGCCCACGAACAGGATTGACAAGCAACCCCCATCAGACGTATATACTGGTTCTATTCATGGTGTAATTTCCAGCACTTTCCCCCCATACGCGTATTCAAAAAAAATGGGTTCAACCCCGCACATCTTCTCACAGAGCAAACAAGACGCCGGAGCGTGGGACAGGCCTTCCTCGCCGCTGTTTTTTTCCCGCCCGCATCCCGTGCGCCTACAGAAACGTTTCCCAAACAAGAGAGCCATATGACCAGGGCGAACCTCCTCATTGCCATCGCGATCGCGGTTATCTCCAGCAGCATCTGGGCCTTTGTCAACCAGCCGGAACAGGAACCCCGCTGGCCCAACCGCATCCAGGGTTTTTCCTTTTCGCCGTTTCGCGAGTGGCAGAGCGCCATCGACCATGTCCTGCCCACCGAGGAGGAGATCGACGCGGACCTGGCCCTGCTGGCCAAAAAAACCCACGCGGTCCGGACCTATACCCAGGAAGGCTCTTTGGCGGAAATCCCCAGGCTGGCCAGGAAACACGGGCTCAACGTGACCCTCGGCGCCTGGCTGACCAGCGATCTTGAAAGAAACGAGATGGAAATCGAGACCGCCATCAGGGTCACCAAGGAAAATCGCAAGAATGTAATCCGGATCATCGTCGGCAACGAATCGCTCCTGCGGGGCGACCTGACCCCGGAACAGCTCATGGCCTATCTCGACCGGGTGCAAGCGGAAGTCGGGGTTCCGGTGAGCACGGCGGAACCGTGGCATATCTGGATGAAATATCCGGAGCTCGGCGAACACGTGGACTACATCGCCACCCACATGCTGCCCTATTGGGAAGGCGTGGAGATGACCGAGGCCATTGACTACATCGTCAAGCACATGAACATGCTGAAGCAGAAATTCCCGGACAAGCAGGTGGTGATCGGCGAGGTGGGCTGGCCCAGCAATGGCAGAACCCGTCAGCTGGCCGTGGCGTCCCCAGCCAACGAAGCCATCTTTCTCCGCCGTTTTCTGGCCAAGGCCGAACAGGAAAAATACACCTACTATATCATGGAGGCCTTTGACCAGCCCTGGAAACAAGGGAGCGAAGGCTCGGTGGGCGCGTACTGGGGCGTTTACGATGTCAACCGCCAGCCCAAATTCCCCTTCACCGAGCCCATTGTCAGGATTCCGGAATGGCGAGTGCTGGCCGGGATCTCGGCGATCATCGCCATCATCACCTTCGCCTTTCTCCTGATCGACAGCAAAACCCTGCGCACCAGGGGCCGCAGCTTTCTCGCCACCATCGCCTTCACCGCCTCGACCGGGGCGGTGTGGATCGTGTACACCTACACCAGACAGTACCTGAACCCCACCACCATCCTCATCGGCGTCCTCATGGTAATCGGCATGATCGGGGTCGTGGTGGTTCTTCTGGCCGAGGCCCATGAATGGGCGGAGGCAACCTGGCTCTCCCAATGGCGCCGCCCGTTTATCCCGCAGCATCTGGAAGATGACCAGCTGCCCATGGTCTCCGTCCAGGTGCCGGCCTACAACGAACCGCCCGAGATGCTGATCGAGACCCTGAACGCCCTGGCCCGGCTGGACTATCCCCGCTACGAGGTTCTGGTCATCGACAACAACACCAAGGATCCGGCGGTCTGGCAACCGGTGGAAGCCCACTGCCTCAAACTCGGGCCCCGGTTCCGTTTCTTCCATGTGGCCCCGCTGGCCGGATTCAAGGCTGGGGCGCTGAACTTCGCCCTGAGAAATACCGCGCCCGAAGCCGAGATTCTGGCGGTCATCGACAGCGATTACATGGTAACCCCCGACTGGCTCAAGGACATGGCCCCCCAGTTTGCCAAGCCTTCCCTGGCCATTGCCCAGGCGCCCCAGGATTACCGGGACGACGGGGAAAACCTCTTCAAGGCCATGTGCTATGCCGAATACAAGGGCTTTTTCTATATCGGCATGTTGACCCGCAACGAACGCAACGCCATCATCCAGCACGGCACCATGACCATGGTCCGCAAATCCGTGCTGGAAGAGGTGGGCGGCTGGGCGGAATGGTGCATCACCGAGGATGCGGAGCTGGGGCTGAAAATCTTTGAACGGGGCTATGAAGCCACCTACATCTCCAAAACCTATGGCCGGGGGTTGATGCCGGATACGTTCATCGACTTCAAGAAACAGCGCTTCCGCTGGGCCTACGGGGCGGTGCAGATCCTGCGGCGGCACGCCAAAGCCCTGCTTTTTGGCAGACAAACCGCTCTCACCAAGGGGCAGCGGTACCATTTTGTCGCCGGCTGGATCCCCTGGCTGGCGGACAGCCTCAACATGCTCTTCACCGTGGCCGCCCTGGGCTGGTCCACCGGCATGGTCTATTTCCCGCTCAAGGTTGACCCACCCCTGGTGATCCTTTCGGTCATGCCGCTCACCCTCTTTATTTTCAAGGTGGGCAAGATGATTTACCTTTACCGGACCAGGGTCGGCGCCACGGCCGGGCAGACCCTGGCCTCGGCCCTGGCTGGTCTTTCGTTGTCCCACACCATTTCCCGGGCGATCCTGCTTGGTTTTTTCACCAAGGACATCCCGTTTTTCCGGACCCCGAAACGGGCCAAGAGCCATGCCCTGCTACAGGCCCTCCAATCGGCCAGGGAAGAGGGGCTGATCATGATCGCCCTCTGGCTCGCAGCCTTCTGCGTCGTCAGGACGCAAGGCTCGGAAACCGCGGATCTGCTGGTTTGGATCATGGTCCTGCTGGTTCAGTCGATCCCCTATCTGGCGGCGGTGATCATGTCCATGGTGAGCGGCTTTTCAAAGACCGAGGAGGAGATTATCAGCAGCATCACGGCGCCCCCGCCCGCCGTGGATGAGCCGGAGAGCAACATCTGAGGAACCAAAAAAGACCCGAGTACGGCAAGGGGGAACTCCCGGCAATCCATTTCCCTTGCCGCAGCCGGACAAATCGGCTATATAGGCGGTCATCCTGTTTTTTCCCAGCATGACGGAGAAAAAAATCACCAGCCGGTTGCCATTACCTTTGCGCCACGAGCAGAGGTAATCCTCCGCCTCCCCCCACTATGCGCATCTTCCGCAAAAAAACCGATACCACCAATCCTGCCATGCCGCGCCGGAGGACCGTTTTCTCCAGGATCCGTTCGTTTTCCCGCCTGGCTCTCCGGTGGTTCGCCATCTGTCTTGCGGGAACCATGGCCATTACCATCCTCTTCCGCTGGGCGCCGCTGCCATGCAGCTCCCTGATGATCCAACGGCAGATCGCCTCCCTCTGGCAGGACGACAAGGAGTACCGTTTCCGCTACCGATGGGTCGGGCTGAAGGATATTTCCCCTTACGCGCCCCTGGCGGTGATCGCCTCGGAAGACCAGAAATTTTTCAGCCACATGGGTTTTGACTTTGACGCCATCGAAAAGGCCTGGGAACACAACCAGCGCCGGAAACGGGTGCACGGGGCAAGCACCATCTCCCAGCAGGTTGCCAAGAACCTCTTCCTCTGGCCGGGAAGGAGCTTTGTCCGCAAAGGGATGGAGGTCTATTTCACCCTGCTGCTCGAAGGGCTCTGGCCCAAACGGCGCATTCTCGAGGTCTACCTCAACGTGGCGGAGTTCGGCCCGGGCATCTTCGGGGTCGAGGCTGCCAGCCGGGCTTACTTCCACAAATCCGCCGCCAAGCTGAACAGCGCGGAAGCCGCCATTCTGGCGGCAATCCTCCCCAGCCCCCTGCGCTCAAGCGCGGCCAGGCCCTCCGGCTACATCAGCCAACGGGCCTGGCAGATCCAGCAGCAGATGCGGCTCATGGGCGGTCCTGCCTCGCTCAAGCCCCTCGGCCAAAAAACTAAGAAATAACCTTCCCTTCCCGCTCTTCGAGGCTGATGCGCACCTCTTTCCGGGTAATGGGGCAGCGGAAGACGAGCCGATGGGCAACAAGCTCCATGCCGGTGCTGTTCTTGTTCCCCTGGCCGTATCGAGGATCGCCGAGAACAGGATGGCCGAGCATGGCAAAGTGGCGGCGGATCTGGTGCAAACGTCCGGTTTTAAGGGTGACCTCGGCCACCGAGGTGTCGCTGGCCGGATCATAGACAGTTAGGGTATAGCGGGTGAGGGCGGGTTTGTTGTCCAGAGGCAGTTCGATCACCCCCTCCTCCGGGCTGAGACGGCCGAGCACGGTGACCCGGTACTGCTTGTCGATACCATTGTCCTGCAACAGTTTGGAAAGTTTGGCGGCCGCCGTCTTGGTGTGGGCGAGAATCATCAGACCGGCCGCCTCCCTGTCGAGCCGGTGCACGGGCAGGACCGGCCGCTTCAGCCGGAAATACACCTCGACCTGACGGACCAGCGAACAGTGATCGCCGTAATCCGTGCCCTGGGCGAGGAGCCCGGCGGGTTTCGACCAAACGCTGTACTGGCCTGCATCGTGCAGACATTGGGCCAAGGGCGGTTTGACCGCGAGAAGCCGCGCGTCATAAAACAGATCCAGGACATCGCCTGGCCCCGGTTGCGCGGTTGCCTTGCGCAACCGTTTCCGCCCGCCCCTTTTACCGGTCAGCCAGACCGCCCCCTTGCACATGGCGTCTTTGACCCGGCTCTTGGCAAGCCCGGCCCGGGCTGCGATCAATTCACAGGCCGTGCCCGCATCCTCGGGCGCAACGGTGATCCGCATGCTGAATGCTTCCGGGAGGGACGGAGCCTCCTGTCTGTTATCTGAAATGTTCATAGCCTCGATAGCTGATCTCCCGGCGCTGCCCTGCCTCTACAAGAAAAACCCCGCCTCCTTCGACAATACGGCCTACGGCAAAGAGTTCCCTGCCGGTTTTTTCCCTGACCAGACCACGGAGCTGCGCCACCTGCTGTTCGCCCACGGTAAAGAGCAATTGGTAGTCCTCCCCCCCGGCAAGCGCCCAGTCGAGGGGGGGCTGGCCGCAAATTTCCGCCGCCTTGCGCAACAAAGGCGACAGGGGAATCTTTTCCGCCGCCACCTCCGCCCCCACCCCGCTCTCCGCGCAGATATGGGCCAGATCGGTGGCCAGGCCATCGGAGAGATCCTGCATGGCATGGACCACACCGCTCGCGGCAAGCACCCGGCCCAGGGGTACCTGAGCAGCAGGATCCAGATGCGCTCCGACCAAGGGCTGCCAGCCGGGATCACGGGCCAGCCCCATCCGGCACAGGGCCAGACCGGCAGCCGCCTCGCCGAGAACACCGCTGACCAGGACCACGTCGCCGGGCCTGGCTCCCTTTCTGGTAATCAACTCCTCCTCAACCGTCTCCCCAAGCACCGTGACGGAAAGCACGCTCTCATGCGCGCTCTGCACCGTATCTCCGCCGATCAGCACAACCCCGTGCTCGGAAAGCACGGCGAGAAAACCAGCCATGAACGCATCCAGCCACTGGCTCCCGAATCCCGGAGTCAAGGCCAGGGAAAGCAGGGCAAAACGTGGCGACCCGCCCATGGCCGCAATATCGCTGATATTGACCGAGGCCGCCTTTCTGCCCAGTTCGAGGGGAGGGTGCCAGGCCGAATCAAAATGAACCCCGGCCACCATGGTATCGGTGGTAACCAGATTGAGCTGGCCCGGGGACGATTTGTATACCGCGCAGTCATCGCCTATCCCGACCACAAGATCCCGGGAGCTTCCCGCCGCCTGACGGATACGGGCGATAATCCCTCTTTCTCCTCCTGGCTGCGTCATGCTCCTCCCCATTTCTCCATCAAGCCGTTGGCAATGAAATACAAATATCCGTAACGGTCCTTAAGTTTTCTGAAAATTATCCCGATCTGTTGAACAAATGGCAACGAGGAACCAAATCATGCAAGTAATCTGCTGCGTCTGTCACAAAACAAAAAGTCACAAGGGATGGGCAAAACAGGCTGCCAGGTCCGGGGTACGGCTTTCACACGGCTATTGCCCCCAGTGTTACAAGCAGATGATGAAGAGGGTTGAAAACTTCTTTGTCATGGACGGCTGCGGCAAGAGCGCCTGACCCGCCCGTCTCCTATTTGATTACCTTGAGAAAAGGAGCCTTCTTTTTCCCGGGGCCGGTCTGTCCATCGCTTTTCTTCTCCGCCGTCTCGGTGCCCCCGCCAAAGTCAATGGCCTTGATAAACCGCTCCTCCCCCCCCATGGTGAATATCTCCTGACCGGTGAACTGCGGCGTACGCAGCGTCCATACCGTCTTCTGCGGAGGAATGGTCAACAGTTGCAAGCTCACCTGCCACCATTCCTCTTTCTTGGCATAATCCCGCTCGATTCCGGTAACCAAGGCATACATAATCCGTTCCGCCACAATCAGGACGATATCCCCGACCCGGGTGGTCTCCTTAAAGACAAAGATATTTTTCAGATCAGTTACAATTTTTTCTATCATGCTTACATCTCAATAAAAAGAGAACACGAAGTCTGGCTACCCCAAAAAAGCAAGATACCCAATGAGGTGGATTCTTTCAACCATGGCCACAAAGCAATGTACCATGAATCCCCACGCGTTCCTGTTGTTCTTTTGACCTTTTTTTTAGGAGTTGCGGCGGTGTCAATGGAGACGGGATAATCATTTCCTTCCCCTTCCGTCTCCGTTGACAGCAGCATAGTCATCCTGTACGGATCCTTGTGCCATTCTTGCCATTTAAATGGCATGCTTATTTTGTTATAATGGCTTATTTGAAAAGAGTCCCTCTTGGCCGCGCCCCTTTTTGGGAAAAAACGCCGGAGCGCATTCCCCACTTTACCTGGAACTTTTTAGCCAGGCGGTTGTCTTTAATTATAACAGCAAAAATTTGCCCTGGCCCTTGGGGCAAGCGGATCACGATGCCATACCAAGAAGCAACCGAACTTGTCCGCGCCTTCCGCCAGGGGGACCAGCAGGCTTTTAACCGGCTGGTGACGCTCTACCAGAGGAAGATTTACAATCTGGCTCTTGGCTACGTCAAGCAGGAGGATGAGGCCAAGGATCTCGCCCAGGATATCTTCGTCACCGTGTTCCGGCAGATAGACAAGCTCAAGGACGAAAGCAAGTTCGGGGCCTGGCTCTACCAGCTTGCCATAAACCACTGCCGGAACCGTTACCAGAAACTGCGCCGCAGGGGATTTTTCAGCAATCAATCCCTTGATGACCCGGAAACAGGCTTGAATCTCAGCTCCGGAACCACCCCGGAAAAAGATTATGAACGGCAAAACACCTCGCGCCTGGTACGGGAAGCCATTGCCTCCCTGGCTCCGGCGGAAAAAGAAGTCATTCTCCTCCGTGATCTGCAGGAGCTGTCCTACGAAGAAATCAGTGAAATCCTTGACCTGCCCATGGGCACGGTCAAGTCAAAGTTGAACCGGGCCCGCCTGGCCCTGAAAAACCGACTCAAACATTTCCTGTAAACGGTCCCGCCCATGCAATGCACTGAAGTCCAATCGCTGTTCACCGATTTCGCGGACAACACCCTGAGCCGCGAGGAGCTGCACGCCCTGACCGGCCATCTTCTCGGCTGCCAGGGTTGCGCCAGGGAATGGCGCGATTTCCAGCAAACCCTCAGCCTGGTGCATGACCTTGAGATGCAAGCCCCCCCGGCCGACCTGCTGCCGGGCATCCAGGCAAAACTGGCGCGCAGGGGGATCCTCGGCAGGGCCTGGGCCCTTGTCGAGGCCTTGAATTTCTCCCTGTCAATCCCCACGGCCGCCGCTATCTTCACCCTTGCCATGCTGGCCGGATTCCTGCTGAAAAATTCTCCCCTGGAGCAACCCGGCCTCTTTCCCTCGCGATCTGCCAGGATCAACGCCTTGCAGCAGGGGGAGATCCTCACCCCCAGACGACCGCCCATTGCCCCGAACTCCATGTTTGCCGTATCCCACAATGGCGGGCTTCGGGGCATGGAACTGATGCCGCTCCCCCAAGCTCCCCTGGCAACCCATCTCCCCCCGAATACTCACACCCACCGGTTGTTGTCCCCGGATATCCATGTGCTCATCGAAAATATCGGCCATGAGAACCAGATCGCCTTCTGCCGGGAAATATTGCACCAGAACTGGCAGCTCCACCGCATAAACGCAGGCCTTTTCCTGGTTCATCTTCCCCAAGCTGATCTGGAGAACTTCCATGAACTTCTTGAGCATCACCGTTACGTCCTGGTCCCTGCCGCGGCTGCCGACACACAATTCGGCAAAGACAAGACGATCTTGACCGCCGCCATCCGCTTTGAATAAAAATGTATCCAGCTTTTTTCCGGAACTTTTGCCGGCCAGACCGTGTCTTATTTTTCAGGATGCGCATCCTCCAAGCATCCCATCTCTTCTTTCCCCTTCTTCCCCAGAAGGGCTCTTTCCCGGGACCGCGGAGCCGCCTCGCTCTCGCGGTCCCGCTTTTTTTGAATACGGAGAGACACACACCGGGCTTGACTTCCGGAAAAAGAGATATACACAATAAAGAAGATGCGGAACGATACCAGCCCCGCACCTGCCACTTTTGTACTGTTCAACACACCAAGGAGTCCACAATGATGCATCCCTTGCCAACCTTCTCCCGTCGCCACCCCGCTTCCGCCTTTCTCGTCTTGCTGCTCCTGGGACTTTTTCTCGCGACCCTGCCCGGGACAAGCCGGGCGGCGAACAGCCCCCCGGAAACCTTTGCCGATCTGGCGGACAAACTCAGCCCCATGGTGGTCAACATCTATACCACCCAAACGGTCAAGCCCTCCCGCTCCCCCCATGACCTGTTCAATGACCAGGATATTCCGGAGCCCTTCCGCCGCTTCTTCGGCCTGCCCTCGCCCTTTGAGCAGAATCAACCCCAACGGGAGCAGAAACGGACCAGCCTCGGCTCGGGTGTCATCATCTCCAAGGATGGATACATTGTCACCAACAACCATGTCGTGGAAAACGCCGACACCATCAATGTGCGCCTGACCAATTTCGAGGAGTACGACGCAAAGATCATCGGCCGCGACCCGAAAACAGATCTCGCCCTGCTCAAGATCACGCCAAAAAATGGGTTGCCGGCGATAGCCTTCGGGGATTCCGAGAAATTGCGGGTCGGCGACTGGGTCATGGCCATCGGCAACCCTTTCGGTTTCGAACAGACCGTGACCGCCGGTATTGTCAGCGGCAAGGGCCGTTCCCTGGGCAGCGGGCCCTATGAAAATTTCATCCAGACCGACGCCTCCATCAATCCGGGCAATTCCGGAGGACCGCTGTTCAACCTCAAGGGCGAGATGGTCGGGATCAACACCGCCATTTACAGCCGCAGCGGCGGCAACATCGGCATCGGCTTCGCCATTCCGGCCAACATGGCAAAAAATGTGATCAACCAGCTCAAGGAGCATGGCTCGGTGGTGCGCGGCTGGCTCGGCGTCATGATCCAGCCCGTCACCCCGGAGCTTGCCTCCCAGTTCAAACTTGACCGGCCCATCGGCGCCCTGGTGGGCGAGGTCTCCCCTGGCAGCCCGGCGGATAAGGCCGGCATCAAACCCGGGGATGTCATTGTCGAATTCAACGGGAAGGAAATCTCCCAGATGAGCATGCTGCCCAATCTGGTGGCCGAGACCCCGGTGGGAAGCAGGGCGGAGATCACCCTGCACCGGAAAGGCGCGATGAAAAAGCTCCCCGTGGTCATTGCCAAACTCAGTGAGGAACAGGCTGCCGCGAGCGAACCGGCGGAAACCCTCAATAAAAACCTGGGGCTGGGAGTACAGGATCTCACCCCGGAGGTTGCCGCGGCCCTGGGCATCACCGACAAGCATGGGGTGCTGGTAACCGGGGTCGAGCCCTACTCCCCGGCAGGCGAGGCTGGCCTGCGCAAGGGAGATCTGATCCTTGAGGTAAACCAGAAACCTGTCCGGGATGTGAAGGGATTCCTCGACGCGGTCAAGGGAATAAAGGCAAAATCAACGGTTTCCTTTTTTGTCAAACGGGACGGCCGCACCAGATTCTTTGGGCTGAAGCTCAAATAACTTCGCGAAGAGAAAAGGAATGAACATGAAAAAACTGCATGGTTTCGGAAAACGTCTGGGCTGGCTTGCCACCCTGCTGAGCCTGCTCAGCCTGGCCAGCGGCTGCACCTACCAGGACCGGGTCGCCCCGCTCAATTTGCCCGACGCCAAAAATGGCGGCATCGTGGTGGGCGACGGGCTCAAGATTTCCGCCCTGGCTTTCAGCAGCGATGAGGCGGCCAAGCAGGCCTTCGGCTTTGGCGCGCGCAACGCCGGCCTGCTGCCCGTGCAGGTCACCCTGCAAAACGACAGCCCGGAAAAGGTGCGGCTCAACCCCGAGCAAACCTTTCTCATCGATAACAACAACCGGGCCTGGCCGATCCTCTCGCTGGAGAAGACCTACCAGCGGACCTCGGGGCATGTGGATATTGGGGAAACCGCCAAAGGCGCGGGTAAACCGGCCCTGCTCATGGGCGCGGCCGGAGCGCTGGCCGGGCTGGCCGTCGGGGTTGTCACCGGCAAGAATGTCGGTGAGGCAATGGGAACCGGCGCCGTGATCGGCGCGGCGGGTGGGGCGATTGTCGGGGGAGCCAAAAGCTACAGCGATACCGGGGAAAAAATCAGGGAAGACCTTGCCGCCAAAACCCTGCGGAACGAAACGATCCTGCCGCACCAGATTGCCTACGGCGTTCTTTTCTTCCCGGGGATTCCCGGCGATGAAGCAGACGGGGTGAAAGAGCTGCGGCTTTCGGTGACCATCGGCAACACGCCGCAGGTGGTCGTCCTTTTTCCCGCGATCAAGTAATTTCAGTCTGACAAACGAAGCGCGGCGGCATCTGCCGCCGCGACCTGGGCAATGGCGGCGCGCACCTTGGCGATGTCCTTGCGGCCGGGGGCGAGTTCCACCCCCGAATTGAGATCCACGGCATAGGGACGCGCCTGCCTGATCGCCTCGCCCACATTATCGGGGGTAAGACCGCCGGCCAGGATAACCGGACAGGGGGGCGCCAATTTTTCCAACAGATTCCAGTCAAAGGTCTGCCCGGTGCCACCGGCGACCTTCTCATGGAAGGTGTCGAACAAAAATCCGGAAACCTCGCCGGCGTAGGGGCGCAAATCCTCCCTGGTCAGGGAATCCTTCACCCGGAAGGCCTTCATCACCCGGCAGTTGATTGCCGCGCAGTATGCCGGGGACTCTGTTCCGTGCAGCTGAACCTTGGTCAATCCGCAGTACCGGACAATCTCGTTGACCTTTGCCGCGTCCTGATCGACAAAAACCCCCACCGCCTCGACAAAGGGCGGCAGACTCTTCACAATCTCCCGGGCCCGTTCCGGATCAATGTACCGGAGGCTTTGCTCGACAAAGATCAAGCCGATCGCGTCCACGCCGGCAGCCACTACAGCGGCGACCTCCGCCATCTCCCGCATCCCGCAGATCTTGATCCGCGTTCTGGCGTTCATCCGCTTCATCCTTCCTGGCCGCCGGTCAAAACACGCAACGCCTCGGCCGGGTCCGCGGCCCGCATCAGGGTTTCCCCGACCAGCGCCGCTTGGACCCCATGCTCCGCGAGCCGCAAGATATCGTGATGGTCACGGATCCCTGATTCGCTCACCAGGGGAATCCCGGCCGGGATCATCTTTTGCAAGCGGAAGGTGGTGTTCAAATCCATGGAAAAATCGCGAAGATCCCGGTTATTGACCCCGATCAAACGGCTGCCGGCAGCCACGGCCTTTTCGACCTCCGCCTCGTCATGCACCTCCACCAGGGCATCCATGCCAAGCTCCAGGGCCAGGGCCTGATAATCCTGAATCTGGGAGGTCTCGAGAATGGCGGCGATCAGCAGGATCGCATCGGCGCCGTAAGCACGCGCCTCCCGGATCTGCAAGGGATCAATGATAAAGTCCTTGCGCAGAACCGGCAGATTCACCGCCGCCCGCACCGCAGGGATGTAGGCAAGAGAGCCCTGGAAAAAATCCACGTCGGTGAGCACAGAAAGCGCCTGGGCGCCGCCGGACAGATAGCTGCGGGCTATGGCCACCGGATCGAAGTCGGGCCGGATCACCCCCTTGGAAGGAGAGGCCTTCTTGGCCTCGGCAATGATGGCCACGCCGGAAAATCCGGTGAGCGCCCGGATAAAACCGCGCGGCGGCGGAATCTCCAAATCAGGTGTAGCGATGCCTCGCCCCTTGAGCGCCGCGACCTCTTCTTGTTTCCGGGCAACGATGGTATCGAGGATCATGATTTTTTCACCGATTTGGAAAAGGCGATCAGCGCCTCAACCTTGTTGAGCGCACCCCCGCTGGCCACCACTTCGCGGGCCAGGGCCACCCCGGAAGCAAGATCGCCGCTGCGTCCGGCAGCCATCAGGGCGGCGCCGGCATTGAGCAGGACCATGTCCAGGCAGGGGCCAGCCGCGCCGCTGAGCACCAAACGCAGCTGCGTTGCCGCCTCTGGCGCGGTTGTTCCGCCCTTGATTTCAGCCAGGGTGGCCGTGGCCATACCAAGCTCCGAGGGATGGATGCTGTAGGTTGTCAGAGTACCGTTGGCCCAGTCGGACACCCTGGTCGCGCCGGTAATGGTGATCTCGTCAAGATTGCCCTCGCCGCACACCACCAGGGCGCGCTTAGCGCCAAGCCTGCCCAGCACCTGGGCCAGGGTTTCGGTGAGGGACGGGGTATATACCCCCATGACCTGCACGTTGGCCCCGGCAGGGTTGGTCAGGGGGCCGAGGATGTTGAAGATCGTCCTGATCCCGATCTCCCGGCGCGGGCCGATGGCATGCTTCATCGCCCCATGCAGGGCCGGGGCAAACATGAAGCCGATGCCGACCTCCCGGATGCATTGGCCGATTTCTTCCGCGCTCAGGGTCAGATCCACGCCCAGGGCCTCCAGGACATCGGCGCTGCCGCAATGGCTGGAAACGGAACGGTTGCCGTGCTTTGCCACCGGAACCCCGGCCGCGGCCACGACAAAGGCGGTGGTGGTGGAAACATTGAAGGTGCCGGAGGAATCGCCCCCGGTGCCGCAGGTGTCCACGAGAATCCCGCCCTCGCCAACCCCATGCACCTTGGTGGCCTTGGCCCGCATCACCCTGGCCGCGCCGGTGATCTCGTCCACGGTTTCGCCCTTGATCCTGAGCGCGGTGATAAAGGCGCCGATCTGGGCCTGGGTGGCCTCGCCGCCCATGATTGTCTCCATCACCCCGACCATTTCCGCTTCGCTCAGGTCGGTTCCAGCCACCACTTTGGCAATGGCCTCTTTCATCATGCGGCCATCTCCTTGCGCTGCTTGGCGAGAATTTCCGGATAGGCCGGATCAATGAAATTTTTCAACAACCGCACCCCGGCCGGGGTCATGATGGATTCGGGATGGAATTGCACCCCTTCCACCGGCAAGGTCCGGTGCCTGAGCCCCATGAGTTCGCCCTGATCGGAACGCGCCGAGACCATCAGGCAATCGGGCAGATCCGATTCCCGGACCACCAGGGAATGGTAGCGCATGGCCTCGAAAGGGTTGGGCAATCCGGTGAACACCCCAAAACCGTCGTGGGTGATGGGGCTTGTCTTGCCGTGCATGAGCCGCCCGGCCCGCACGGTTTGTCCGCCAAAGGCCTCGCCCAGGGACTGATGCCCCAAGCAGACACCCAGCACCGGAATCTTCTCGCTGAAAAAGCGGATCGCCTCGATGGAGATGCCCGCCTGGACCGGAGAACAGGGGCCGGGCGAGATCAGCAGCCGGTCGGGGGCAAGAGAGGCGATGAAGGAGATATCCACCTCGTCGTTGCGGAAGATCTTCATCTCGGCGCCCATCCCCCCGAGGGTTTGAACAATGTTGTAGGTAAAGGAGTCGTAATTATCGATGATAACGATCATATTCTTTCTCGCATGCCGCCAGGGCTAAGCCGTTGTTCAGAAAAACTGTACCATTGAAATGCAGTGATCGGCATAAGGAGCCGTAACGAAACGAACAAGAGAGCTCCTGTTTCCTAACGGCTCCTAAAATTCTTTTTCCGCCAACTCCACCGCCCGCCGCAGCCCCATGGATTTATTGATGGTTTCCTGATACTCCAGGGCTGGCACCGAATCGGCGACAATCCCGGCCCCGGCCTGCACCCAGAGATCGTCGCCCTGCATGACAAAAGTCCGGATGGTAATGCAAAAATCCATATTCCCGGAAAAGCCGAAATACCCGACGGAACCGGCATAGGGCCCGCGCCGCTCGGGCTCAAGCTCCTCGATGATCTCCATGGCCCGGATTTTCGGGGCGCCGCTCACCGTGCCCGCGGGAAAGCAGGCACGCAGGACGTCAAACTGATCCTTGCCCGGAGCCAGGGTGCCATGCACTCCGGAAACCAGATGCATGACATGGCTGTACCGCTCGACCACCAGCAGATCGCGAACCTCCACCGAGCCGTAACTCGCAACCCGCCCCACATCGTTACGGCCCAGATCCACCAGCATAAGATGCTCGGCCCGTTCCTTGGGATCGGCCAGCAGTTCCTGCTCCAGGGCCGCATCCTCTTCCTGGATCTTGCCCCGCTTTCTTGTTCCGGCAATGGGCCGGAGTTCGATATCATCCTGCTCAAGGCGGACCAGGATCTCCGGGGAAGAACCGATCTGGACCAAGTCCCCGAGCTTGAGATAAAAAAGATAGGGGCTGGGGTTGATATGGCGCAGGGCGCGGTACAGCTTGAATGGCGCCAAATCTGTTTTGGTGTGGAACCGTTGCGACAAAACAACCTGGATGATATCGCCGGCCTGAATATACTCCTTGGCCGCCTCCACCATCTTCTCGAACCTCTCCTCGCTCATATTGGAGGTGAAAGCATGGGGCGTGGCAGTCTTCAAGCCTCCCCCGCCGAGATATTCCGTGGGCATGGGCGCCTGCAAACGGACGATGACCTCTTCGATCTCACCCTGCGCTTTCGCATACAGGGCCGGGATATCGCCCGCTTCGATCCCAACGCCGGAGGTCTGCACCAAATTGACCACGGTGAGCAGTTGCCGGAGGTTGTCGTAGATCAAAACGGTGCGCGGCACCATGAAAGAGCTGTCCGGAAACTGGGCCAGGGGCGAGTTGCGCTCGGGCAACCGCTCCATGAAGCGGACCATGTCGTAGCCCAAAAACCCGACGGCCCCGCCAAAAAAACGCGGCAGCAGCCCGGGGTCGCAACCCATCTCCGAATTGCAGGCATTGAAGGATTTGAGCAGAGCTTGCAGGGCCGCAAGCGGGTCGCCTTCTTGCTCTTCCACCGTTTTCTCCCGGGTGATGGTGATCCGGGTACCGTGGCTTGCAAAGGTGACAATGGGGTCAAAGCCGATAAAGGAATAACGCCCCCATTTCTCGCCGCCCTCAAGGCTTTCAAAGAGAAAGGCGTGCGACTCCTTGCCCGCCACCTTGGCAAAGATGGTCAGCGGCGTATCGAGGTCGGCAACGATTTCCCGATAGATCGGCACCAGACCGGCGTCAACCGCCAGGTGCTCAAACTCCTGCAAGGAAGGTCGAAACATGATGGGCCCTCAGCTCATAAAAAAAAGCCATGGAACACTTGCGTCCCATGGCTTTCTTGTTTTTCTTTTCTCAGCGAAACACTCTTCATAATATACAGGTGTCTCATCCCTGCGCACATTGGAAGAGGCACAACCAGCCCGGATCGGGAGGTAGCCTTCGGCAAGGGGTCTCCCGCTGAAGGAAAACCGATACGGGCTTTCGCGTTATTACGCAGCGCCCAACAAGGCATTTACCCGTTTGGTCAAACGGGAAACCTTGCGGGAGGCATTCTTTTTGTGAATGGAACCCTTTACCGCTGTTTTCTCTATAACAGGGATCGCCGCCTTCAGTGCTTCCTGGGCCTGATCCCCGGCTTTTTGCTCGAGGGCTTCAAGGACCTTCTTCACAACGCCCTTCATCTTGCTCTTGTTGGAGCGGTTGCGAAGCCGTTGCATCTGGTTCTGACGATTCCTTTTCTCGGCGGATTTATGATTAGCCAATT
>Ga0074199_1001725_pt1 | contig 16886 bp, 15 predicted proteins | sample EPASupsiteSAE347_FD_64528 | JGI IMG/M metagenome (GOLD analysis project Ga0074199, IMG submission 64528) | Bioremediated contaminated groundwater from EPA Superfund site, New Mexico - Sample SAE3-47 | ecosystem: Environmental > Aquatic > Deep subsurface > Groundwater > Contaminated ...
CCTCGTCACCTCGACATGGGCGACATTGTCCTTGCCCACCGGTACAAGATGGGCGCGCGGCAGGAGGATGTCGGCGGCCTGGAGGACTGGATAGCCGAGAAGGCCGAAAGGCATTTCCTCGATATGGGCGCTCTGGGCCATTTCCTTGAGGCTGGGCACGCGCGAAAGGCGGGGGACGGTGATGAGGTTTCCGAAGAAAAGATTGAGTTCGACCACCTCGGGCACGGCGGATTGCAGGTAGATTACGGATTTCCTGGGATCGATGCCGCAGGCGAGATAATCGAGAGCGGCGGAACGCACGTTTTCGGCCAAAAGCTCGATATTTTCTTTTTCGGGCTTCGTGGTGAGGGTATGCAGGTCGGCGATGATGAAAAAGCATTCATATTCGTCCTGCAGGCGTACGCGGTTGGCCAGCGAGCCGACATAATGGCCAAGGTGCAGCTTGCCGGTAGGGCGGTCGCCCGTAAGGATGCGTTTGCGTTCCATGACTTGTCTCCAGTGGAACCAAGTCTAGCGCGAAGCTTTGCCTTGGGCAATCTATAAACCAGATATAAGCTAGTATCTTACTAGCTTATATCTGGTTTATTGAGCCAATTTCAAAAGTCGGTTACTTTTGAAATTGGCTCGTATTTGCTCCGGTTACTGCGAAACCGTGTGCAAATACCGCAAGTTTTGGTAGCTTTTTCAAAAGTCTTCCGACTTTTGAAAAACCTCTATTACTAGTCGAAGAGCTTCAGGAGTTCCGGATACCCTTCGGCGGCGAGGTTTTCCTTTGCGATAAAGCGCAGGGACGCCGAGTTGATGCAGTAACGCATGCCGTAAGGCTTGGGGCCATCGGGAAAGAGGTGGCCGAGATGCCCGCCGGACTTTCTTGCCCGAACTTCGATGCGGCGCATTCCGAAGGATCGATCCTCGATCTGGGTCAGGTTTTCCGGGTCGATCGGCGTACCAAAGCTCGGCCAGCCGGATCCCGAATCGAATTTGGAGCGCGATGCGAAGAGGGGGACGCCGTCGATTCTGTCGAAATAGACTCCTTCGGCATGATTGTCCCAATACGCGTTATTGAAAGGCGGTTCCGTGCCGCTTTCCACGAGTACTTTCCATTCCTCGGGATTGAGTCTGGCTTTCAGTTCCGCGGTCGGTTCAATGTAGCAGACATCTCCGCCAGTATTATGGTCGTTGTTCATGACCAAAAGATACTTCTTCCGGGCTCCCGGCGCCAAACGTTGACGCGGTACGGGTGCGACGTTAGGGTGATGCCGGGTGGCGGTCGCGTGCCCCAATGATTGCGTGCCCCAATGATCGCATGGCCACATGCGTTCCGGGAGGATCGGATGAAGGAACTCGAACTCGGCCTGTTCGCGGAAAAGTCGTTTCCCGTCGAGGAAAAAGATACGGCGGCGCATCTGGGCTCGGGCGGTGTGCCCGTGTATGCCACCCCGACCATGGTTCTCCATATGGAAGAAATGGCGCTCGGCATCGTCGATCCGTTCCTCGGAAAAGGCAGGGCGACGGTAGGCGCTTCGATCTGCGTCAAACACCTGGCCCCAACGCCGGTCGGCATGACGGTACGGATCAGGGCGGAACTCGTCGGGATCGAAGGCCGAAAATATGTATTCAGGATTGAAGCTTGGGATGAGGTCGAAAAAATTGGAGAGGCGGATCATGTCCGCGTCGCAATGGATCTCGACCGTCTGGGAGAAAAAATCGCGAAAAAGCGCGCGGCTATCGCAGATCCGCGGGGCTGATCTTTTCAATTGCCGGGTCAGTAATCGGGACGGCTCAGTGCAAGCCCAGGGCTTTTTTCGCCGCAGCCAGGTCCGCGGCGAGCATGGAATCACCCGGCAGCAGGCGCAGGGCCTCTTCGACGGACGCTTTGGCTTCGGCATAGCGGTGGGCATTGTAGAGATCGACAAAAAGGTTATGCCGCGAAACGGCGAAATTGTGTCTGTAGGTAGCGGCGACCGAACCCAACTCGGTCCGGGAAGGCGCTTTGCGGGCGCCCTCGTCCGCGATTGTGGCGGCGCCCAGCCAGTCGCCCGAAACCGCGAGACGATCCGCTTCACCGGAATAAAGATGCGCCCTGAACTCGTCCGCGCGCGGGCTCGTGATCAGCCCGGCCGCGAGCGCGGCGTCGACCATCGCGAGCGTTTCCCGGTAGGGTTTCGAGTCCAGGGAAGCGAAAATTTCCGCATCGGCCGCCCGGGACAGGAACTCGGTCCTGTCCGCCGCCTGAACGAGATATCCCCATTCCGAGACCGCCCGGCGCACACGAGCGAAATCGCGGTCGACCAGGGCTTCCGATGCGAGCGAGCGCAGGGCGTTGCGTGCAGCCGTCGCGGGATCAGGCAGTTGCGCGGACGGCGGCCCGGAGCTGGCCGCCAGGGAGGCGTTGGCCGCCAGGGAGGCGTTGGCCGCCTGGGAGGCGTTGGCCGCCAGGGAGGCGCTGGCCGCCTGGGGAATGCGGGCCCAGGCCGCTGCCCGGAGCGCGCCTTCCTCGTCGCTTCGCTCGTTCAGGGAAATCGACAGGTTGTAGCCGGCTTTGACGCGCAAGCTCGATGTGGCGGCATCCGCGCCAAGGGCTTTTTCCGCGGCGGCGACAAAACCGGCGGCATCGTCCCAGCGCTTTGCGGCGAACAGGACGACCACAAAATTGCCGATGCGGCCGTCCAGAAGGGCGCGGCCTTCGGCATCGTTGCGTATCGCATATCCATCGAGGGCATGTTTCAGCGCTTCGGTCGCCGTGCGCAGGGCTCCTTCGGGATCGGAAGTTTCGGACGGCGCCTTTTTTTCGGCTTCGGCCACGAAATTGGAAGCCAGAAGACCCAGAAACGCCTTGTCGCCGATCGTTTTGCGCCGGGCGTAATCGCCGGGCGGCACGTAGGTATAGCCGCTCTTTTTGGAGAAAACGTCGGTGAATTCTTTTTTGGTGCCCGGATCGAATCCATAGACAGTCGTCGTTTCTACATCGATCTCGCGCCCGTCCGCCCGGACCAGGCAGAATGCGTGATCCACCGTCTCGACACCCTTCGATTCGATCCCCATGGTGCGCAGCGCGAAATGGTAGAACAGGGCCGATGAAAGGCAATTGTACACACCGGTATCGAGGACGCCGGTAATCGAACTTGCGTATTCGGAATAAGAACGGAAGACGAGAGTGTGGAGTTTGGTCAGCGCAGCCTCGGCCCGGGCTCCCTCGGTTTTTGCGCCTGACGAGCCGTCGGCGACGGTCCGCAAAAGGGATGCGAGGCGGGATTCATATCCGGGCAGAGCCGAGGACGATGCGCCCGACATGATGAGAGAGGCGCGGACCATGTCGCCTGAGGACAGGGGTTCCCGTTTCGCGCCCAATGCGACAAGACGGGAATCCGCGGCGAAAAACGTTGCGTACTTGCGTTCCGCGGCGGCGGCCTTGTCCGGAAGAGCGGGTACGGGTGTTCCGACTGTAGTTGTCGTCGTTGCCGTAATAATCGTAGTCGTAGTGGTAACGGGCGCGGGGCCCGGCATCGGCGAAGGCTGCGATGGGGGCTGCGGCAGCGATGGGGGCTGCGGTTTCCGCGCGACGGCGCAGGAACCGGCGGAAAGGGAGACGAGCGCGACTGCTGCGGCCGCGAGAAGCACGGCGGCCGCAGTCAGGAGGGAAGACCGGGTGGTCGACCCTGTGCGTTTCACATGGACTTCCAGTATTTGAAGAATCGGCGCTCCACGTCGTCGAGCGACAGAAGCGGATAGAATTTGCACTTGCCCTGTTCGGCGAACATGAAACCTTCGCGCAAAAGTTTGTAGGAAATGCGGTCGACGGGGCAATCGAGCGAAAGTCCCTTTACGAATTTCCCCGGCGTGGTGCGCACTTCCTCGATCGCGTTCCGCAGGCGCGCGGGATGGATGCCCGGCACATAACAGCGGATGAGCGGGTTTTCCTCGAATTCGCGCAGGAATTCGTCGATCTGGAATTCGAGCTGGCCGTAGAACATTTTCGGGGCACCCTTCGAGTTGTGCGGGTCGGTGATGAAGCGCCCGAATTCCCTGAAATCGTACTTCGTGAGCACGATGAATTTGACGGGATTGATCTCGAGGATGATTCGCATTTCATTGCGGTCTTCGCCCGGGTCGTAGGGAGCGGATTCGAGCGCGATGTATTCGCCCATCGAATTGCAGGCATACAGAGTGCCCAGCGCGTCGAAGTCGATATGCTCGAGGACACGGTAGCTCTTGATGAACTTGGTGGCCTTGGGCCTGCCGTCTTCGTGCGGCTTCAGTTCGGCGTAGGCGCCGGGGATGTCGAAATAGGGGTGGCGGTAGTTCGGGTCGATTTCCACGAAAATGAGACGGCCTTCGAAATAGCGGGCCGAACCCTGCACATAATGTTTTATAAAGCGTTCCGGCTCGAGCTGGGACGCGATGAGCGAATGATTGGGATGCAGAATCAGATAAAGGTGTTTTTCGTCGGCCATGATCGCCATCATGCTCCGAAGAAGCTGACCGTGTCGATATGGCGACATGTCGATATGTCGATGCAACGGGCGCATTCCAGATACGGCCATATGGATGTTATGCAGAAAGTCGGGAAATTTTGCATAATTATGCCTTCGACTGATTGACACGATCGGTCGTGTGCGCTTTCATGGGGACGATTTTTTTAGTCGGGAGGGGTAAATGACCCACTCTTGTTCAGTTTGTTCAGTCGCACCAAGCCGCGCACTCTCCTCCGACCGCCTCGCCTGCCTCGCCGCACCCACGCCTCAGCATTCCACCAGCCTCCGCGGCCGTTGATGCGGCGCTGACCGCCGCAACCCACCGCACGCACAACCACAAAAACAGTTCCCATACGGAGGTATGGAATGGCCGATATCGGCATTCTCGGCGCTTCCGGCTATGCCGGCGCCGAACTTGCAAGACTGGTATTATCGCACCCCGAAACAAAAGGGCTGAAGCTTTCTTCCGTCAGTTTCGAAGGCAAGGGACTCGAGGATGTGTACCCGTCCTATCGCGGGATCGGGCGCAGCCTCGCCCTCGAATCCTCCGATGATGTGATCGAATCCTCCGATGTCGTATTTTCCTGTCTTCCCCACGGGCACGCCGAGGCGGCGGCCGCCCGCTGTCTGGCGAAAGGCTCCCTGTTCATCGACCTTTCGGCCGATTTCCGCTTCGGCGAGGACGGCGCGACTTTCCTGAAATGGTACGGCAAGGCCTACACCGCGCCCGCGCTTCATGCGCAGTCCGTCTATGGCCTGCCCGAGCTCAACCGCGCCGAAATCGCGCGTTCGAGGATCATCGGCAATCCGGGCTGCTATCCCACATCGGCCGAACTCGGTCTTTTCCCCGCACTGCGCTTCGGGCTCGCCGATCCTTCCTTCATAGTGATCGATTCGGCTTCCGGAGTGACCGGCGCGGGAAGGGAACCCTCCCGGACCACCCATTATCCGGAGTGCGCCGATTCCGTCGCACCGTACAAAATAGGGTCGCACCGCCACCAGCCCGAGATCGACCGCACGCTTTCGGAAATGGCCGGCGTACCGGTGCGGAGCGTATTCACGCCGCACCTGGCACCGATGAACCGCGGCATTGTGAGCACCATATATTTCAGGCTGACCCGTCCCGCCGATGCCGCGGCATTACGCGCCGCATACGCCGGGTTCTACGAAGGCGAGCCCTTCGTACGGGTTTTACCGGAAGGTTCGATCGCGACCAACCGCGCCGTGAAATTCTCGAATTACTGCGACATTTCGCTCCACATGGGGGCGGACGGCGTCACGGCCATAGTCGTGGCGGCGATCGACAATATGGTTAAAGGCGCCGCCGGGCAGGCGATCCAGAACATGAACATAGTGATGGGCTTCGACGAAACCGCCGGGCTCGACATGATTCCACCGGCATTTTGACGGATACGACACGTAGCATCGTGGCCGGCGCTCCGGCCGAAGCGAGGAATAGCGAATGAAACAGGTTCGGGGCGGCGTGACCGCCGCGAAAGGATTTACGGCTTCCGGAGTCCACGTCGGCATCCGGAAAAACAAGGAAAAAAAGGATCTGGCCCTGGTGTGGTCCGAGGTCCCCTGCGCGGCCGCGGCCTGCTACACGACCAATCGCGTGATCGGCCAGCCTCTCATCGTGACCAGGGAACACCTGGCCGACGGACGTGCGCAGGCCATCATCGTGAATTCGGGCAACGCCAACACCTGCACGGGCGATGCGGGGATCGCGGTCGCCAGACGCATGGCCCAGCTCGTTTCCGAGCGCCTCCCCGTCAAGGCCACCGACGTTGTGGTCGCTTCCACCGGCGTCATCGGCCAGCCGCTCGATGTGTCGATCATCGAAGCGGGCATGGACGCCCTCGTGGGCGGCTTGTCGCGCAACGGTTCGCTCGACGCGCGCGAAGCCATCATGACCACGGATACGATGAAAAAGGAAATCGCGGTCGCCCTGGAAATCGGGGGTGAGACGGTGACGATCGGCGCCATGGCCAAGGGATCGGGAATGATCCATCCCAACATGGCCACGATGCTTTCCTTTGTCACCACCGACTGCGCGATCTCGCCCGAATTGCTGCAGAAGGCCCTTTCCGCTTCGGTGAAACGCAGTTACAACAGGGTCAGCGTCGACGGCGACACGAGCACCAACGACATGGTCGTGATTCTGGCCAACGGCCGGGCGGCCAATTCGCCCATCGTCGCGGAAGGGCCCGAATACCGGGCATTTTCCGAAGCGCTGGACTGGCTCGACATACAGCTTGCCCGCCTCATCGCCCGCGACGGCGAAGGCGCCACCAAGCTCGTCGAATGCACGATCGAAAACGCGGTTGACGAAGACCAGGCCGAAGCGCTCGCCAAGGCGGTGATTTCCTCCAGTCTCGTAAAGGCCGCATTTTTCGGCTCCGACGCCAACTGGGGACGCATCCTCTGCGCCCTGGGATATACCCGGCACGATTTCGATCCGGACAAAGTCGATGTGTCGTTCGAAAGCGCGAAAGGCTATATCGAAGTCTGCAAGGGCGGATCGCCTCTGCCTTTCAGCGAAGAAAAAGCCAAGAAAATACTGGGCGAACAGGAAGTCTCGATCTATATCGACATCCATGCAGGCTCGTGCGAAGCCACCGCTTGGGGTTGCGATCTTTCGTACGAGTATGTGCGGATAAACGGCGACTACCGGACCTGATCGCGATTCAGATCGAGGGAGGAGAAACGATGACGATACCCGACAATGTAAGGGCCGATATTCTCATTCAGGCCATGCCATACTTCAGAAAATTCGCGGGCAAGACTTTCGTGGTGAAATACGGCGGAGCCGCGATGGTGAACGAAGGCGTCCGCAACGCCGTGGCGCAGGATCTGGTGCTCATGCGCCAGGTCGGCATGCGCCCGGTTCTCGTGCACGGCGGCGGTCCCGAAATCGACAAGCTTTTGGCGCGTCTCGGCAAGGAGCGCGTCTTCGTCGACGGTTTGCGCTATACCGACGAGGAAACCATGGAAGTCGTGCAGATGGTTCTCTCGGGCAAGGTCAACAAGGATCTCGTCGCCCTCATACAGCGTCAGGGTGGCAAGGCGGCGGGACTCTGCGGCGTGGACGGCGGGCTTTTCCGCGCGCAGCGCTACGCCAGGGAAGGGCGGGACCTCGGCCTGGTCGGTGAAATCGACGCCGTGAATCCCGAAATCATTTCCGCTCTTCTGGACAAAGGGTTCATACCCGTCGTGTCGACCGTCGCGATGGGCGAGAGCGAGGACGCCGCGCTCTACAACGTGAACGCCGACACCGCGGCGGCGGAGCTGGCCGGAGCTTTGGGCGCCGAAAAATTGCTGCTTCTCACTGACGTGGCCGGAATTCTCGAGGATCTGTCCGACCTGGGAACGCTGATGCGCGAAGTCGACAGATCGCAGGTGCCCGGGCTCATCGCGCGCGGCGTCGTGAAGGGCGGCATGATTCCGAAGGTGGAATGCTGCGTGAAGGCGCTCGAGTTGGGCGTCCAGGCCGCGGCGATAATAGACGGCAGGGCGCCGCATGCGCTCCTGGTGGAGCTTTTCAGCGACCAGGGCGCGGGGACGATGATCGTATGAGCGACAGATTCATGGATACTTACCGCAGGACGGGGCTCGTTTTCGTCCGCGGATCGGGCTCGAAACTGTATATGGCGGAAGGGAGGGAATACATCGATTTCACTTCCGGCATCGGCGTCAACGCGCTCGGGCATGCCCACCCCGGACTCGTGGCCGCGATTTCCGCGCAGGCCGCGAAAATCATTCACGTATCGAATTATTTCCTTTCCGACGTCTCGATCGAACTGTCCGAAAAGCTCACCGCGGTTTCGGGCTACGACAAAGTATTTTTCTGCAATTCCGGCGCCGAAGCCAACGAAGGGCTCATCAAAATCGCGCGCAAATGGGGTTCGTCGAAGAACGAATCGCGTAACGTTATCGTCACTCTGAAGGGATCCTTCCACGGCAGGACGGTGACCACGGTGACCGCGACGGGGCAGGACAAATTCCATGTGCATTTCGGCCCCTTCACGCCGGGATTCAAGTACGTGTCCGCGAACGATATCGCCGCTCTCGGCGCTGCGTTGGACGATTCGGTCTGCGCTTTCATGTTCGAGCCCATCCAGGGCGAAGGCGGCGTAGTCCCGCTCGATCCCGGGTATCTTCGCGCCGCGGAAAAACTCTGCCGCGAGCGGGGGATACTCTTCGCCGCGGATGAAGTGCAGACAGGCATCGGCCGCACGGGCGCCTTCCTCGCCTGCGAAAAATTCGGCGTCAGGCCGGACATCACCGCCGTCGCCAAAGGCCTGGGCGGCGGCGTTCCCTCGGGCGCGGTCCTGGCTCGCGGCGAGGCCGCCGAAACCCTCAAGCCGGGCGACCACGGCACTACCTTCGGAGGCAACCCGCTCGCGGCCGCGGCCTCGCTCGCGGTGCTCGGAGAATTGGGGAAACCCGGTTTCCTCGCGTCGGTCGAGGCCAAAGGCGCAAAGATAATGTCCGCGGTCCGTTCCTGGAACGCTCCTTGCGTACGGGAAGTGCGCGGCATGGGCCTCATGATCGGCATCGCGGTGTCCGTACCGCCCGGCGACATTGTAGCCGCCTGCAGGGAGAGGGGGCTTCTCGTTCTCACCGCGGGTGACGACACCGTACGCCTCCTGCCGCCTCTCGTGATCACCGAGTCCGAGATCGATTCAGGCCTCGCCATCCTGCGGAAAGTTCTGGAAAGCGCGAACTCTGGACAAGGCGGCAAAGCCCCGGCATAGTGGTAGTGTTCCGAGGAGGAAACCCTTGTCCGACAATTCCGAAACATATAAAGTCCGACGCGCGGCCGTCGCCGCCAGGCTCGTCGAAAGAGGCATCGCCGCTGCCCGGTTCGAAGATTTCGAAGGGATGCGAAGCCCGTCGGTCCGTTATCTCTGCGGCCATCCGGGCGACGCTTTCCTCCTGATAGGGGCGGACGGCCGGTCAATTCTCGTGGCCTGGGACGTCAACATGGCGGCGGCGCACGCGTCGGTCGACGAAGTGCTCGCATACACATCGTTCGGCCGCCGTTCGGCACCGGCCATGCAGACAGCGCTTGAGCGGATCGGCGTCGCGCCCGGTTCCCGCGTCGAGTTGCCGTGCGCCACGAGCTATCCTTCCTTCGTCGACCATGTGGCGGCTCTGGACGGCTTTGACCTTGTCTGCGAAACCGGTGGTATCGACGATTTCGTCCTGCGCATGCGCGCCGACAAGGACGAAGCCGAACTCGCTCTGTATCGCCGCATCAGCGCCCTGACCGATTCCCTGATGGACCGCATCGAGGCGGGTGTCCGTTCGGGAGAGCTTTCCACCGAACTCGATGTAGGCATGTTCATCGAGCGCGAAGGCCGCGCCTCAGGCGCCGAAGGCACCGGGTTCGAGACCCTTGCCGCCGGGCCTGAGCGCAGTTTCGGCATCCATGCCTTTCCGCCCTTCGGCGCAGGCCCCTTCGGCACCAAAGGCATGTCTATCCTCGACTTCGGTATCAAAGTCGACGGCTATACGTCGGATGTGACGATGAGCTTCCTTCGCGGACCGCTCGACCCCGAGCAGGAAAAGATGGCGGCTCTTGTCGAGGAAGCGCACGGAATCGCGTTCGCGGCCTGCGGCCCCGGCGTGCGTGCGCGCGATGTCGCTCTGGCGGTGGACCGCTTCTTCGCGGATCACGGCCGCACGATGCCGCACGCCCTGGGCCACGGTATCGGCCTTGAAGCGCACGAAACGCCCGGCGTCAACCTGCGCGAGGAAAATGACTTCGTACTCAAGCCGGGAAATATCGTGACGATCGAGCCCGGTCTCTATGATCCCCGGCTGGGCGGCGTCCGCCTGGAAGACGATGTGCTCATAACCGAAACAGGGCGCGAAAAGCTCACTTCGTCGAGGATCGTCAGGCTCTGATCCGCCAGTTCATTGCGGCGCCTGCGCACATGGGCACGGCGCCGTCGCATTCCGCCGGGACCGTCCAGGGCGACCTTTCCAGGGTCAGGGTTCCGGCCGGTTCGGGCAACCCGTAGAATCGCGCGCCATATGCGCCCGTGAAAGAACCGAGCTTTCCGGGCAGCCCGACCGAGTCGAAAAGCTCCGCCAGCGCGCTTAAGGCGCTGGGCGCGGAATACACTCCCGACGCGGCGTGTGCGCATTCTTTCGCGGCACGTGGATGCGGCGCCGAATCGCTGCCGAAAAACAGTTTTGGTGAGCCGGAAAAGACCGCGTCGCGCAATGTTTCCCTGTCGGCGGCCGTCTTGAGCACGGGCTTGCAGTACAGGTGGGGATTCATTCCCTCGGCCAGCATGTCTTCCAGCGTAAAAAGAAGGTGATGCGCCGTCACTGTCGCGCCGAGATTCCGCGGGCCCGAAAGGACGAAACGGACCGCCTCGGTCGAGGACAGATGTTCGAGGACTACGCGCAGGCCGGGCCGGCGCGTCATGATTCGTTCGAGAGTAGGCAGAAACGCCTTTTCGCGTTCGAACACGGGGGCTTCCGGGTCTTCGCCGTGCACGCACAGCACCAGATCCAGGGATTCCATGGCTTCGAGCGCTTCTTCCGCGTCGTCCGGAGAGCGAAGACCGTCGGACGAATTCGTCGTCGCGCCGGCCGGATAGTATTTGCCGGCGATCGCTCCGGCCGCGGCGCATGAAGCGACCGTGTCCGCACTCATTCCCGGCATAATCTTGAATGTCATCAGGGGTTCGAAACGCTGCCCGGCCGTAGGGCCATTTCCGGCAGCAGCCGCCCGCAATTCCTCGCGGTAGCGGGCGACTTCGACGCCGGACACCACCGGCGGAACAGTGTTCGGCATCGCAAGGGCGCGGCCGAACCATGCCGCATGGCGTCTGATATAAGCGGCCGCCGCGGGTCCGCGCCTGAAATGCGCATGGAAATCGTCGGGCAACGGAATTCGGATCAGATCGGTCATTGCGAAGCTCCTTGCTCGAACCGGAGTTTACTTACCCGGCAATTGAAAAACTATTGGAGCGTCTGGAATGGGCCGCTATGGCTAAGCCCATTCCAGACGAAGCGGTTTCTTTTCACTTGCCGGGTCAGTAATCAAATCGGAACTCCAGGAAGGACAAGTCGTCCTGGAAGCGGGACGAAACGGCGCGCGAGCTTACTTCGGCGAGCACTGTGTCGATGGCGGACCGCCCTTTCGGCATGCCGGCGGCCGTGCGTTCCAGCAGGGACACGAACGCTTTCAGACCGAAGATAACACCGTCTTTCGTACGGAATTCGTATATTCCGTCCGAGAAAAGGTACAGTCGCGATCCTTTGGCGAGCGAAATCGATCGGGTAACGTATTCGGCGTCGGGATCTGCTCCCGCCACCGTACCCGTGGTCTTCAGTTCGAGCGGTTCTCCGTCGGAAGGCATCAGGACCGCGGGCGGACTGCCTGCGGACGAGTAAGTCAGGACACGCGATCTGGGGTCCCAGACCCCGTACCAGATCGTAAAAAGGAGATTGTTGCGTTCCTCCATCCTGTACCTGCGGTTGAGTCCTGAAAGAGCCCTGGCCGGGTCGCCGAAATCGACACTGCGCAACCCTTCGGACCGAAGCGTGTTTCCGATCGTTACGGAATACAGCGCGGATTCCACACCATGGCCACTCACATCGAGCAGGTAGAGGGCGGTCCGGCCGTCATCGAGTCTCCAGTAATCGAAAAGGTCGCCCCCCAGATCCGCCGAGGGCAGGAATAACCAATCCGCCGAAAAACCTTCGCGCGAAATCTTGCCGGGCAAAAGGCCGCGTACATATTCGGAGCCGCGCTTGAGTTCGGCTTCCAGCCGCCCCTGCGCTTCGGCCAGCGCCGCAAGGTAGAGACGCCTGCGCGCGCGCGACCTTCTGCGTTCGATGCAGGAATCGATGCGCGCGAAAAGCACCGCGGGTACGACGTCGGTGGCGAGGAAATCGTCCGCTCCGAGCTGTATCGCTCTTGCGATGCATTCCGACTCGCGGAGCGGCGAAAGAATGAGGACGCGGGTATCCGCGAACGCGGAGTCTTCCTTCAACCTTTCCTGCAGTTCGAAACCGGGAAGGCCGGACGAAAAAAGGTCATGGATGACGAGGTCGGGCATGTCGTAAGGAGGGGCTTGCGTGGCCGCTGCCGAATCCGCATTCGTAGGTGCGGACGCAGTCGCCTGCCGCGCGGCTGTCCCTCTCGAAGTCCTGCGGATACCGAGCGCAATGAGCGTTTCCGCCCGTCCCGCCTGGCGGATCACCCGGTGGCCAAGAGATTCCAGTTTCCGGGTGAGCATATCGCCGATTTCGCCGCCGAGGGTGAGAACGATAGTCCCCGGTTTCTGGGGCAGGGTTCGTTCACGCGGCGCTATTGTCCCGGTGGCCAGGTTTGGATCGGGCGCAGGCTCCTTCAGCCCCCCCCTGGCCAGAGCGATCATGCTCCGGCACAGATCGGGGAGAATCACGGGAGTTGTTCCCTTTGGATACGCAAGTTCGGCGCGCGCAATGCGTCCGCATAGAGAATGCAGGCGGAAAAGGACATTGAACGACGGGATCGCAATATCCGTCGCATCGCCTGCCGCCCCGTATCGGTCGCAAAGCTCTTCCGCGCGCGCGCAAAGCTCGGCAGTCTGAGCGTCGCCCGATTCGGTGGCACGGACTTGCGAGGCCCGCAGGAGGGAGGCGAGTTCACCAAGGGTCGCATGCAGAATATGTGTAGCGTCGGAAGCGCCGGCTCCGGGGATCGTGAACGAAGGGCTCATCGGTTCATGCATAATAGCGTCTATCTCCCCATCCGGGAAGTGCGTTGATGAAAGTGCCTTGATTGAAGTGCGTCGATGGAAGCGGGTTGAAGCGGGAAATTCCGCGGCCTCCGCTCTCGATTGACCGAGCGCGGTTCGGGCTTTACAGTGAGGCCATGTACAAGTACCAGATCGAGGGCGGATTCCCGATAAAGGGGAAAATCCGCGCCTCAGGAAACAAGAACGCCGCGCTCCCCTGCATCGCCGCCTGTGCGATGGCGGGTTCTCCGGTCACTCTGCGCAACATCCCCGAAATCGAGGACGTCCTGGTGATGTTCGACGTTCTGCGCTATCTGGGCGCTACGGTCGAAAGGGTCGGCGATCATGACTGGAAGATCGATCCGGCGGGAATTTCACGATATGACGTCCCGACGGACCAGGCGCGCAAAGTCCGCGCCTCGATCCTGTTTGCGGGCCCCTTGCTGGGTCGTTTCGGCAAAGTGGTGCTGCCGCCTCCGGGCGGCGATACGATCGGCCGGCGGCGTATCGACACCCATGTGCTCGCCCTCGAAGAACTGGGAGCCAGGATGAGCGTCGATGGCGCCATCCGTTTTTCCGCCAACAAGCTGGCGGGAGCCGCCGTGTTCCTGGATGAAGCTTCGGTTACCGGCACCGAAAACACGGTGATGGCCGCGGCGCTGGCCGAAGGCCGGACCGTGCTGCGCAACGCCGCCTGCGAACCGCACGTACAGGACCTCTGCAAAATGCTCAATTCGATGGGAGCCAAAATTTCCGGCGTCGGCTCCAATGTGCTCGTCATTGATGGAGTGGAAGCCCTGGGCGGCACGGATTTTTCGATCGGGCCCGACTACATGGAAATAGGCTCTTTCATAGGACTTGCGGCGGTGACTCGCGGCGAACTCACCATAGAAGGCGTGAATCCCGAAGATCTCCCCCCTCTCAAAGTAGGCTTCGGCAGGCTGGGCATTTCCTGGAAAGTCGAAGGAAACACTCTTCTCATACCTTCCGGCCAGTCGATGAGGGTCCAGGCCGACATAGGCGGCCAGATTCCCAAGATCGACGACGCGCCCTGGCCCGGCTTTCCGCCCGACCTCACTTCGATCATGACGGTCATCGCGACACAGACCGAGGGCATTGTCCTCGTTCACGAAAAAATGTTCGAGTCCAGGATGTTCTTTGTCGACAAGCTCATAGGCATGGGGGCGCGCATCGTGCTCTGCGATCCTCACCGCGCCGTGGTCTCGGGCCCCGCGAGGCTCTCGGGCGCCCCCCTGGTGTCTCCCGACGTCCGTGCGGGCATGGCCATGGTGATCGCCGCGCTCTGCGCGGAAGGCGAGAGCACAATCCATAACGTGTACCAGATCGAAAGGGGCTACGAACATATTTCGGACCGTCTGCGCCTGCTCGGCGCCAAAATCATCAGGCACGAGGATCGCTGAGCTCATACCCGACCCGCGATGCGAAAGGCAGAGCTTGCACTTGAGCCCGGCACAGGCAACCGTGCCGGGCTTTTCTTTTGGTTACTCGCCGGGCAGTACTATTCCGGCTCGACTTTTCCACAGCTTGTCAACAAGTGAATGCAGGGCATGTTTTTGGGGCAATTGTGGATCGGCTGCATGAAAAGCCTTTGGAATGATACCGGAAATCTTGTGTTATAGTAGTTTAGCCTTTCGTTTCCCGGCAGGGCGGATGAATGCGAATTCTGTGTTTTGCATAAGTTGTCCACAGGACTTCACGGGATTTCCCCGCGTTTTCCACAAGTTGTCAACAAGAGGTAATCACTGGCGGATAAGGACATGGAACGTTACTTCCATTACGCCGCCATGATGCGGTGAAAAAAACGCCGCCTTTGGTTTCCCCCGAACTCCGAAGAGCTGCAGGGGGTCGCAAAAGGCGGCGGGTTTAGGTCGCTTCGGACCTGGCCGGCAAATTAAAACTCAGAAACTCAGAAACTCAAAAATCAGGAATGCTGCTCGCCTGCGTCCTCGGTCAGCATCTTGCGTTTCAGGTCTTCGAGCATTGTATCGGCGCCGGCGCCGGATGATTCGAGTTGCGCAAACTGTTTTTCCAGGCTGGCTCCGGACGTAGCGTCTTCCAGTTCCTTGTGGGCTTCGGCGCGCGCCTCGATCTCATCGACCTTGCGCGACATGCGTTCGAACGTATCGAAGGCGCTCTTGTTGCCGGAGAGGCTGGACATAGTCTGGTTGATCTTGTCCTGGGCTTCGGCCCGCTTGGCTCTGGCGATCAGGATGTTTTTCTTGCGGGAAGCTTCCTCGATCTTGGTCTGAAGGGCGCGCAGGGATTCCTTGAGTTTTTCGACGGATTCCTTCTGGGCCTGCCATTGCGTGGCGAGTTGGGAGGCGTAGCCTTCGTGCTCCTGTTTGCGCAGGAGGGCTTCCTTGGCGAGATCGTCGCGGCCGGCGCGCACCGCGAGCATGGCCTTCTTTTCCCAATCTTCGGCCTTGAGCTTGTTTTCGCCCACTTCCCGTTCAAGCTTCTTTTCGTCCGCGATCGCCATGGCGACCGCCTTCTTGGACTCGATCATCTGTTCGTTCATGTCGACGAGCAACTGATTCAGCATCTTTTCCGGATTCTCGGCCTTGCTGATCATATCGTTGACATTGGACGAGATGACGGTTTTCAGTCTGTCAAAAATGCCCATGGGTCAGTCCTCCTGTGCGACAATCCGAGAAAGTATCGGAAAATGCTGGGCGAGCGCGAAGCCGAGGGCTTCGAGCGATGCGCCGAATTCATTCTTGTCCATGTTCGCGTATTCGAGCGTATCGATGGCCACGATATCGTGGCCGTCGATCGCGTAGGCTCCGTGCAGGAAATCGGAAGCATTCAGGCGCAGGAGTTCTTCGAAGAGCGTAGCCGAATTTTTTTCCGGTACGGGCATGACAACCGCACGGATGACTACAATCGGGTCCGCAACGCTCACGACCATCGGAGGCAAACCCTTGGAATCATCGTCAATCAGCCAGGCTCCCTTGGAAATTTCCTGGTAGGATATTCCAAGATCTATAAGGTATTCCTCGATCTTCGACAATGCGTTCATCCCAATTCCTCCTGCCGGCGAAGCGCCGGAATTCCGACATTTACCCCAATACAGGCGTTCCGTCGGGACCCGTGGAGAGCACTGCCTTACAGGCCCGACATCTCCGTCTTCCGACAGCCCCGGAAGCGATCCCCGCTCCGCATGCGGGACATCGGGCGTCGGAGGGCATCGAGGCGCGCGCGGCGTTACGGAAGTAATCTATCGCGCCCGAGGCATCGATGGCGACCGTAAAGTACGATTCAAAGCCGAGAATACGGATAAATTCAAGAACTTGTGGTCGCATCCCGGCCAAAACAAGTTCGGAACCCTTGCTGCGCATTCGTTTATGAAAAGCGGCGAGGAAACCCACACCGGCGGCATCGAGCGCATCCAGCCCGGATATATCGAGAATAAGGCCAGTCCCGGCGTCGGCCGCCGCGGCCGTCAGAACGCTTTCCATGGCGTCCAGCCGCGATATGTCCAGAATCCCCCCGACCGGCAGAGCCACAACACCCGGCGCCACCGACACTACCGCAGTATCGGCGGTTCCGGAGTCCGGGGCGGGATTCCGGAAAGCGGCTTGGGGTTTTTTTGCCCGGGCGGGGAGGTTTGAAGCCATAATGCCCAAACAAGATACTTCCCACC
>Ga0074199_1001726_pt1 | contig 16859 bp, 19 predicted proteins | sample EPASupsiteSAE347_FD_64528 | JGI IMG/M metagenome (GOLD analysis project Ga0074199, IMG submission 64528) | Bioremediated contaminated groundwater from EPA Superfund site, New Mexico - Sample SAE3-47 | ecosystem: Environmental > Aquatic > Deep subsurface > Groundwater > Contaminated ...
GATACCTTTTTTCATGGCTGGTCTCCTTATGCGTTATGGCCCATCAAGGCCGTTATTATATTGAGCGTGATTGTTATATCACAGCTCGCTGCTAGGGAGATCAGCCTTCTCATTTAACCTACAATTTTACATTATTTTTGATGATCATTGTAGGCCCGGTGCCCCCACCGGGCGATTATTTCACAGCTTCTGTTTCTTTACGGTGAAAACAACCGACCCAACAGCCATTCCACATCGGCGGGGGTAATTGGCTTGGGATTGGCTTTTGTGGACCAGGCGGCGACCGTTTCCCTGACAATGTACTCCTTCTCCAGGATCGGCTTGCCTCGAAATGGCGACGGCATATCGAGCTGGATCAACAGATGCCGGATAAGTTCCAGCAGATCCCGGCCCAGCGCCCGGCTGACCTGCTCGTATTTACCGCCCATGGCTTCCCGGTTCAGTTCCACGGCATGCGGCAGACAAACACCGCATACGTATCCATGCGGAACATGATATAAAACCCCGAGCGGGTGCGCGATCCCATGGACCACACCCAAGCGCGCCATGTTAAAACTCAGCCCGGCCAAATAACTGCCCATCAACACCTGTTCCGCCGCAACCGGATTACCGCCGCGATAAAACGCTTCCAGACTGGCGCCGATCAGCGTGAGCGCTTTTAATCCCAGTTCATCACTCAGCCAGACAGCATGGCGGCTGGTGAACGCTTCCAGTGCCTGGGTAAAGGCATCCATGCCCGCATGGGCAATTGCCCGCTGGGGACAATGTGCAAGCAGGGCCGGATCCAGGATAACCAGGCAGGCCATCAGGGCATCGGCGCGAATGGATTTTTTCTGGCGGGTTGCGATGTTGGTAAGAACCGCATTCACGGTCGCCTCGGAGCCCGTGCCGGCCGTGGTCGGCACGGCCACGAATGCAAGACCCGGCGTCTCGATGGCGGCGCCATTATGATACGCTTCGGGTGGTTGAGGAGCGTGGAACAATCCTGCGCAGGCTTTTGCCAGATCCAGGACGCTACCGCCGCCGATCCCCGCAATCCAGTCGGCCCGATGCTTCCGGGCCGTTTCCAGAAGACGGTCCAAGTCGGACAGCGCGGGTTCGCCCCCGGCGTGTTCCCACGTTGTCACGTTCATGCCGCTTGGCACGCTCTGAAGGAGCGACTTCAACACACCGTGCGCGGCCAAAGACCGTCCATGCACCAGCAGACCTTGCCGGCCATAACGGGCGCATTCCGCCGGCAGATCCTTCACCCGGCCGGTCCCTATCAAAGTCCGCCCCGGAAACACTATTTTTTCAGGCAATGCATTCATGCGTAGAGCATGATGACGGCGATCATTTCCAGCGGCTCCAGGCCGTTATTGATGACGGCGTGGGATTCGCCTTTGCCGGTCAGGATGGTGTCGCCGGCCTGGACTTGTTCCCTGGTTTGCCCATCGTCAATCAGGCCCTTGCCACGCGTCACGATAAACAGCTCGTCTTCGCCTTCATGCTTATGCAAGCCGATGCTGGCGCCGGCCGGCAAAATCAGGCGCGAACACATCCGGATGTGGGCCGTAATTTCCTCTTTTTTAAAAAAATGCTGGACCGTGACGCTGCCGATGCCGCCACGAACCTGGCTCCTTACTTCCGTTTCCATCTGCGCTGCTTTGCGGATCATAGCATTCCTTTCGTTATGTAGGGTGCGTAATATTGACGATGCATCAGGCGGTAGAGCCGTAACTATGCCGTTCTATCGAACGGCCACTACAACGGATAAGGGTGTAGTGGTGGTTCGTAAGAACCACAAGATTGTCCGCCGCAGGCGGATCCGCCCATGGCGGAAAATTATTATGCATATATTTACGGGAAGAATGATAGCAGGTTGCGCCAAATCCGTCCAGCATAACGGAATCTTTTTTGGCAAACAGGTTGACTCCCGGCCGGGAAACGGTATGCTGTGCTCCTGTTTGTATCGGGGCGTAGCGCAGTCTGGTAGCGCGTTTGGTTCGGGTCCAAAAAGTCGTGAGTTCAAATCTCACCGCCCCGACCACCCTTCGCGGTTTCCAAGGAAACCAGCTTCGGGTGGCGGGCCTTTTTGTTTTGAAATGCGAGCGGAAAACCAGCATGTGGTATGCGTATATATTATTGAGCCAGAAAGATCACAAACATTACATCGGCTCAACCAACAACATGACTCGAAGGCTGGGTGAACATCACTCTGGCAGCGTGGAAGCAACAAGGTTCAGGCGACCTCTTGAACTTGTTTCGTATATTGCCGTAAATACCGAGCGACAGGCACGGCAACTTGAGTCGTATCTGAAAACAGGTTCCGGCTTTGCGTTCATTAAGAAGCGAATCTTTCAGTCCACGTAGCCTTGGCGCAGTGGACCACCGCCCCGACCACCCTGCGCGGTTTCTAAGGAAACCAGCTTCGGGTGGCAGGCTTTGAAAATTCCGGTCGCCATTAGTCCGATGGCGACCATTTAATTCCTTATCCCGCCCATATTTATCCCGATTCTGGAAATTTTTGGTCATTCAGGGCTGTTTTGGGCATTTTTGGGACAGTGGACTATACAGTGGACTATAAATGGGGGTGCATTGTTGCCCTTGGAGCCATTTATAAGGGCACATAATTCTGAATGCCCATTATTCCCCTGCTCATTTTCCAGATTCCTTAAAATTGTCAGCTAAGCTTTTTTAACCATGTCGGTCTTCCCTACTGTGGATTACGCTCAGCGGGGTCAGTCCAGCATCTCTGGTCGATCAGGGCAAAGCGGTAATCGGGGGGGTGACATACTTCGGGGAACCAGACAACACCCCGACCCCGCATCTCTCCTGCCTGCCAGAATGGGCTGGACGTTCCACCCTATGAGCGTATTATCGAGCACCAAGTAGTGAAAAGGGTCTACAAATCGTACGGTACGTGGTGGTGTGCGATGGATCAGTTTGACTTCATAACCCCCTTCTACAAGCAGGAGCATAGCCCCGAGAGTCTGCTATCGGGGCTGGATTCACTCCTGACCGATAAGGATTTCTTTGTCAGAATTGTGCCCTTGGGCTGTCAGCGTTGCGGCTTCAACTGGCTTGAAGCTGCCTCCACGGACAACCGACATATTGAGATCGTATACCAGAATGAACGATTGGCATTTTACTCACTGTCCTACGTCTTCCGAGAGCACGGGCAAGAACGCAGCGGGAACGGTCATTTCTTCCTCATGCTCCACCCAGAGTTCAGGGACGTAGTCATCCTTTCTGTCATAGACAGCGGTGTCTTTTTCCATCGGATAATTCAGCCGCTTATCAGAAGCCTCTATCCGAGTCTCCTGACGACTTTCATCACGCACAGAAAGCTCCGGCGTCTGCTGGAGGTGTTCCAGCAAAGCGGTCAGTTCGATTCTCTAAAGATAAAAAGAGCCTCTCAGCGGTTCCGGTACGGTTCTGAACACCATCGAGGTAGTATCATGCCCGTTGTGAGTTGGCCCGATATGGAGTTGGCCGAGGCATTCGAATGGGTCCATGACAACAACGGGTGGTTTCAGTCGCTCGAGTTTGAAGCTCGTCGGCAACACAGGACTGTGGCAACTATTGGATTGACTCGACAGGGAAGTCTCAAAAGCAATCGGCTGCTTCAGCAAGCATACAACTATTTCACGCTACCAGTTTCTAAAACCATCCATGAGAATCTTGCCTTCTTTGGCAGGCGTGGACGCCGGGATAATCCGGACCTCAATATTCGTCCTCTTGCACTGACCTTCGACTCGAATGTCTTCGAGAACGTTGCAGAGAACGCCAAATTCGTGGAGTCAATGCGATCCTTGTCAGACGCTTCTATCTCTGTTGTCCACGGCAACCCCTATATCCACATGTCGCTCATCGACTATCTCGACGGCAGCACATTCGACATCTGGGCGGTAGAGGAAAACAGGCTTGTAATTGTCCCTCAGATGAAGGCATCCATCCCGGCTATCAAGAGACTCATCAACCACATTTTTGACAACTACGCTGAAGGGCAGATGGCCGATTTTGAGGCTTGTGCGTTATGACCTCGGCAACTGACAATATCAAGGACAGGATTGACGACTACAAGGACACCATCTTTGCCATTACTGGGTTCATCAATCTCTATCGATTTAACAATAATACAAGACAGATGCGATCCGATGTCGTCGTGTTCCAAGGGCGACGACTCACTCCCCCAAACGGCAGTCCAGTGACGCCGGACTTGGGGGTGCTTCATCACCCATCTACCGAGAGCGTTCTGGGGGAAGTGAAGAAGAGTTTCCCGCAGGACGAGGGACTTTGGATGGACGATTTCCGCCAGTTGATGTCCTATGACGAGGATCTCGCAGGGTGGCCTACCTCTTCGGGCAAGGTCAGCCAACATGACGTAGTGCTTTTGCTGCATCACTCAAGAGCCGCCAAGGTCAACCGTTTCTATCAGGCCAAGAAGGGCAACGAAATCGTATTCCAGCGTCCCTTTGCCATCGTGGAGTTCAGCAGGTCTGACGAACGGAAGTCCTATCTGTTTCTGCGGATTGTAGATGGGCGGGTGTCGGCTAGTGAGGTGAACTCTCAGCTTAGCGACGGTGTTCAGATACCGATGCTTGAGTTGCTTGCGGCGTATTCAAAGGTCAAGTTCTACGATGCTGAACCCCCTCTCCCATACTTGATGGAACTCATCTGGACGAACGTAGTAACGCTCAAAGCCTCAGAGAATGAGAAGTTCGGGCGTCTTCGCAAAGATCAGAAGTTGGATGTGGCATTCAGCGTTGATGATATTGTTAAGGTCCTTCACGACGGCTACTCATTCCACGGGATTCCCGGAGCAGACGGGAACAATGGTCCCCAGATTCCAAAGCGGGAATGGGTACTCAATGCCTGTAAGGGATTCATTGAGTCCGGTGATGCGGCATGGACCAATGCAAAAGTCGGTGACATCGTCTTCTATTTCCGCCGCCATGATGATGTCTTGAATCATTTCTTGGAGAAGACATCGGCCTCTGCGGCAAAGGCTCCTCAGATGGATTTGTTTCAGAACTGACAGACGGGGAGTTTGAGCAGGAATGATACTTATTCCCATAGGTATACTTTTTAAATCTAGGTTGAAAAATCAATAAATCAGTTTTCCTGCCCCTATTTCTTCCGTTCCATTTCCGAGATGACATACCGCTTGAGATGGAATGTGACAAGGGCAACATCCTCTGTGGCTAGTTTCGCCTGACCATTGGCAATGAAGGTGGGCAGCGCCTTATGGTTCAGCACCCATACTTCCGCATTTTCGGGCATTTTTTTCACAAACCAACCTGGGAAAATCACGATGGGTTTCACCGCAATTTTCCGCCCAGTAGACCGCTCAATTAATTCACGCAACCAATTTGCGGCGGCTTTGGCTTGGACAATGGGGTCACGGTCAGGAGGAAAACCGTCCACCGTCACCTTCTCGCCGTCATATGTAACGCTGGGCGACCCGTAAAGAGGCTTACTACGGGTCTTGGTTTCAACACAATATACGCCAGTTGGGCCTATGACGACATGGTCCAGATTGAAGCCTTCTCCAGGAATGTCGTGAAGAACCTGACATCCTATTGGGCGCAATTTTTCTTCAAGATATTGCCCGACCGCCTCTTCGCCAACGATACCCAGTTTTAAGCAGTTTGCCTCACGGAAAGCGATTCGTAATTTAATGAGCGCAACGACAACTGCGATTGCCGCCATTATTGTGAATAATATTGGCGTTATTGGCATTGAGGGGAACTTAAAGAGATAGTGGCTCCATTCTAAAAAAGCCATCATTACGAGGAATATTGCAACAATTAATGGCGACAGGCACTTTTCAAGCAGAACATCCAGTCGCTCACGAGAGGACGAGCCTGCCTGACGAACTGGGAGGTCCTTTATCGGGCTCTTTGTTTCTTGTTTTTTCAGCGTCGGTCTCCATTGGGGTTGATACCAACAAAAGAACTGTTGCACAATTCTGTCGTCATATCCAGCTCGAATCCCCTGCCCAGAGTTCCGATTACCAAAAAATAGTCAGCCAAGCCTTTTGGACTATTTTGGGCATAAATATTCTCGCAATGTTGTCAAAACAGGGTATCTTTCACTTAACTATAACGATTATATGCGGGCGAATATATGGCATTAAACAATAGTAATAACCCAATTAATGGACAGAGCGTTCAAACAAACCTGCTTGATAGACCAGGGCAAATGTGGAAACAGATGGGACGTGCTTTGTTTTCAATCCAAGCCCTTGAATTTTGCCTCAGCCATTATGTCGTTTTGCTGCTTCATAAGAGCCCAGATGAAGCTATAAGCCTATTGGACAAGTCACTTCGCAAGACATTAGGGCAATTAATCAAAACCTTAAAAGACAATAAAGTACCAATTCCAGATGGTTACGAGGGACGACTTGACGTATTCGTTGAAGAAAGAAATTGGTTGGTCCATAGGTTATATAGGGAAAATAGCGAACATATATTTTCCGACGTTAAACACGAAATAGTTATTAAACGCATTTTGGCGTTAATTGAGGAAGCAAAAAGCATCGCTCAAACCATTGTGGAATTATCAGAACAATGGTGCTACAGGCGGGGCATGACAAAAGAACAATATGACGCCAAAATTAAAAAAGGGCTACCAAAAATAGAATATTCGTAAAAAACCATGAGCATCGCATTAACATTTCCCTTACTCATTTTAATCGGGGCTATCGTTTACAGGATTTATCTGCCCAAGAATATTAATCGGTATTATGGCTATAGAACCAAATTATCCATGAAAAACCAGGATACATGGAATGAGGCAAACCGATTTTCGGCAAATCTGTTGCTGATTGGTGCGGTTGCCTATTTACTGTTTGTGATGCTATGCGTTCTTAATTATTATGCTCTCATAAGTTCATTATGGATATCGGCTGTATCCCTGCTTCTTATGCTCTTTGGAGTAATCTTTATTACGGAATGGCGTTTAATAAAAATATTTGACGCATCAGGTAACAGGATAAATACCGACCAAGATTCTCGCATCACTTTTAATGACCTTTCTACTTTGCGTAAGATAGGACTGGTAGGAACTGTAGTTGTTATGGCGGTATTGCTGGTCTATATCGCCTATCTTATGCGTTATTTCTTCTATGAAGCGGTGAGCGGCGAGATATTTACTGCTCGATTTGAACGCTACCATCCAGGCTACGGCGTGGGAGCTATAAAAGTAAGGTTCTTTATCTTTACCTTATTGGCGACTATAGGGTTTTTATACTTGGCATTAATACAATGGATAACTGGCAGGGTCACAAAATTGAGCTACTGGGCGTTCCTAGTTCAGGCAATTTTCATATGCCTATACTTACTTATCCCACTCTCTTCTGAAGCATTATACAGACTCTTGCTATACATCAATGCTTATGGTTTTACCACCATGCGTATTTGCGGACTGGTTTATGTGTTGGGTGGCTACATTCTGATACTATGGGTCTTGTGTTGGGCTGTTCGAATGCCGAATAAAATGAGACGAGAAGCGGGACAACACGTTTCTAAAACGAAATAATCGTCATAACGTTGGTCAAAAATGAAAGAATAATCCATGAGAACGCATTTGTTTGTAGCATTGATGATTGTAATTTGTGCTGTGACGACAATCGCAGCAACACGAATAGAAATTGCTCAAGGGGTTAAAAAGTTTACTGCTGGCGACAGTATCAAAATCACAGAGGTTTCTTCCGAAAAGGGAACGCTTGCCGTTGGCGACACTATTACCGTGAAAGGAACGTATACCCTTGCCAGCCACGTGCTGTGGGGTCAGCCCTTAGAATAAAGAATAATGACTTGCGTGTTGGCGAGTGAAGATGTAGATTTCCTGCATGGCTCGACAACTTAGAGTGGAGTATCCCGGCGCGATCTATCACGTTACGGTCCGTTCGAACGGCAAAGAAGGCCTGTTCAAGACCGACGGTGATAGAAAATACCTCCTGACGCGCATGGGGGAGGCCGCGGAGCGCTACCAAGTACGAATTTACCTGTTCTGCCTGATGTCCAACCATTTTCATCTGGTGGTGGAAACACCGCGCGGTAATCTGAACGGGTTCATGCATGGGATTCTGACTGGCTACGGTGTGTATTTCAACTGGGTGCATAATCGGCATGGACACGTGACGCAGGGTCGCTATGGCGCGAGACTGGTCAGCGGCGACGAATATCTTCTGAAGCTGAGCCGGTATGTTCACTTGAATCCCGTAAAGGTGGCAGCGCTGGCCGACATGGCGAGGGCGGAGAAAGTGGGATATCTGCGTGGGTACCGGTGGAGTTCATACCCTGCCTATATTGGAAAGAGTCCGCGCAATGAGTTTGTTGATTATGATCCGATGCTGTCCCTGATGGGAGGCGGCAAGAAAACGTGGCCCGGGAAGTACAGGGCATTTGTGGAAGGCGGATTGGAGGCGGTGGACGATGACTTTCTGGGGGAGATAGAGAGGTCGCCACGCAGTATTGGGAATGAGAAATTCCGGGAATGGGTGGATGCGTATTATCGTGATCTGCTTGAGCAACGAGGAGTTCAGGAGGATGCCTCCTTTAGACGGACCGGACGTGATCTGGATACCGACTTGATCCTGAAGTCGGTGGCGAAGAGTGCCGGGACAGGGCAGGAATCTCTGCTGGCCAGACGCCGAGACTCTACATGGAGGGCGGTGGCCAGTTGGATGCTATGTAAATACGGAGGTCGCACGCAAAGGGAGGTTGCCGCAATTCTCGGGGCCAAGACCGGTGTGGCGATCAGTTGCCAGATGAAGAAGTTGAAGCATAGACTGGCCGCTGACACCGAGTTGCGCTCCCAAGTTGATAAAATCGAGAAGGCTTTGAAGAGGATTTGACGAATCGGTCCCTAATCTCTATTCTAAGGGCTGACCCCACGCTTCCATGGGGCGGGTATAGCCTTGAATTCCAAGAATGCATTGTCCCTGGTGGGCAACGGGGATAAGCGACAGGGAGCTGCGGTGTAATAATTTGGATAAATAGGGAGGGAATATGGCACTCGTTAAATGTCCTGAATGTGGGAATCAAGTCTCAACCGCTGCAATCATCTCTCGCCAGATTCATGAGGTCGGAACAAAAGATGTGCGTAACATCAACATTAGACAAGGTGTTTTTGCCAGACTGTTCGGTGTCGGGACTGTGGAGATAGAATCGGCTGCCGCCGCTGGACAGGGACATGTCAGATTCGTGGGAATAAATAATCCGTTAACTATCAGAGACCTCATCAGACGGGAGAAAGACGAAGCGGATTCATAATAAGATTGTGTCATACTAACGCAACCTCACTTTTCTGTGTCAAGGGATATGTTAGTCTTGGGCATTATAGCGGCTTGAATCCGAGAATGTATTGCACCTGGGTAGCGGGTAACAGATAATGTAGCCAACAAGCGAAATATTAGAGATCAACCTGATGGCCACCTTCATTAACTTTCTTCTTCAGTTTAAAGAAATCTTGGTCGCATTGATTGCGGTTTTCGGAGCTGTTATTCCTTATCTGATCCAGAGAAATAAGGAATACAAACTGAAACTTGCCGAACAAAAAATCGCAGCTTACTCAGGGTTTTTGCAAGATTTCACCGAAACTGCCGTGCTGATAGAACATGGCGAAGAAGTAGACGGCAAAGTTGCGGACAGACAAAGAATAATGGCGAGAAACCAGATTTTGCTATACGGCAGTGATGACGTCATAAAAGCATATGATAAATGGGTGATATTTACAGACAATGGCGGAAAGGCTGGGAGCGATGAAGAAGTTACTCTTTTCGGAAGTCTGTTGTTGAAAATTCGCCAAGACATTGTGGGTGCAACTAAATTGACCGTGAACGAAATCAGCAACCTAAACCCTTTTAATCGTGGCTAAACAGCTATCGGTCTAATCAGGTCGCGGGAAGTGATTAGATTCCTGGCTGAAAATACGTTTTCCGACAGGATCGTTGGCCTCAAAATGAAGGGACTCAATATGAGAATATCCACGGGTGTCACAATTGCCTGGGCATGTTTATTGGTTGGTAGTTCCGCATATTGTGCGGACATGCCTAATGCGGAAGCATTTGAAAAGCAATATGGGTCGCTATTCCGCATTGACGACGAGGCTGCCTCAAAGTTAACGAACTCCGTGGAACGAGTCCTCCATCAGACAAAGATTCCAGAGGTGGTCTTTGCTCAAGCCAACCTGAGAGATATCGCATACTTCCTTCACAAGGCAACCGTTCAGTACAGTCCCACCCAGGACAAGAAGGGCGTTGAAATCGTTATTCGGATCGAGGATTGGGGTTCAAAACCTCCCGTCCCAACACTCGCCGCGAAGAATGTCTCCGTGCTGGAAGTCATAAGAATCATGACAAATGTTTGCGGAATCGACATGCAGTACAAGATTGAGGATGGGAAAGTCATCCTCTACAAGAAAATTAAAAAAGAATAAAAGATCAACCAGACCACGGAAGCTAAATAAAGTATTTCGGCTGAAAGGATAATCCATGAGAACGCATTTACTTGTAGCATTGATGATTGCAATTTTTGCTGTGACAACAATAGCAGCAACACGCATAGAAGTTACTCAAGGGGTTAAAAAGTTTGCTGCTGGCGACAGTATCACAATCACAGAGGTCTCTTCCGAAAAGGGAACGCTTGCCGCTTGTGACACCATCACGGTAAAAGGGACATACACTATCGCCAGCCAGAAGAATGCTCGTCTTCTTCTTTCAGTAACCCAAGACACTACGAAAGCGCCCCCCTCCGAACAACAAAGCAAAGGGTCTGCTCATAAGACGATTGAGGCTGGCACTGGCAAATATGAGATGACAATTAACATTTCCCAGGAAGGATGGCTTCACCTCGGTTTCTATAATCCAGAAACTGGCAAACCGTTCGGACAACTTTACTTCGGCACAAAAGAACAAATGGACAAGATTGCCAACTGGAATCTTGATTATGTCACATCCGAACAGCCTGGCAAAAATGTTATTCCCTTCCGTTACGCAGTACAAGCGGAGGAGGAAGTGGCTTACGAAGTCAATCTTGACAGTAAACTTGTATCAAGCGGCAAATCACTTGTAAAACAATACTGCTACCTTAGCCTATGTGCCAGCCCTGGAGACCATATTTTAACAGTAACAGCCCCTGGGTATGAGACATGGCAAAAGACCATTACTCTCTTGGAAGGGTCAAAGAATGGACAAAATTTTCTGGTTGAACTTAAAAAGTCAACGCAAGGTTCCCCGGTAGTTGCTAATAGTGTTCTGAAGAGTGGCAATAACACTATTTCTTTTCTTTGCAGGGTGCAGGCTGAAGCAGAAATATCCTACGAAATCCATGTTGATGGCAAAATCGTTGGCAGTGGTAGTATGACTCCGAACCCTAAAGATAAAATGACTCATATATTGTCTGCTACACCCGGAGACCATATTTTAACAATAACGGCTCCGGGATATGAAACATGGCAGAAGACAGTTACTCTCTCAGAAGGCTCCATGAATGGGTCAAATATTTTAGCTGAACTGAAAAAGCCAGCGAAATGAATTGATGAATTTTCGACCTAACTACAGTTTAAATTAGGCTATGTGACAAAGAGGAGGCACGAGGACTATGTGTTCAATAAAGGCAAAAGGTTCTTTCATAGTATTCTCATTAATATTTACCATCATCGGTTTTTCCCAGACCAATCAGACAGATGTGCCATCGTCTAATGTTCAGCATAAGATGGATGCCGCGAGTAACCCATGCAGGATCGCATGATGAAGTGTCAACTCAATTGCCGAAGTATTCCTGCGGTAATTTGAGTAATCCCCAATGGATGAACAAGGCGATTATCCCGGTATAGACCACCGAGATGGCCAGGTCGGGTAAAATAGTTTTCCAGCGTTTTTTGACCAGCGGAGCGGCATTGGCCGTGGCCGGCGCCAAACCTTTGTGCATTAATATCAGCCCGGCAATATTCGTAAGCCAGTAGAATCCAATCAGGGCTACAGTAAAGAACTGTTTGTCAATCAGGCTGACTAACCAAGCCAGGCCATAGGCAATCGGAAAATTCAAGTAGAGATCGTTCCACCAGGAAAGAGGCGACAAGAGATAACCGATCGTAAATAGCCCGCCTCTTTTAATAATTGATTTTGCGTCCATAAGAGCTATTTACCATTCCGATTATTGCCCTATATTCAGGCATAGGCGACCACGGCGTCACCGCCGCGGCTACATGAAACAGCTGCGGCGTTAGCTGCCTTCCATGACTCACCCGGCTTCACTGCAATCCACGCTCAAAATTGCCGGCATGCGTGCCGGGGACCATTTGCCCGGCGCGCAGGCGGCGCCAGATGGCGCGTACTTTGTCGGCAGTGTACGCCCGGTACATAAAATCCGCCCGCAGGGTCCGCGCTCCGGCCGACGTCAGCGCCGGAATATGCGGCGCCAGGCAAAACGGTTTTTCATGGATAACCATCATGCGGCAATGGCGGTTGATCACCCGCACCTGTTCCCCGAACGATGAAGTCAGTACCGGCTCCACGGAACGGCAGGTTCCCCGGCGGTCGCATCCGCCGCCGCCAAGGCTATGGCGGACAGGCCCGACGGAGGGAAGCACGCAGACCTCTGAAATCATAAGCGGCGTATCCTGATACACAATCACCACGGCCTTGTCACCTAACACTGCCGCCAGCGACCGCATGTTTTCGCCGTCATCTTCCGGCGAAAGCGTCAGGCGCGTCGCGCCCAGCGCCAGCACCTGCTCCGCCGCCAAGTGATTAAACACGTACAGCGGCCAGTCGGCCGATATATCGAGTTCAGCCCCCGCTCCTTCCGCACCCACGGCACGGAGCAAACCCCAAGTACCCAAATTGGCCACCTGCCATTTTCGCCAGCCGGCGTCGGCCAGGCGTCGGACAGTTTTTTGGAGCGCCGACTGTTCCCACCGGCGCATGATCACCGGCAAGGCCATTCGCAGGCACGTCGCGCCGATGCGCTCGGCCAAGTGGTGTATGGTCGCGTCGAACGCGCTCGTCGCATCCGGCGACACTTCCAGCACCACCTCATCCACGTCCTGCCAGTCCATGTCCTCAAAGGTGTCCAACCAAGCGGGCTGGTCAGTTTTCAGGCACCAGCGGATGGTGGCTTGCGACGAGTGGGTTTTGGGTGCGACCGCAACCGCAGTCTTGATGAAGGCTACACGGGCGGACAAGGTCTCCTGATAGCGCGTTTCCAGTTGGTCGGTTATCTGCCGCCGCACCTGGTTGAGAAGCGAAACCGGAACGAAGCACGCTTGGGGATTGTGTACGGTCACCTGGGACACCGCAAAACGGGTAGCGCCCAGTTTGCCGAACGCCTGTTCGACGGCCACGCGCATTTGATTGGCATCACGCGCCGGGTAAAATTGACCTGGGATATCAATCGTCGCCGCAATTGCGTCGGCGCTCCCGCTGTCAACGGGACAAGTCCGCGGCAAGCCACGCTCCTGGCTTGGAAGCGCCGCTACACCAACCAAGGAGGCAGTTGCCTTAATCCTGTCAGGGGCGATATGGACCTCAAAATTTACAGGGCAACGGACCCGGAACAGGCCGGGCTTAGGTTTTTCAAAGCGATAGCGCCGCTTGATTTCCTGCGAGGAGGCACAATAGACCACGGCGCCTTCCGGAATATCGGGATGATCGCCCGGCAAGGCAACCTCAACGAGCGCGTCGGCCGGGGCCTCGAAAACCAATCCCGTTTGGGCGCCGGCAACGGCCGGTGCGCCAGCAACGGCCGGTGCGCCGGCGGCGGCCGGTGCGCCGGCGGCGCCATCCAGCACACGCAGCCGCTCCACGGCAAACCCATAAGGCCGCGGCAATCCGGGCACGTCCATCTGGAGACCATCGTGAACTTCCAGCGGCTGGGAAGGATGAAACCGCAGGCGCACTTCCCCTGAGGCCAAGCGCACGATCTTTTCGACCCGCCCCACGGGATGGCCGCGGTGCCCGACGAAGTCCGGTTCGATTACATTCCGGTTCCAGCGATTCGGCAGGAACAGGTTTGTCCAGGGCCGGCTAAAAATGGTTTGAATATCGGCGGCCAGCGCCTTGGCCTTTTCCGCCGTAAGGGCGCCGTCGAGCAACCGGCGGTAATAATTCACGGTGGCGGCGACATACAGCGGACTTTTCATGCGGCCCTCGATTTTCAAAGCCGTCACGCCGGCGCGGCGAAGCTGCGGCACAAACTCCGGCAAGGCCAGGTCTTTCATGGAGAAGGCAAACCGGCGCTCGTCTCCCCAGCGATACTGATCGCGGCAAAGATAAGCGCAGCGACCACGGTTGCCACTGCGTCCCAGCATATGCGAGGAATACAGGCATAGGCCGCTGTAGCCGTAACACAGGGCGCCATGAATGAAGACTTCGGTTTCAATGCCCGGCAAAGCCGCGATGTCGGCTAATTCTTCCAGGGTCAATTCGCGGGCCAAGGTGACGCGGGCAAAGCCCAGCTCACGGGCCAGTTCCACGCCCATCCGATTATGGATGGCCATCTGGGTGCTGGCATGCAGGCGCAATTCAGGGAAATACTCCCGGAGGATGCGATACGCCCCCAGGTCCTGCACAATGACCGCATCGACACCAAGAGCAGCCACCGCAGCCACGGTCTCCACCAGCTCATTCAGCTCGCGCTCCTGGATCAGGGTGTTGATCGTCACATAAACCCGCCGCCGGACTTCGCGCGAATGGGCGTAACCAACGATGGCGGCCACATCGTCAAACGAGAAATTGGCGGCCTCAGCCCGGGCGGAAAACCGGGGCAGGCCGAAATAAATGGCGTCGGCGCCGTAATGGATGGCGGCGTAGGCCGCCTCCAATCCGCCGGCGGGCGCCAGCAGTTCGATGGGCCGCTTGCCAACGGGATATTGTGCCGGTTGCATTTCCTGATTGACTCTGGTACTGGTTGCGATACAAACACGCTGTTCGCGAGTGTGCCTCAATGGCGGGCTCTTTTCAATAACCATCGGAAAGACGCACCAAAAGCAAAGAGTCATTATGAACAACAAAATTGGCGTATTGGCTTCGCTGCACGCGGATTGGAGCTGTTTTGCGCAAATGAAACAGCATGGTTTGAATGTCTGTCAACTGTGCAGTTGGGACCCCGCCCTGTGGACCGATATGCTGGCGGAAAAAGTCCGCAGGGAGGCGGAAGACGGCGGCATTCACATGACGTCCCTCTGGGCCGGATACTCAGGGCCCACCGCGTGGAATTTTACCGAGGGACCTGTCACGCTGGGCATTGTGCCGCCAGCTTATCGCTTCCAGCGCATGCAGGAACTGATGCAAGCCGGCCAATTTGCCAAGGCCCTGGGTGTCAAGGCAATCATCACGCACCTGGGATTCATTCCGGAGAATGCGAACGATCCCGCATTTCATGACGTTGTGGTGGCGGTACGGCATATCGCCAACCATTTAAAAAAACTGGGGCTGGAATTCTGGTTCGAGACCGGGCAGGAAACACCGATCACGCTCCTGCGCCTGATCCAGGCCGTGGGCCTGCCAAACCTGGGGATCAACCTGGATCCGGCCAATTTGATTCTCTACGGCAAAGGCAATCCCATCGATGCCTTGGACGTGTTCGGCCCGTTCGTCCGCAACATCCATGCCAAGGACGGACTCTACCCGACCGATCCCATGAAACTGGGGAAGGAAGTCAAGGTGGGCGAAGGACGTGTCCGGTTCCCCGAGTTCGTGCGGCGCCTGGGCGAAATCGGATTCACCGGCGAGTTCATTATCGAGCGCGAGATTTCAGGCGATCAGCAGAACCGCGACATTGCCGCAACCGTCGCCTATCTCAAAAAACTGATCGATAATCCATTGAAATAGTTCTTCGTTCTTGGTTCTTTGTTCTTGGTTGGTTTGAAGTCTGCCGTCTGGTGTCCGGCATCTGTCATCCGATTAACAAAGGGGGTTCGCCATGGCATTACTCAAACAGATTCAGCAGCGGTATTCGGTGCGCTCGTATCAGAAACGGCCCGTGGAAAAGGAAAAACTGGAAACGATCCTGCAGGCGGCGCGTCTGGCGCCTTCGGCCAAGAACATCCAGGAATGGCGTTTTATCGTCGTCCAGGACGCCGATACGCGCAAGAAATTGTGCGTGGCGGCCAACAACCAGGCTTTTGTCGGCGAAGCGCCCGTAGTTATCGTTGGCTGTACCGCGGTTTCGGATTATGTCATGCGCTGTGGCCACCTGGCCTACCCGATTGACGTGGCCATCGCCATGGAGCACATGGTGCTCCAAGCGGTTGAGGAAGGGCTGGGCACATGCTGGGTGGGCTCCTTTTACGAGGAAAAAGTCAAAGCTGTTCTCGGCATTCCGGCCACGGTACGCGTGGTGCAATTGCTTACGCTGGGCTATCCGGCCGATACGCTCCGGGCCTCAAACCGCCTGGCGTTAGAGAAGATTGTCTGCCACGAGCGCTGGAAGTTGTAATATATAGAAAAATAATGGCCTCAGCAAGCTGAGGCCCTACTGTTACCGTCGCCCGCCTACCAAGCTCAGCCAGGGGTGTAGAGGCGGTTCAATCCCGACTCTTCGAGAGGTCGGGAGAGAACGGCAACGGATTGAAATTCTTAAACACAAATCAGGCTAACGCTCCCCGACATCCGGCGATCATCGCCGGGAGAGGTGGTAGGCGTTCTCGATCGCGCCTTGGCCGGTATCGTCTTTAAGCAGTTCCTTGTAGTAGCGCGCCACCTTCTTGTAAGCATTTACATGCTGCTTAATATAATTCGGACGATAATGCTTGAACCACGGAATGCTGTACACGCGGCCGACCACCTGTTCCGTTATCGGCAGGGAGCCCTTCGGCTGGGGCAGGGCGCGGGCCGCATTGGGCATGTGCGTCCGCTCTCCCCTGCC
>Ga0074199_1001727_pt1 | contig 16849 bp, 19 predicted proteins | sample EPASupsiteSAE347_FD_64528 | JGI IMG/M metagenome (GOLD analysis project Ga0074199, IMG submission 64528) | Bioremediated contaminated groundwater from EPA Superfund site, New Mexico - Sample SAE3-47 | ecosystem: Environmental > Aquatic > Deep subsurface > Groundwater > Contaminated ...
ACCCGGGCAATACTCTGGTATATTTAATAATGCGGGATTTTTCGAGAGATAATTATTAACATTATTGTGTTTAATTTCATCGAGTTTTGTAATGAATTCATATAAAAATTCTTTTGAGGAATTAATGGACGATTCCCTTATCTTGTTCATTGTAATTGTCTCAAGAATACCTGAAAGATTGTCTTTCTCATTGTCCGGTATTAGAAAGGATGTCCTCGTTGCATCTACATTTTGATCTAAATATTTTCCAGATATGTACCCATTATAGAAAAATTCATTTTCCGGATGATCTGGGTCTACAAATGGTGATTTCCCTAGGTGGGTCTCGATATTAAGTCCTGAAACCTCCCGATTATGACCACAAAAAATTAGTTTGTGCTCTTTGTTAAAATCGGGACTTAACTTGGTATGGACGATATTAAAATGAGTCCTCCCAATTTTTAAATCTCTTTTAACTACATTTTTAGCGATTTCAGAATACAAATTGTTAATGGAAATCTCCCTGTCAGAATCTATTACTTTAATTGATGGGGCTGTCTCCAATATGAAATAGGAAATAAAGTATTCAAGTATCCGTTCAGCGATTGTTCGCGATCTCTTAAATGCACTTTGTTTCTTCCTGTACCTCTCGTTAAATCCAATTAATTTTATTTCGGTTTGTTGTGGTGCATTTACATCTAAATCGGTATCTTTCGGGACTATTCCATATTTTTTTGAGAATTCAAAACGTCTCTGTTTTTTCCGGTCTTTTTCAGAATATACACTATTTATTTCAACTTTATCGAATGCTTTTAACCAAAACATCCTCCCAATACCCTTTCTACCATTTGACTTATCAGTTGTAGTAAATGGCGTTTCAAATGATTTGAAATTCTTTTTATCGAATCCAATGCCGTTATCCACAATTTCAAAACTGATAATTTTTTTGCCATCTGTGTTCTTACTTAGATCTTGTTGTACTGTCGACTCCCTAATTATTCTGACGGTTATCTCTCCTTTTATCTTTTTACCAGCTGCTTTTTCACGATCCTGAATTGCACGAATTGAGTTATCAATAGCTTCAAACACCGGTGTAAGGGCCTCCGATTTAAAATCGGTGAGGCTATCAATGATACCCTCTAAGTCGGCCTGAACATAGACATTACCCATAGTAGTATCAACAGGATTACTTCCTCCCCGTCTCATTAAAAAGCCTCCGATATAGTTTTTTCCGAATAAATTACATTTCTCAAACCGACCTTTATTGTAAGTTGGGGAACTATTTCAAAACCACCCGGTTGGGGGCGTGAAAGTGCACAAGGGAGCCCCACTATCCCATGATGGTTAACAGTCATTGCCATTCCTCGTCATGTTAACAGAACCGACCCTCAACCTAGCGCCATAACCAAAGCACATTATCATCGCGATTCCACCCCCTCCCCGCAGATGCGGGGAGTCGCTCGGCCGCCTTGTCGGGGCCTCGCTGGGCAACGACCGGTAAGCAAAATCTCGTACGGGTAAGTGCGTAGAGCAAAATGTCGAGTCTCATCAGAGACGAGACAGGAGAAGAATTACAAAGTAATTCTTCGACTCTCGATAGGCGTTTTGCGCGTGAAGCCTCGCAACGATTACGCATCGCAATAGATTCTGGCCCGCCCACATTCACCCCGCACATAAAAGAATATCATACCATAACGCCCCAGTTCATATCATACACAAAGGATCGCAGGGCCGATGAACACCACCCTTGAAAAACCCGGAACAGATCTCGCATTCCTCAATCCCCTCATCGACGCTGTGGGGCTTCAGAAAGCCGTCCCGGCCATTGCAAAAGATCCCGTTCTGGTGCAGCGGATCGAATCGATTGTCAGAACCCTGCCCACGCACCATAAACTGGTGCTTGGAGACTCGCGCAACCTTACGCAGATCCCGGACGAGTCCGTCCACCTCGTGGTCTGCTCCCCCCCGTACTGGAACCTCAAGCGGTACGAGGACTCGCCGGCACAGCTCGGGAACATCGACGATTACGAAGCGTTCCTGCAGGAGTTGTCCCGGGTCTGGAGCGAGTGCTTCCGGGTGCTCGTTCCCGGGGGCCGGCTCGTGATCGTGGTCGGCGATGTCTGCGTCTCGCGCAAGCAGAGCGGCCGCCATTACGTCATGCCCCTCCATGCCAGCATCATCGAAGCCTGCCGGGCGCTCGGGTTCGACAACCTCTCGCCCATCATCTGGCACAAGATCGCCAACGCAACATTTGAGGTGAACAACGGCGGGGCCGGGATCCTGGGGAAACCCTACGAGCCCAACGCCGTGATCAAGAACGACATCGAGTACATCCTGATGCAGCGCAAGCCCGGCGCATACCGGAAACCGGATTCCAGCGCCCGGCTCCTCAGCACGATCTCGCAGGAAAACCACCGCAGATGGTTCCGGCAGATCTGGTCCGACCTGCCCGGCGCATCGACGCGGGACCACCCGGCCCCCTATCCGGTCGAGCTGACGAACCGGCTGATCCGCATGTTCAGTTTTGTCGGCGACACCGTGCTCGACCCGTTTGTCGGGACCGGCAGCACCATCATTGCAGCGGCCGCGGCCGGCAGGAACAGCATCGGGATCGAGGTCGATCCCACGTACCTTGAGTACGCGTACGAGAAGATTACCCGGCAGGGCATCGCTCTCGAAAAACCGGAATCTTTGAAAAAATACCAGACGAACATCACCGGATACTGATCGCAACACGGAGAACGCTTCATGGATCAACGAGTCATCGATGCCGTAACCTTTTACCACACCTCCCGGGACCACCAGAGGACAAAGCAGGCCGGATCCGGCGCCCCGGATATGGGCGCCCGCGGCGCCGTGACCGGCGGGGCGCAGATGGATGCCTTCGCGGATCTCATCAGCGACGCCATTGTCGGGGCCGGGATCCCGGCCGACTGCATCTTCAAGAAGAGCGCCGTTGAACTGCCCGGGTATTACCGGCCGGAAAAGAAATGGGATCTGGTGGTGGTCTACAAGGGGATTCTTGGCGCAGTCATTGAGCTGAAATCGCAGATGGGGCCCTCGTTCGGGAACAACTTCAACAACCGGACCGAAGAGGCAATCGGGAGCGCAACTGATATCTGGGTCGCGTACCGAGAGCAGCGGTTTGGCAAGACTATGTTCCGCCCCTGGCTGGGGTACCTCTTCCTGCTCGAAGATTGCGCGGATTCATCCGCGCCGGTCGCGGTCCGCGAGCCGCATTTCCCGGTGGATGCCGTATTCAAGGGGGCGTCCTACAAAAAACGGTACGAGATCTTATGCCAGCGCCTTGTTCTTGAACGGGTGTATGAATCCTCCTGCTTCCTCACCGCACAGTTTACAGATTCAACAATTTCCGTGAGTGAACCGGATCACGGCCTCTCGTTCGATCATTTCATCGATTCTCTGACAAGCCACATGCAGCTGCTGAAAAAGCAATCGTAATTTTTTGGCTCGCTTCCGATCGCGCTGTGAAAACTTTTTCAAAGTTCTCTCTCACGTACAAAAATTTTCTAAAAGGTTTCCGCGAACCGGAAATTTTCCAGAACATTTTTTAAACTCTCGCGCCCCGTAAAAAAAATCCAAAAAGATTGTTACTGCTCCAGCCCCATTCCCGACCAACTCCTTAATATTTCACCGCTCCCATAAAATATCAGGAACGGGACGATTCATGCAGCCTTTCAAGATCCTTGTTGAAAAACACGCAGATGGCTTCGTTGCCTACCCGGTCGGGATGCGTGGTGTCGTTGTTGGCGAAGGCGACACGTACGAAGAGGCAGTGGCAGATGTTACCTCTGCGATCCGGTTCCATATCGAAACATTCGGCAAGAATGCTTTTTCCGATGACGATATCGTAGATGCACGACTGGCAGAGGTCGTCATCTGAAATGAAATTCCCGCACGACGTCCCAAAACAGCGGGTTCTCCACACGTTGCATATTCTTGGTTTCGAGGTTGTCCGGACCGGGAATCATATCGCGCTCGAACGCACCAATCCCGATGGGACGAAAACTCCCATGACAATCCCGAATCACGAAACGATCAAGGGATCTACCTTGCGGACAATCTGCACGCAGGCCGGGATTTCGCGGGACGCATTCCTGGAAGCATTTGAAAAGAACTGATCCCTGGTCTTTGGTGATGATGCGGAGATGCATCACTACTCTTCAATTCCCGGCAGGCATTTTGCGCGTCAGGTCTCGTAAAATAATCGCGTAGTGAAAACTTTTTCAAAATTCTCTGTCGCGTACAAAAATTTCTAAAAGTTTTTTTAGCCGCCCGGAACATTTTTCCGGAAATCTTTTTCAAACGTTCATCATTACCTCACAAAAATCCCGGCCACACGCAACCATCCGGCGTCCTGCCCCACTAGGGAACCATGAGTTCTGAGGCCCGAAAGAGATCTTACGGAGGAGTCATGAGTCTCTGACGTAAAACCCCCCGTCACGGAAGGTTCCCAGGAGCATGGAACCCCTATGAAATTATCTCTGTGTAAAACGCTCCGTTTGTCGATTGGAGCCCGCTTTGAAAAACCGGTCTAAGGAGAGTCGCACTTTTCTAATGAATTACAGATCACAGGTTTTCAAAACGGCTCGTACAGGGAATATTTCCCGCATCCGGCCTTTTTACAGGTTGTAAAAATCGCCTCATTGGAGCCTTTTCAGCGGCCGATCGCCTTCATGATCCTGCCGGGACAGGCCGGATTCGCCAGAACCGGGTGTCCCGGATAGCCGCCCGCCGCCCTTCCCACCTGCCGGTACCGGGGGGAGTGAGGCGCAGCCCAGAAAATCAGCGTATTCCGGCGGTGTCCATCAGGATCCGCCCGCGGGACGTAAGGCGCAGGACGATCTCGCTGCCGGACTTCCCGCCGTCAAGGTATGATTTGGAGAGGAGGATGCGGACGCTGGACCTGACGCTGCTCTCGCTGCGGTCGGGAAGCAGGATCTTCACGACATCGGCGATATGGCAGCCCTGGTGGCCGGCAACCGCACGGAGAATGTCGATCTGGACCTCGGTAGGCTCAAACACCTGGTAGGGTGCATAAGAAATTTTTTCCATTTTTTCCCGGGTTTCCATGAACATGTTCCTGGTGATTATGGTGAAAAACGCAAATACCGGTGGGATTCTTTTGCGCCATTCAGGCGGATCACCGTACAGTATGGGACGTGTGAGGTGATGTAACCATGCATGCCCGGAGAGGATCCTGGCTGCCCCGGCACCGTTCGATCGACCGGCCGCGTTCCGCATGCACTGCACCAGGGGCGACCATCGGGTTACCCCGGGACCGTTCGATCGGCCGCGATCAGGATCATGAATCCCCAAAATCAAACCCGTTCGTAATCGCGATTGCACGCGCCAATGCCCTGCGTCAGCTGTACCTGCGTGGCAGTGTCAGCCTTCAATCGCGATCGAACGACCGGATCCGGCAATCAGTTCTTACTGGAAACCGGCATCGTTTCCACGGGACTTTTTTTCCGATCAATCGCGATCGTGATCGCGATCAAAAAAATAAAAACCCGATCGCGATCGCGAAAAAATTTTTTCAAACGCGATCGAGCCTGTCAGTCCAGTATCCGCTTCACGTCGTGGCAGGGCATCGTTTCCACTGGACATTTTTCCCGTTCGATCGCGATCGCGATCGCATTTTTTTATTTTCAAACGCGATCGGGATCGGGAATTTTTCAAATCAAACCCGATCGGGATCGCGACTAAAATTTTTTCAAGCGCGAGCGTAACCGCGGTTGAAACGCTGCACGGCCCGGTTTTTCCGGAAGCCATGATCGTGGACCCAGAGTCCCCTTCCGGACACAGGCTCCCCCCTCGTTCCCGCACGGGCCACGGATCGGCTCTCCCTGCCCGGCCCGCCCGTTCAGCTCTTCTCAAAGAGCGTGATATGGAACGCGGTGCCCGGCCCGGGCATGCGCTCGATCGTGCCGTTCATCTGGTCGGTGAGCATGATGACCAGCCGGAGGCCCAGCGACTGCGCGTTGTGCCAGTCGAAATCCTCTGGGATCCCGATCCCGGTGTCCCTCACCTCCAGGTCGATCCGGTTCTTCTCCTTGGTACCGGTGATCGCGATCTCCCCCCGGGCATCCCCGGGAAACGCGTACTTCATAGAATTCGAGACCAGCTCATTCACGATAAGGCCGATGGGAATGGCCGTGTGGATATCCACCGGGACTTGTTTCATGTCGACCGTGAACCGGACCCTCGCCGTACTGACATTGTAGAACTGGAAGAGGCTGGAGACGAGGAACGTCATGTATTCGGTAAGATCGATGTGGGCGATATCTTCCGACCGGTAGAGCCTCTCGTGCACGAGGGCCATGGTCTTGACCCGGTTCTGGCTCTCCCTGAGAGCATTGAGGACCGCATCGTCTTTGATATACCGCGACTGGATGGAGAAGAGGCTGGCGATGATCTGGAGGTTGTTCTTGACCCGGTGGTGGATCTCTTTTAGGAGCACTTCTTTTTCCTGCAGGGACTTGTTGAGGAGTTCTGTCCGGTCCCGGACCCGCTCCTCGAGGACGCGGTTCAGGGACCGGATCTCCTCCTCCATCATCTTCCGGTTCGTGATGTCGTGGATGATCATGCTCGCCATCCGCCGCCCGTTCCGGTCCGTGAAGATGCTGGAGGAGACCTCCGCCGGGAAAACGGATCCGTCCCTGCGTTTCAGCCGCAGTTCGCCCTTGAACTGCCCGGTCTCTTCCCGTATCCTGACCGCCTCGATGATGTGCGGATCGGATGTATCGACAACGTCCTCCCTCCCGAGCCGCACGAGTTCCTCCTCGGTCCGCTGGAACATCCCGCACGCGGCCGCGTTCGCCGAGAGGATCCCCCCATCCGGAACTGTCAGGAGGATCGCGTCGATCGTGTTGTCGTAGATCAGGCGCAGTTTCTCCTCGCTCTCGGCCAGGGCCCGCTCGCCCGACACCAGCCGGTCGTAGTTCTCCCGGAGTTCCTCTTCCTGTTCGGCAAGCCGGCCATAGGCTGCGTTCAGCTGATCGTGGTTGCGGAGCAGTTCGTTTTCGGCAGCCAGCCGGTGTGCGGCCATATCATTGAACGAAGCGGCCAGGTACTGGAACTCGTCGCCGCCTTTCTCTTCGAGACGGAAGCCGAGGTTGCCGGACCCGGCGTTCTTCATCCCTTCCTGAAGGACGGACACCGAGTGCATGATGCGGCGGTCGACAAGGTAGAAGTTGACCAGGAAGATGATCATCGTTATGCCGAGAAAGGAATACACCATCAGGAGCCGCTCGTACCGGGCCCGATCCAGATCATCCTTGATCAGGTCCGCCAGGTGCAATGCATCGGTCGTGGTCTGCTGGTTCGCGGCTGACATCCGGCTCCAGAGTTTCAGGTATGCTTCACTGGTTTGATGGGCGCTGGAAAATGTGGCGGCCGTACCGGGTGCTGCTGCGATTTCCCCGAAGATCGCGTCCTGGATACGGAGGTTTTCCCGGATACCGGCGATCAGGGCCTGCTTTTCCGGGGTTACCGGGCCGATCTGGTCGAGGTGGCCGGAGATCGCGGCCGTGGTTGCGGACCACTGGGCAAGGTACTGGTCATCGGCATGTAAATGGTAATCGTGTGCGATCTGGTTGAGGTCGTAGAATTCTGTTGCAACGAGCGTGGCCGTGTCCCGGAGCTGGTTGAGCTGCACCGCCTCGTTGGTATTGGCGATGACCAGTGCACCGATGATGATCAGGATCGCCGCATAGACCGCCATGCTGGTGATGAACAGGCTCCGGATCTTCATGCGGTATCCCCGTGCCCCGGTACTCTGGGTATGGCATTGCCCGGAACGGCCCCTCCCTGCATACGTGCCGAACGTTCGCCAACCATCGATTCATTACGATGTTCATCTGATGGGATAAATGTATGGATGGATATATATCGGCATCCCGGGCGGGATGCTGGTCCCGTATGCCGCTGCCGCGACCTGCGGTGTCCGGGATCTGAAAACCCGGCCGGTGAGGACGGCTCGCGGGAGTACCGGTTGTTTGTGGGATCGATCCGGTAAAAATAGACAGGATTTCCGGGCCGGCTTTATTTTTTTAAGAAAAGTCCATCAGGGCCCGGAGCTTGGCCTCGATATGCGACGAGATGGGGTAGCAGCCGGGAACCGGGTACGATTCCGGGCATTCCGCTACCGCCTCCTGCAACTCGTCTTGTGATATCCCGTGCTGTTCGTGGTCCACGATCTCGTGGAAGAATATCTTGCCGGTGCCGGGAATGATGCGGCACAGGGTTGGAAAATCCTCCCCGGCCCGTACGTAATAGTAGGATGAGCCGATGGGCGAGCGGTGGTATTCCCGGAGCAGTCTCATGATCTCTTCATAGGGCGGAGCCGAAGCATCCGGCATGGTATACCGCGGCAATGGTTCTATGCCGCCGGTCTTCTTTGCAGTTGGCATATTCCCCTCCTTCCGGTATCCCCGGCCGGATCCTGGAGATCCGGCCTGAGGTACGAAGGCACTTTCCACCATAAGGTTATATAACTTTCTATGCTACCGAAACAATCCGGGGACCGTGCTGCCGGTCCATCCCCCCCTGCATGCCGGGCATGGAACTTTTTCCCGCAGTTTTTTCCAAGTTCCCGCCCCTTATAACCCGGGCCGGTCAATCCCGTGATCAGGCCCGGAAGATACGGGCCCGGGAGATGACGATATGAGAGACACGATTGCAGCACGACCGGCCCTGAACGGATTTGCGGCCCTCCCGGAACGGAGGCGGCAGTGGTTCCTGGACCGGCTTTCGACACTGCCCCGTGCTCCCGCAACCGGACGAAGGGCCGCGGCAGGAACGGGGGCGTGAAGACCCGGTTATTTCTCAATCCGGCTTCCAGCAGATCCGGGGTCCATCGGTTTGGCCACTCTCCGATAGGCAGGACCAGGCATCGGAGGTGCTGGAATTATCCGGTATCCTGTTTTTCAGGGCGATAATCACGGATAATTATATTCCCGATTATCGTGAACCACAATAAATATGCAAAAAATATTAAAAAAATTAATATGTTGCTATAACTGTACAAGGTCCTGAGGTGTCGTATGACATTGTTCAAAGGATTTGTGTATTCGAAGCTCCATGCCATAGGGACCAAGAGTGAAGGACCCAGCTATTATCTCCAGACGTATTCTCCATCCAGAGAGGAACACCTGATGAAATATCATGAGGTGCAGTTGTGGGAGCCGGATAAGGATCTCGAAAAGATGGTCGGGCATAAAGTCAAGGTTGAAGGAGATCTGGAGAAGAGCAGGCCCCCGGTTCTGAAAGTAACCAAGATCGAGAAGATCAAATCCTGGATCGATCCATAATCCTGTCCATCCCCCGTGATGAGGGATGATGTCGTTTTTTATCTCCCTTAGCGGATGGCATGGACAACGGGACATTGCTCCTGCAATCCCCGGTCTCCCCACTCCCACGGCCTGTACCGGGAACAGTCCTCCGGTTTTAATGCATGGATACTGCACCGGTACCCTTCATCTTCCTGTATCAAAAAAGGACAACGGTCAAAAAATTCACCGGTAACCGGGTCTATCATATCCGCGAATACCACTGAAGGAACCTGCTCTCTCGTGAGACCCGATCCCCGGATGAGGGTATTGTCATCCAATCGTATCACAAAGACCCGGAGAATGTCCGTTCTGGAATTATGGATCCATTTTTCCAGATCGTCCCTTGAGGGGTTTATCCGAACATAGTTCTTGCAGCACCATCCGCATTGCAGGCATTCCATTGATGTCTATCATGAGATCGATCGGGTTTATTCTTTTCTTATGAGAAGAACGGCGTGGACCTGAGCATGTCCCCGGAACCGTTTCCAACCCGTGCCGGGAAAATTGGTGCAGGACAGACGGGACGCCCCTCCGTTATTACCCGGCAATCGGATCCTCCCGCGATTAACGGCTCGATGGCGCGTTCGTGGGATACCCTGCGAAAGGAACAAAACCTCATCCGGGGTGTCTGCGGGGGGAGCTGCCATCTGATCCCCCCGATGCCCGGTTGCTATCCCCCTCCCGGGACGCGATCCGGGCTTCCGGCGCCATAAAACGGATCGGGCTCTTGTGTCCCCCCAAGATCTGGGTGAATTTTTCGCCCACAGCGGGCCCCGGCCGGTCACGGAGGGGCCGGGAAACGTGCAGGTTGTGGAATTTTTGCGCTTTTTCTATGGCTGCTAAAAAGCACGGTTTTATTCTTTTATAATGCCCCGGATTTCAAAAAACCGCATTTTAACGCGAATCCCTGTCGGGCGTTGGCACCGTTTCCACTGCCGAATTTTCCGGGCCGGAAGCCGTGAAGATTCTCCGACGTGGGAGGGATCAAGAGGGAGGGACAGTACCGGAGGCCCGGGGGTATGGGGATATGAGGGGAAGCCCCATCTGGGTACTGAGGGACGGTGTTCTCGTACAAATGCCAGAAACGGATTTCGAGGATCTGGGTGACGAGCCGGGCCATGCGATCGTGCCGGGCCTTGTCGGCTGGGTCGGCGACGTTGACGGTGCAATGTAAGGAGACTGTAATCCCGCAATAATAAAAACAGTATTGAGATTATTGCTTCTTCTGCATCTGCTGGATCTCTTTACAGATTTCATCGAGATCATTACTGAGCCACTGCTTGCGCTCTTTTGTATAATCGCCGTTTCCATGGTCGGACATCTGGATGCAGCGGATTATATCAGACCTGCTTCTTTCCCCTGCGTTTTTTCTGCCTTTCCATGAGACTGCCTTTTACGTCATCGAGGTTTTCCGGCAGCCATTCATGCCGCTCTTTGGTGTAATCCCCTGATCCGGTTTCGAAACTCTGGATGAATCTGGCCATGTCTACCGGCCCGAGGGTCTTGGTGAGCGCCTGGATTCCTTCTTTCCTCACTTCACTGATTGTTTTCATCGATTGACACCTCCATGAGCCAGTTTACCGGGTTTTTTACCGGGATGGTTATCGCGGGGATTTTCTTTGCTAGGGATATAACCTTATTGTCTGTGGTCAGGAAAATAGTTTTTCCACTTGCCGCACATGCGAGATGGAGAGCATCGAACAGTTTCAGGCCGGCTTTCCGGAATTTTATTGCCTGATCAAATATCGTCTCGTTCAATTCAATATACTCGCTGATGAGCATCAGTTTCTGTTCGAGTTTGAGTCGTTTGTCGATATCCGCAAGGCGGGATATCTCATCGTCTATCACGACACTGCCGACAAGTTCCCAGTCGCGACTACACCGGTCAAGAATCGCAAGAACGGCTTCAGCTTCAAGCCGGATTTTACGATTCTGGTGATCGTCAAACGGCCTGCACAAACAGCAGACGTCCATGTAGATTTTCATTTCCCGCCCCCCTCCACAACCGCAATCTCCTCTTCCGTCAGCCCGTACAGCTCGTACACCAGTTTGTCGATAGCGGCATCCGTCGCTTCGATCTGCCGCTGGAGCAGCGTCCTGTCGTGATCGAGTGAGGCGCCCTGAGATCCCTTAATGTTCATTCCTGATTTTAGTATCTTGAATATGTTGTGATAAGGGTTGTTTAATTTATAGACCTTAAATTGCAATCGTTTGTATCTTTTTAAAATAGTTGAACTTGTGAATGTTGTATAGGATATACTGGAGAAGTAATGGAACTCTGGCACGGAACCCTTAATGAATTTATAAAAGAAGGAGAGTCCGGATCCTTGACCGGGGAGATGCTCCAATCTTTCTGGAATCACCACCGGTATCAACCCAGTGTTTCAGAAACCAACAGTTGGAATAATTCATTGAAAACATTAGCAACAGTATCGAATGAAATTAATTCACGTGATGTTGGTGTCGTCTTAGAATATCATTTACCGTATACGGGATGCAGGATCGATGCAATCTATCTTGGAAAAAATACAACGCAGCAGAATTGTTCTGCAATTGTGGAATTGAAACAATGGAGTGAAGTGGAACTTAATGAGGAATCATTAAATGTTTTTGTTCATGGAGCTGAACATCCACATCCCTCACAACAAGCGTTAACATATGCTGAACATTTGACTGAGATCCAAAGTGCATATGTCGATAATCAAATCCAAACGGCTCCGTGTTCCTATTGTCACAATCTTTCCTTAACCAAGAGCCGACCCCTTCAAGATACTCGGTATTCTGGCATTCTTATGGCAAGCCCTTTATTCATTAAGGGTGATGAGAGTCGTTTTGTTTTTTATTTAGAGAACTCAATCGGTGGGGGAAATGGGAAAAATCTCCTTGAAAAATTTATCAATGGAAAATTTAAGCCAAGTAAAAAATTATTGGAGGTACTCGATTCAGTTATCCATAACAATGATACCTGGCATCTGCTGGATAACCAACTTCTTGCCTATAATACAATATGGACGCAGGTATTGAAAATTAAAACCGGTGGTCGAAAGTACAATCGTTCGGCAATCCTTGTTCGGGGAGGTCCCGGGACTGGAAAGACGGTCATTGCAACACAATTGTTGGCAGATGCCATCAGAAATGGATATACTGCCATTCATTCAACGGGTGGAAAAGCGTTTACTACTAATTTACGAGCACAGTTTAAGGGAGCTGACGCGTTATTTGTCTGGAACCTGAATTTGAGGAATGCACCAACTGAAGGCGTTGATCTGCTCCTTGTTGATGAAGCTCACCGTATCCGGTATACTAGTGACACAAGGTGGACTCCGGTCTCTCAACGTAATAAACGCTCCCAGATTGAGGAGTTACTCAATGCTTCAAAAGTTACAGTGTTTTTCCTTGACGAGAACCAGTACGTCAGACCTGATGAAATCGGTTGTACAGATCTTATCCGAAGAACTACCAAAGAACTTGGAATTCATTTGTTTGAATATGATCTAAATGCGCAATTCAGATGCGGAGGATGCACCGATTATCTGTTATGGATTGAGAAAATTCTTGGATTCAATTCAATTAAAACGAATAATTGGGCGAATCAATATTCGTTTAAAATTGTTGATACCCCTTATGAGCTAGAGAAAATAATTCCTCATGCTGGACAACAGAATGAAACAGCTCGACTTGTAGCAGGCTTTTGCTGGAAATGGAGCAACCCATTACCCGATGGTTCTCTTATCGAAGATGTAAAGATTGGCGATTGGAGTCACCCGTGGAACGCAAAACCTCTTGAATCTAAAGCCTATAAACCCGAAACGCATCCATATACCATCTGGGCTAATACGCCGAAAGGCGAGAATGAAATCGGATGCATTTACAGCGCACAAGGTTTTGAATTTGACAGAGTTGGTGTTATCTGGGGACCTGATCTTGTCTGGCGTAAAGACGAGTGGGTAGCTCAACCGGAGAAGTCATATGATTCCCCAGTGAAATCAAAAAAAGCAGATACGTTACGTCTTGTCAGAAATGCATACCGTGTGTTGCTGACACGAGGAATCAAAGAAACCCAATTGTTATGTTTAGATGATGAAACGCGAGAACATTTAATTTCAGAATTTCAGGTATTGAACGAATCAAAATAATCGAAGTACTTGGATGTTCCCCGGACGGAACCGAGGACTGCCATTGGATGAATGTTCGGAACTGATGGACGTTAAACCTGTTGAATTATTTTTCGGGGTATATACACACAACGTCTTCAATAAAAAAACCGAAATTCACAGAACAAAAAGGTACAAGCCTCAGCCGAGCACCGAGACATGATGTTCGATTCTACAATTTTTTCAACTTTTGTAAAATTTTTCTGGAAATAATCTGTTACTGAGTAGTTATTCGCTATCCCTCTTTAAAAATTCGTTCATTTCCATAATGTACTCAAAATCCCCGCGCATATTTTCGTCGATAAAAGATTCAATTTAAGGGGTTACGCTCAAAGGGGCCCCAGGCCCCTCGCCGCGTGGGCTTCCCGACAAATGTACAGAACAGGCAAGCCGGTCGCGGAGCGGTGCGAGCACGGCGAAGTCGTGCGAAGCGTGCGACGCGGGCGGCGATCTTCCGTTGCTCGGTAGGTACGTAGACGCTCGGTCATGTTCACTCGTCCTCGCTGATGCTCCGGCTCGCTTCACATCACCTCGCTGTTTCTTATCGGTTGACTGTCGGGACAAAGACGCCCCTGGCTTGTCGCGTTGCTCCGGCGCCAGCGGCTGCTCCGGCCCGCTCCTCGCATACCGCTTCGCGGAATGCTCGTCGCTGTTGATCGGGCACATGCGTAACGCTCAGTGACTCACTCGCACGACGCATCAGGGGCTCGGACTCGATGCTGATGCATCTCGTTACCTTCGCGCCCTGAAGCGGTGCTCGTTCGGGCCGCTGGGCCCCGGACCTTTCGCCCGCTTCGCTCCTCCCTCCCTTGAAAGGGAGGGCAGTAGTTGCGATAGGAACGGGGATCGGTTTCATGTCGGGGGAGGGAGGACAAAGCGACGGTTACCGGACGCATCAGCGGACGGTCGCTCGCTTTGTCGGGCGGGTCCAACCGAGGCGATCGCGTACCAACAGGAAACCGAGAGGGCGGGTCATGGTCACACGGCGCGGTTACGGGACGCATCAGCGGCCTGTCGCGCTGTGTGCCTGGGCGGGCCTTGCGAAAAATAAAAAATAAATTCTGCGCAATTGCCTTATTTTGCTAATCGGACAACGCTCCGCTTTTACTTTCACCCTGCGCACGCCGATGTACTATATGCTCTAACGTCGATAGATGTATGGTGAAAAACACCATGACTCCAACAACAAAAACAGATGTGAAGTTCGAGCACATAGGGGCAGCCCGCCTCTATAACGGCTCGGTCCGTATCGATGTCAAGACCATGCAGGCGGTCATTCCCGCCGGTGAAGTCCGCAGGCTCGAAGATCACTGGCCCGCGCCGGTCTTTGACATATCGGACATTATGAAAAACGCAGACGCTGCCCCGGTCGGGAAGGCATGGATCACCCGGTCCGGTAAAGCGGTGATGATCTCGATCAACGATGTGCAGTACGTCTCTCCGCTCGCACAGGTGAAAGGTATGCTCAAGGGCGAGCGAAAATATGCGAACGTCTCGACCATGCAGCCCGCCGGGGTGCCAGCATGAAGGCCGCTGACGTAAAAGCAGAGATCAACGAGCGAATCATAAAGGCGCTCTCGGAAGGAAAGATCCCCTGGCTGAAACCGTGGACCGAGAACGGCCCGCGAAACCTCTTCAGCAGCAGGGCATACACCGGGCTGAACCGGTTGATCCTCGGGCTCAGCTCTTACCCCCTCCCTTTTTGGGCAACCTATCGCCAGTATCTTGCTGCAGGATTACAGGTTCAGAAGGGCGAACACGGCACCGGGATTATCTACGCAGGCCGGACCGTGAAGACCGACACAAAGACCGATGAGAACGGCGAGGAAAAAGAGAGTAAGAAACAAATCCGTTTCCTGAAAGCCTTCGTTGTCTTCAACGTCGCACAGACTGACTATAAAGAAAAAGGGTACAAACTGCCGGACCTGAAAGAGAATCCGCACCTGCTCGGATGTGATGCCGTCATTCAGGACTATACAGGCCGGCACTCAATACGGATCACGGAAGGGAACCGGGCCGCATACTCCCCACAGATGGATATCATTACCTGCCCGGAGATCGGCCAGTTCAGAACCTCCGAGTACTATTATGCGACGATGTTTCACGAGTGCATCCACTCCACCGGGCCCCGGCTCGACCGGTTCAAGAGAACCGATCCGGTCTGCTTCGGGTCCGACACCTACGGACGCGAGGAACTGGTAGCCGAGATCGGGAGTGCTTACCTGGCAGCACTTACCGGCATCGACTCATCAGCTGTTGTTCAGAATCAGGCGGCTTACCTCCAGAACTGGGCAACGGCGATCAAGGCTGATGCCGATCTCGTGATGTATGCAGCCGGCAGGGCAGAGAAGGCGGCGGATTTTATGATCGGGGCTTCTGCCCCGGCGCCTGCCAGCGCAACCGGAACCGATGCAGCGGGAGATGTGACGGCATGACCTCGATTTATGATGCCATGCCGATCAAGGTCCTCGAAGAACTCGAACGCATCGAGACCACAATACCCGAGATAGAACGCCGGGCTTTCATGCTGCAGGCTGATGCGCAGGATCTCCGCTACAGGCACGATGAGATTATCAATTCGTGGAAACTCCGGGCCGAGCGGGAGGGCCTCGATAACCTGATCGCAGAACGGCACCGGCTTGAGATGATCGCATGGGTCTGCGATCCGCTGCCATGCAGGGGGCGGGTCTGATGATCCCGGCATTGGAACTGAAATCATCCCTTTCCCATTTTACCGGGACAACCCGGTATATCCGTGACCCGTTCACCGGTCTGATGCACACGGACGGGATCGAGCACCTGGCAGAGCGTGCAGGGGCGCAGTGGCTGATCTCCGATATTGGCGCAGTGTTCCGCCATCACCCGGGCATTAAGGGGATTGCGTTCCAGCTCTGGACCCTGACCGTTGATGAGGATAATACAGCGGCCCTGACCTGCCGGGAAGACTGCGACACACCTGCACTCTACGAGCAGAGATACGAGTACACGGATTTCCCGGTAGGGACCTGGAAGATGTATCTTATCAATGGTGTGCTGATGGTCCCTTCGGAGTACTGAGGGACTCCCATGATCAGCAGGCGCGAACTCTGGGAGTACCGGAAAAAACGATCAACCATTTTTGGGATGGGGAAAAGTCTGATCTGGTGGCTGCACCGGATGAAGACAAAAATCATTTTTTGGTACAGGAAAAAGGTGGCCCGGACAGGGACACCATGACTCCAATCAAGAGCCCTGCCCGGGTTAGTACACTATCGACGCCCGGCATTATCTTTTTTGGCAAAGGTTGGCCCACCCCGAAGGCTCACGCGACGGGCCCGCCCGGCGGTCCCGTATCCGGCTCGCCTTCTTCCCGCCCGGACC
>Ga0074199_1001728_pt1 | contig 16834 bp, 20 predicted proteins | sample EPASupsiteSAE347_FD_64528 | JGI IMG/M metagenome (GOLD analysis project Ga0074199, IMG submission 64528) | Bioremediated contaminated groundwater from EPA Superfund site, New Mexico - Sample SAE3-47 | ecosystem: Environmental > Aquatic > Deep subsurface > Groundwater > Contaminated ...
TAATATTGATGAGCTAAAAGACAAAATCAAAGAATTAGCCAAAGCTAAAGCCCTAGAGGATATCAACAAGTCTTTATCTGATGACCTCAAAATCAATGACCAAAAATTATTTTTGGATTTTAAGACTCTAGAATCTAGCCAAGTTGGCGACAAGAGCCAAGAAGCTGTCATCAAACAAAAAATAACGGCCAGTGGCCTAGTTTTTTCTGAAACTGATTTGATAAAATTAGCTGAAAGTAAATTTACAAAAAGCCTAGACAGCAACCAATCGCTAGATAAATTTTTGACTGACCAGACTTCCTACAAGGTCTTGGAGCTTAACCCCGAAACTGACCACGCTGTGATAGAAGTGGCTCTTAATGCTGATATAAAATCTAACAATAGCCCTTGGCAAATAGACAAGGAAAAATTAGTTGGTTTAGATGAAGCTGGTATTAGAAGCTACTTGCAAGAACTCCGCGTAGAAGATGTTGATATTAAATTCTTTCCTGCTTGGATAAAGACTGCTCCCCGCTTCAAAGACCACATAATTATTGAATAAAATCAAGCTTTTTTGACTTTTTATATAAATGGGCTATACTAAATGATGCTCTAGACGATTGGAATAGTTACCAGCTATTCTCCCAAAAAAGGGACCCCGTTATGGCGGGGCTAAATCTAGCTATAACAAAGTGCTCCCCCTACGCCAAGGCTTCGGGGAGAACTTGGGTGGAACCATCCTTCGCTCCTCCTCTTCACTCTGTTCAGAGTCGGAGCTACGGATGGCAGGCCGCAAAACCTGCTATTCAATGAGGGATCCCAAGACAAATCTGTCTTGGGTTATTTTAATTCTATCAACGTCACTCCTGCGCCCTCGGCCGTAGCCTATGGGCGAGGCAAGCAGGAATCTAGCTAGATCCCGGCTCTGTGGCCGGGATGACATAATCAAAAATAATATGTCCAAAAATTTAGAACTATCACGTCACTCCTTATCACATCTATTAGCGATGGCGGTCTTAGAAAAATATCCTGATGCCAAACTAGGCATTGGGCCAACTATTGATAACGGCTTTTATTATGATTTTATTTTGCCGGAAAAAATATCTGACGAGCTCTTGCCCGATCTGGAAAATAGAATGCGCGAACTTGTCAAAACCAACATTGAATTTAAAAAAGAAGTGCTAAAAAAAGATAAGGCCTTGGCCAAAGTCAAAGAATTAAAACAGCCATTTAAAAAAGAACTAATAGAAGAATTGCCTGAGGGTGAAGAAATTAGCTTTTATCATTCTGGCAACTTTACTGACCTCTGCGCTGGCCCTCATATCAAAAATACCAAAGAAATAAAAGCTGACGCCTTTAAGCTCACCCATGTGGCTGGTGCTTATTGGCACGGTGATGAAAAACGGGAAATGATGACTCGCATCTATGGTTTGGCTTTTGACAGTGCCAAAGAGTTGGACGAGCACTTGAAGATGCTGGAAGAAGCCAAAAACAGAGATCATAGAAAACTCGGCAAAGAAATGGATTTGTTTACTTTTTCTGATTTAGTAGGCGCGGGCTTGCCACTCTGGACTCCCAAGGGCACAATACTTAGGCAAGAATTAGATGCTTATGTATGGGAACTTCGCCAAAAATATGGTTATGAGAGAGTTACCATCCCTCATATCACCAAAAAAGAATTGTATCAGACTAGCGGACACTGGGAAAAATTTGCTGAAGAATTATTTAAAATAAAAACCCGTGAAGATCATGACTTTGTCATGAAGCCCATGAACTGCCCGCACCACACCCAGATCTACGCTCACCTACCGCGCAGTTATCGTGATTTGCCGCAGCGCTATGCCGAAACAACTATGGTCTATCGTGATGAACAAAGCGGTGAACTGTCCGGCTTGCAACGAGTCCGCTGTATTACTCAAGATGATGCCCATGTTTTTTGCCGTGTAAATCAAATGCATCAAGAAATTACTAATATCGTAGATATTATTCAAAGTTTCTATGGGGCTTTTGGTTTTCCTCTCAAGCGGCGCCTGTCTTTGCATGACCCAGAAGAAATGAAGAGCTATCTAGGCACAGAAGATATTTGGCAAAAAATGGAAAATGAACTAAGAACTATTCTCAAACAAAATAAGTTAGACTTTGAAGAAGGCATAGGCGAAGCAGCTTTTTATGGCCCAAAAATTGATTTTATGGCCAAAGATTCTCTAGGCCGAGAATACCAAGTAGCCACCATACAGCTAGACTTTAATATGCCGGAAAGATTTGATTTGTTTTGTATCAATGAACAAGGCAATCAAGAGCGTATTGTCATGCTCCACTGCGCTATCATGGGCTCTATTGAAAGATTTGCTTCAATACTTATAGAGCACTTGGCTGGCAATTTCCCTTTGTGGATAGCCCCAGTGCAAGTTAAGATTCTAACTGTAGCTGACAAACATGTTGACTTCGCTGGCGGCTTGGCGGCTGATTTTAAAGCCCAAGGCCTACGCTTTGAAATAGATGATACCAATGAGACGGTAGGCAACAAAATCCGCAAAGCCACTCAAGAGAAAATTCCTTATATACTAGTTATCGGCGACAAAGAAATGAGTTCTGACAAATTAGCCGTCAGAGTCCGTGGCCAAAAAGATTTATTAAATATTGATAAGCCAGACTTTATAACAAAAATAAAAACCAACATCAAAAATCGTAATTTGGAACTTTTATAAGTAATCTCTACTACCATGGAAATCAAAACCGCACTAACTTACGATGATGTTTTGTTGGTGCCCAAAAAATCCAGCATCAAATCACGGCAAGATGTAAATACTTCTACCAAATTGTCTCGCCATATATCTCTCAATGTCCCTTTGGTCTCAGCCAATATGGACACAGTGACCGAGAGCAAGATGGCCATAGCCATGGCACTCTCAGGTGGCATTGGCATTATTCATCGCTTTTGTGATATTGACTTCCAAGTCAAAGAAGTTACCAAGGTCAAAAGAAAACAAAACATTATCATTGACCATCCCTTTACTGTCTCCCCTACCAACACCTTGGGAGAAGTAAAAGAAAAAGTAAAAGAATGTAATTGCCATGGTTTTTTGGTGACTGACAATAACCAAACCCTCTTGGGCATACTGACTCATCGCGACATTATGTTTGGCCGAGAAGACAAGCAGCTGGTCCAAGAGCTGATGACACCTAAAGACAAATTAGTCACTGCTCCCTACAATATCACTATTGAAGTAGCCACAAAAATACTACAAACCAACCGCATTGAAAAACTACCCTTGGTAGATGAATACTTTAAGGTCAAAGGCTTAATCACTGCCACTGACATTGTCAATAATTATGACAACTCTAATGCCAGTAAAGACAAAAAAGGCCGCTTACTTGTTGGTGCCGCTATTGGCGTGCGTGATGGCTTTATGGACAGAGTGGATGCTTTGGTCAAAGCTGAAGCCGATGTGTTGGTAGTTGATATTGCTCACGGGCACTCAGATAATGCCATAAATACCATCAAGGCCATAAAAGCAAAATATCCTGAAGTAGAAATAATTGGCGGCAATGTGGCCACAGCCCAAGGCGCTCTAGATCTAATAAATGCTGGGGCTGATGGTATAAAAATAGGTATTGGTCCTGGTTCAGTCTGCACTACTAGAGTGACAACCGGTTTTGGCATACCCCAGCTCACAGCCATATTCAATACTACTCAAGTCTGCCGTAAATACCAAGTACCTCTTATTGCTGATGGCGGTATCAAACAGCCAGCTGACTTTGTTAAAGCTCTGGCGGCTGGGGCTGACACTGCTATGCTGGGTGGCCAATTTTCTGGCACTGAAGAAACACCTGGGCCAACTATTACCTACAAGGGCCGACAATACAAAATCTCTCGCGGTATGGCCTCGCTTACGGCCGCTTTGTCCCGCCCTGATGCCAAAGAAAAAATCGCTCAAATCACACCTGAAGGTGTGGAATCACGCGTGCCTTACCGTGGGCCAGTACAAAATGTTATTAACAACTTCATGGGGGGCTTGCGCTCTGGCATGAGCTATGGCAATGCCCGCAACTTGGAAGAGCTGAGAAACAATGCCGAATTTGTCCGCATTACTAATGCCGGCATGGTTGAGTCAGGCTCACACGACAACGAGGTATTATAATGGCAAAAAAGACAAAAAAATTCCATTTGATTATTTTTGGCTGCCAGATGAACACATCTGATGCTGAAAGATTAGCCACTGTCCTCAAACGATTGGGCTATCAGGAAACAAATGATGAAAAAGAAGCTGATCTAATCGGCGTTATTGCCTGTTCAGTACGCCAAGCGGCTGTAGATAGAATCTACGGCAAACTGCGCGAATGGCAACTAGTCAAAGTCAAACGGCCACTCATTACTCTTTTATCTGGCTGTGTCCTACCCCAAGACAGAAAAAAATTCCAAGACAAATTTGATTTGTTTATTGATATCAACCACCTCAATAATTTAGCTCAAGATCTAAAAAAAATAGCTCCCGAAGAAAAACTAGCCTTATCTGACTTTTTCGGTATTGATCCCAGCTACCAATCAGATTATCGGGCTTATGTGCCGATAATGACTGGTTGCAACAAATTTTGCACCTATTGTGCTGTGCCCTATACTCGCGGTAGAGAAATGTCACGCCCTAGCGGACAAATAATTGATGAAGTAAAGCATCTACTCGCTCACGGCTACAAAGAAATAATTTTGCTTGGCCAAAATGTAAATAGCTACGGCTTGGACCGTAAGGAGGAAATAAAATTTCCCGAACTTCTTAAAAAAATTGATGCTTTGGGCAAAGATTTTTGGTTAAAGTTTTTAACTAGCCACCCCTATGATATGTCTGATGAACTCATCAGCGCTATGGCCAGTGCCAAAAATCTCAATCATTACCTGCACTTGCCCGTGCAATCCGGCTCTAATGTGATTTTAAAAAAAATGAACCGCCATTATACTACTACTCACTATAAAAAACTTATTAAAAAAATCCGTGAGTCTATACCAGATATAGCTATATCCACTGATATCATTGTGGGCTTTCCAACTGAGACTGAAGCGCAATTTAAGGAAACTCTAAAATTAGTCCGAGAGGTCGGCTATAATACTGCCTACTTTGCCCAATATTCCCAAAGAGTTGGCACTGCGGCGGCCAAGATGTTTAAAGACAATGTGCCCAAAATTACCAAGAAAAAACGCTGGCAAGAACTGAACAAATTAATTAGTCAGCAATCACTAGCTTTTAACAAAAAATTAGTTGGCCAACCAAGTATGGTCTTGATTGACCAGCATAAAAAAGTAAACAATAATTATTTAAATATCGGCAAATTAGCTAACTACACCACTGTCAAAATAACTACTAAAAAACCTCTAAAAATAGGCAGCTGGGCTAATGTTAAAATTGTTAAAGCCCTAAATTGGGGTGTGGAAGGAACTATAATAAAACCATAGTTAATTATCAATGTCATTCTGGAGCGAAGCCGCGTCTGATGCGGCGAAGCGATAGAATCTACAACTTTATTTATGCTTCTGGATTCTATCGGTCCCCTTCGACTACGCTCAGGGTCCCTCCAGAATGACACAATAATAGGGCACCAACAGGCTTTTCAATATTTACTTTTTGGTGAATTGGAGTTAAACTGGCGATAGGTGTGCGAATATATTGATAGGTAAAATATTTCATCAACTCTTATATGCGTGAAATAAATAGAACAATTGTATCAGCTCTTATTTTCAGTAAAGATAATAAGTTATTAATGGGCAAAAAGGATCCAACTAAAGGTGGAGTTTACCTTGATTGTTGGCATATACCTGGTGGTGGAGTTGATGAGGGTGAATCATTTGAGCAAGCTTTAATAAGAGAAATCTTTGAAGAAGTTGGAATTGATATTTCTTCCTACCCTCTAATCCCAATACCCTACATTGATAATGGAAAAGCTGAAAAAATCCTAAAGTCTGGAGAAAAAGTTCTTTGCAATATGGAGTTTAATAGATTTAAGGTCATTATCAATGACAAATTAGCTAAGGATATAAAAACTAAGCTTAATGATGACCTCATTGAAATAAAATGGTTTGATATAAATCAGCTATCATCTATAAAACAAATTCCTAGTGGCAAAGAACTTTTTCAAAAAATTGGGTTAATACCTAAATCATAAAATTGATAGAATACATCGTCCCCCTCTACACTAAGGCTTCGACGGACGGGCAATACCGCGTATCTAACTACGCAATAACACATGCCAGCTAAAAAACCAAAAATCATAGTAATCTTAGGCCCGACTGCCTCTGGCAAGTCGGCTTTGGCAGTGAAGTTAGCTAAAGTTTTTAATGGTGAGATAATTTCCGCTGACTCTCGGCAAATATACAAAGGTCTAGACATTGCTGCCAACAAAATTACCAAGAGAGAAATGGCTGGCGTGCCTCATTATCTTTTGGATGTGGCCTATCCTAACCAAGAATTCAATCTTTATAATTGGCAAAAGCTCGCATATCAAACTATTAAAAAAATCATTGCCAAGAAAAAACTGCCTATTATTTGCGGTGGCACGGGCTTATATATTTGCTCTATACTACAAAACTATGACATGCATCCTACTACGCCTCAGCTTAGAGACTGCCCTTATGATTTTTTAATATTGGGCCTTAATCCTGATCGGGCTACTCTTTACGAACGCACTGATAAGCGTGCCCAAAAAATGATCAAAGACGGCTCGCTTATGGAAGTAAAAAAACTATACAAAAAATACCCTGACCTGTCTCGCGGCAAGGCGGGCAAAAATTTGCCAGCCTTATCAGGTATTGGCTATAAAGAGTTAATCCAATATTTAGACGGCAAAATTACTCTAGTGCAAGCCATTGAGCTTATTCAAAAAAACACTCGCCACTATGCTAAGCGGCAAATGACTTGGTTTCGGCGTATGGAGCGCCAAGGTCTGAAAATTTATTGGAATCTGCCACTCGCCCAGAGTAAAAAATTGATAAAAGATTTTTTGAAATAATCCCCCCCCAACCCCCTTTTTTACAAGGGGGAGTTTAGGTTCCTCCCCTGTCAAGGGGAGGTTAGGAGGGGTTTATTTTTTTAACTATTCCCGTATTTGTATCCACTTCGACTAAATCGCCATCTTTTAGTACGCGACTAGCAATTTTGGTGCCAATTACACAAGGTATTTTCATCTCCCGAGACACAATGGCTGCATGGCAAGTGATGCCGCCCTCATCAGTGACAATGGCCTTAGCTATTTTTATGGCTGGCAAAAAATCTGGCACAGTCATACCCGTCACTAAGATATTACCGGCCTGAAAATTAGCTACCTCAGCCAAATTCATAATAGTTTGAACTTTACCCTGAACAATGCCGCCAACACTGGCCACTTGTCCTTTGATTTCCACTTGTTCTTTAACTTTTAAATCAGGATATTCAAAATCATGGTCTTTCAAAAACTCGGCAAAATCTTGGCCAACTATCAGTTCACCTTTATATAAAATATAGCCGGCTTGCCGTGATTTTAAAACTTCCAATTCTGGTGGCTCATTATCAGCCACGAGTCTCTCCAATTCTTGGAACCTGACCAAATGAGCATAATCACGGCTCACACCAAACTGTTCTAAGAAATCACCAATCATATCACGCCAATAAAGATCAATGGCCTCAAATTTTCCTTCTGAAAACAAACGGGCATCATACCAACGCTTTAAAACAACTTCCGCTTCTGGATCAGTATGGACTTTCAAAAAATCCTCTCTGTATCGCGGTAAAAAATTGGCCAAAGGAATATACGGATAAACCAATTTACACAACCTAAGTGATTCTTCAAAAAATTCTTTTTTCTTGGCTAAATCACCGGTGGCTATTTTATCCAAAAGAGCTGCCACTAACTCAATATTACCCCGAAATTCCTCAAATCTTTTAGCAGATAAAACTTCGTTATCTAAATCTTTATTGATGAGATTTTGTTTAAACGCTTCCATTTCTTGGGTTGGCCTATAATATTCAGAGGTCCTACCATTAAATCTAGCAACTTGGGAATCTATGCCCTGACCTAATTCTGCTTTTAAGCCCTCCGATAAAAGACCATGCCAGATGTCTGCCATACATAAACAAAAATCACGAGTAAAAATCAAATCAATTTTTTGCATACTAAGTGTTTAACTTGTCTTTCAAAATCCGCTCTACTGTTTCGGGATTAGCTTTGCCATGGCTTTCTTTCATAACTAGACCTACAAAAAACTTCATGAGTGCTGATTTGCCAGCTTTGTACTCCCGCACTTGATCAGGGTTAGACATAACTACTTTAGTCACCAAATCTTCCAAAGTGCTGATATCCTCTATCTGCACCAAATCAAGTCGAGCGGCAATATGGCTAGGATCATCATCTGAACCAGTGAACATTTCTTTGAGTATTGTCTGGCCAGCTGAGCTGTTAATTTTCTTCTGATAGAGCAAGGACAAAAGCTCGGCAAAATTCTCAGCTGATATCTTGAAATCGCTAAATTTAAAATCAGTCGGTAAAAGCCCAAAAACCTCACTGCTAATCCAATTGTAAGCTAGCTTGGCCAAAGCATTTTTCTGCTCGTCCCACAAACTAGTTGCTGTCTCACTACCAATAGCAACGCCCTTGGACTTAAATATCCAAGCCCGCAAATCGGACATTACTTCTTCAAAATAATTGACCCAATCTTTTTGATTAACCAAAACCCAAGTGTCTTTAGAACCTAGACCATATTCTTTGACTAGACGGTCTTTTTTATCAAGTGGCAACTCTGGCAAACTAGCGGTGACATCTTCCAATAATTTTTTATCAATCACGAGTGGCGGCAAATCCGGCTCAGGAAAATAGCGATAATCAGCCGAGCCTTCTTTGCTGCGCTGCTCTACAGTTTCTTCTTTGTTTTCATCCCAACCACGAGTCTCTGTTATTTCTGGTTCCTCGCCTTTATGCCACAACTCTGTTTGCCTTTTCTCTTCATAGAGCAAAGCCCGCTCTACGGCTTTGAAAGAATTGAGATTTTTTATTTCGGTTTTAGGATAAAGCTTGTGATCACCGGCTGGCCTCAGCGATATATTGGCATCACAGCGCAAATGCCCTTTTTCCATGTCGGCATCAGATACGCCCAAGTAGCGGGCAATGAGCCGGAGCTCCTGCAAAAATTCCTTGGCCTCAGAGGCGGTTTTGAAATCTGGCTTTGTCACAATCTCTACCAGTGGCGTGCCACCACGATTAAAATCTACTAGTGTTTTATCACCAGAATGAATATTTTTAGCAGCATCTTCTTCTAAGTGCACCCGCTCAATGCCAATGCTCCAGGTGCGGTCATTTATCTCAATGACCAAATGACCATCATGGGCCAAGGGCTCATCAAATTGGGAAATCTGATAACCCTTGGGCAAGTCTGGATAAAAATAATTTTTCCTATCAAATTTGGACTTTTTATTTATCTTACAATTAAGAGCCAAAGCTACTAGGAGCCCTTGCTTAATAGCTTCACGATTGACAGTGGGTAGTGTGCCGGGGTGTCCCAGACAAACCGGACAAACCAAAGTATTTGGCGGCTGATTGTCCGCATCATTGGAACAGCTACAAAACATCTTGCTTTTAGTCTTAAGCTGTAAATGAATCTCCAATCCAATAATTGTCTCGTATTTTCCTGGCATATAGCTTATGGCTAATAGCTTATAGCATATTACTAAAGTAAATGGCGGATAGTTTATGACCATAAGCCCTATGCTATTTGCTATACGCTAATTATAGCAAGTCTTTGACTTTAGCCCAAATCAGCTCATGAATTTCTTCTCTGGACATAATCTGATTATCACGCATGCACTCTATTAAGACAAAATCCGGATAAGCCTTGGCTATCTCCAAATAAGTTGCCTCGGCGGCTGACAAATGCTTTATATCTCCCTCGTGCAAATCACGCTTTTGGCCGCCCACATAATCGCGGTGGCCTTTTTGGTCAACTAATTCCTGGCCCACGGCCGCGCTGACATGCAAAATTATATTTATGTCCGGCTTAGGAATCCCAAAAATATTGTATTCCAAATCATAGAGCCAATCTAAAAATATTTTTCTTTGCTCTGGATCACTTATTTTAGATGCTTGGTGCCCCATATTAGCGGACACATAGCGATTGGCTAAAAGTATTTTGCCAGCTTCCAAGTCTTTAATCATCTGGGCCTTGGCTGCAAAACGATCAATCGCATAAAAGATTGAACCGCGATGAGGGCCCACTTCTTCGGCTGTGCCATATTCACCTTTGAGATATTGGGCTACAAAATAAGCCGATGGCTCATTGTATCTAGGAAAATCAACTACCGCTAAATCATGGCCTTCTTTGGCCAAACGCTCTTTTAAAATAGCTACTTGGGTAGCTTTACCCGAGCCATCAGTGCCATCAATAACAATAAATTTTCCCCTATTCATAATTTATTTTTTAATCCACTCTTTGCTAATCCATTTTTTAACCACCGCTTCTTCTAGATCAATATTAAGTTTCTTGGTAATCACTAATATTAAACACAAAACATCGGCTAATTCCTTGGCTAATTCTTTTTTAGATGCTGGCGTGGGTAAATACTTTTCCGGCCTGCACCTTTTTTTATGTATTAGATATGACTGGACAAATTCACCGAGCTCTTCGGTTATTTTTAAAGCTAAATAATCCTCATTGGTTTTAATCTTGTACTTTTTGAGGTCATCGGAATATATTTTATAAATTCTGTTTTGTAATTTTTTAATTTCCATAAAAATAACTTTCTACTTAATTAATATCCGCTTGAAGCAAACCTATTTTCTCCTCGATTTGTATCATCTAGCTCCGAGGCTTCTTCTACTTCAATGTCTTCGTGCTTTTCTATAATCATCTGAGCGATGCGATCACCTTTTTTTATATTATAAATCTCTTGGCCAAGATTAATCATAATAATTGATACATCGCCGCGATAATTAGAATCAAATACCCCGCCCATGGTATGAATACCGTGTTTGGCCGGCAAACCACCGCGATCGCGGACATTGCCCCAATAGCCTAGCGGTATAGCAATGGCTACACCAGTCTCTACTATCACTCTTTGACCCGGCTTTAATTCATAATCTCTGTAAGCATAAAAATCCATGGCCGCATCACCCGGTCTCATGGTTTGCGGTAACTGGGCATCTGGGTATAATTTTTTGGCTAATATTTTCACTATAATAATTATTAATTATTCAAATAACATCTTAACTGCCTCATACTTATCCTTTATAATATCTTTGGCTGACGGCGTCAATTTGTTCCATGACCTTGTCAATTTATTAAATACAAATTCTTTTGTTTCTTGCTCAGACAATTTTTTATTAATAAGCCCTAGTCTAAATAATCCAGCGACATTGTCAAAATGTGACATAGCATCGGCATCAGCCAAGCACTCTGCTTCTATAGTTTCCCTTTTTATATTCTGACTACCACGATGCGAAAAAATACAATGTTTGACTGCCTCTATTTTGTCTTGAGAATAATTATATTTTTTCAATAATTGTTCAGCATATTCGGCACTGCTAATATGATGATTAGCAGTATCACCCAATATACTGCCAACATCATGCAACCAGGCGGCTATATCTAGTATCTCGCTATCGGCTTTTCTTTTGACCGCCAATATTTGAGCATATTTAACCACACTCTTAGTATGCTCATAGGCGTGCATGCCATACACATTTGCCTCTTTCTGGCATTCTTCTTTAACTATTTGCTCTAATGGAATTTTCATTTAGTCAACTCTAAATATTTAAATTTTAGGCCAGCATGTTCTTGAGTAGTTGACTCAGAAATAATATTTTTAAAGCCAGAATAATCAGGGAAAAATGTATCAGCTGGATAGACAGCATCAATTAAAGTCAAATGCAGTTTGTCCGCGTATTTTATAGACTGAGCATATATAGACGCCCCGCCAATAAAAAATACTTCTGTATCATCACTCTTTTTGGCAAAGTCTAGGGCTTCTTCCAAAGAATACAAAATAGTAGCATCGTCCACTTTAAAATTTGTATCCCTAGTTAAAACTACATTGTGCCGATTGGGTAGAGCTTTACCCATAGATTCGTAAGTAGTCTGGCCCATAATCACCATGTGCCCCTTGGTGATTTCTTTGAAGTGCTTTAAATCAGGCGGTAAATGCACTAATAATTTATTTTTATAGCCAATGCCCCTATCTTTAGCAATGGCGGCTATGATACTGATAGTTGGTTTTGACATTATTTATTGATATTAGTTTCTAACTGTCATTCTGGAGCGAAGTCCGAAGGACGAAGCGATAGAATCTAAAACTTTAATACATACCCGTAGATTCTAATTGTCATTGCGAGCGACCTCGAGCGTAGTCGAGAGGAAGCGTGGCAATCTACAAGCTTGTAGATTGCTTCGTCGCCTTCGCTACGCTCAGTCTCCTCGCAATGACGTTGGATACTACAGATCATCATATAAATCACGCCATTCTGGATTGAATTTATTAATTAAATCTAATTTCTTTTGTCTGGAACCAGCTTTAATCTGTTTCTCTCTAGAAATAGCTTCGTAAATATCCTCAAACACTTCATAGTATACTAATTTATGTATTCCATATCTAGACGTAAAACTGGGAACTAAATTATTTTTATGTTGATATACTCTACCAATTAAATCACTACTGACACCTGTATATAATGTACCGTTTTTATGCGAAGCTAAAATATAAACAAAATATTGCCCATTCATCACTTTTCTTCTTAAATTGTGCTTAATACTTATACTGCAATTGGCGCTTTAATGACTGGATGTGGATCATAGCCTTCCAGCGTAAAATCCTCATATTTAAAATCTTCTATATTTTTTACTTCTGAATTAAGCTTCATGGTTGGCAATTTTCTTGGCTCACGCGATAATTGTTCTTTGACTTGGTCAAAATGATTGTTGTAAATATGCAAATCGCCATAAACATGGACAAAGGTGCCAGCTTTCAGTCCGGTCACTTGCGCTACCATCATCAGTAGTAGCGAATAAGAAGCAATGTTAAAAGGCACACCCAAAAATGTATCACAACTGCGCTGATACATCTGCAATGACAACTTGCCATCAGCTACATAAAACTGAAATAGTAAATGACAAGGTGGCAAAGCCATCTGCGGAATCTCCGGCGGATTCCAAGCCGAGACAATCATACGCCTATCATTGGGATTGGTCTTGATGCGACTGATAACATCCATCAATTGATCAACTCCGCCAAAATTACGCCACTGCTTGCCATAGACTGGACCAAGCTCGCCCCACTCTTTGGCAAAGGCCTCGTCATTTTTTATATTTTCTACAAATTCTTTTAGTTTATCAGCCCACTCTGGAGTATATTTAGGATACTTATCAGCTAAATTATTGGCTACCAGATATTTCTGATAAGGCCACTCATTCCAGATGCCCACGCCATTATCAACTAGATATTTTATATTGGTCTCACCTCTGACAAACCAAATGAGTTCATGAATAATACCCTTTAAAAACATTTTTTTGGTAGTGAGGAGTGGAAAACCATCGGCTAAATCAAATCTAGCCTGCACACCAAAAACACTTCTGGTACCCACACCAGTCCTATCGGCCTTATCTGCGCCTTCGTCCATTATTTTTTGAAGTAGGTCTAGATATTGTTTCATTTTATTTTACTAAATTATCTAATTGTTTATAAAAATCTTCTATTGAACCGTCGTTATTTATCACTACATCAGCTTTGGCCATTAAGGCGGGAATGCTAAGTTCAGTTTCCAAATTATGATCCTCTTGAAATTCCTCCCAAGTTTTGTTGGCATCATCAGGATTTTCACCACGTTTGGTCAATCTCTCATAGCGTATTCTCATATCAGCTTCAAGTGATACTAATTTAAAACCCGGCAATTTACCAAGATATTCTACATCAGCTAAGCGACGAGCCCCATCAACCACTACAATACTGGTCTGTACACGACTAGCATCTTCAGCCATTACTTTGGCAAATAAATCCTCGGAAAAATTTTGCCTCAGCACTTTAGAAATATGAGACATATTTTCTCTAGACTGTGGCAAGTATAGCCTGTCTAACAAATCCCGCATAATAGTAGAAAAACGAAAAGACTTGGCTTGATATTTTTCCACCAAATACTTAGCGGCTGTGCCTTTGCCTGAAGCTGGCAGTCCTGTAAAAACTAATATCTTTTTATCCATAAAATTATTTTTTCTTTTCAGTCATGCCTTCATAGGCCTGAACCTCATCATTATATAAAACATCTAATTGGATACCAGCTTGCTTTAAAACATCGCCGCCACCCTGATGATAATGCCTTTCAGCCACTACTCGTTTAATACCACAATTAACTAGCATCATACAACAAGTCACACAAGGCACCATACGACAGTAGACTGTAGCCCCCTCTATAGATACCCCTCTTTTTGCCGCCTGACAAATCAGATTCTGTTCAGCATGAATAGTTCGGACACAGTGATTACTAACAGTGCCATCGCCATGATCTACTTTTTTTATTAAATGCCCTACCTCATCACAATCAGGAAAGCCTTTTGGCGCGCCTACATAGCCAGTTACTAAAAGCTGGTTATCCTTTACAGCCACCGAACCACTGCGCCCTCGACTACAAGTAGCCCGTCTAGAAGCTGTCCGAGCTATTTCCATAAAATACTCGTCCCACGTCGGACGGACATGCTTTTCTTCCTGATTATTGTTTAGGCCACCAGCCTTTTTTTCTTCTGACATATCTTTATATTTTATTATTTTATATACTTTTTTCTCTGTGGCAAATTATCCAATATATATTTATGATAATCACCTTTGTCCGGAATCACATTTCTGACACCACCCCGTGGATTTGGTACATCGCCAATATAGCGCGGAATAACATGAAGATGAATATGCAATTGGCTCTGCCCGCCAGCTACGCCGACATTAAAGCCCACATTGTAGCCGTCTGGCTGATATTTGGTTTCTATTTTTTGTTTAACTAATTTTATAACTTGGTACAAATCTACCCACTCCGCATCCGATAATTCAAACCAATCTTCTTTGTGTTCTTTAATAAATATCTCACAGTTGCCATCAGTAACCGGCACTTCAGAAAAACGCGAACTAAAATATTTACTTTCCGCTGCTTGGCGGTCATCATCTGTTTGAATGTCACAAAAGAAACAGGGCATACTATTTTAAAGCCGCCAACAATGAGTCCAAAATCGGCTGGCTGTTTGCCATTACAAAACTGCTATTAAGATCATCCTTCTCTCGCTCTCCGGAAAAATCAGTGATCAGTGCCCCCGCCTCTCTGGCGATAAGCTTACCGGCAACAAAATCAAAATCTTCATTCTCTTCGCTTACTAAAGCTTCTATTTTCCCATTCGCTAAAAAACAAAATTCCATGGCCGGAGACCAGTTCGCCAAAACCCTCTTAGCTCCCGTTTTGTAAATCTTTGCAAATTGGTCCGTATAGTGTCCGATTTTAATTTTGTATGGACACGAAAAAGAAACCGTCGCCTTGTTTATATTATTTATCCCATTTACAGAGATTTTTTTACCATCTAAAAAAGATCCTTGCCCTTTTATGGCATAAAATGTCTGATTGCTTATGGGATCAGAAACTACGGAAAAAATTATTTCGTTATTTTTTAACAAAGCTATATTTGCCGAAAAAAACGGAACACCAATCACAAAATTATTAGACCCATCCAAAGGATCAATTATAAAAGTATTTTTAGATCCTTTGTCTATACGCCCCGCCTCTTCGGATTTTATATTATAATCGGGAAATTCTTTTTTCAGAATATTCAAAATAGCCGCTTCGGATTGAAGATCTGCTGTGGTTACAAAATCAGCTGGCATAGATTTTTCCTCTATATCCAAAATCTGGCCAAAATATTGTTTCAAAATTTGGCCACCGGCTTGGGCTGCTTCAATGATTTTTTTGTATTGCTCTTCCACCCCGTTAGAAATTATAGTGAAATTACTTAAATAAATGTGCTTTTGTACCCCGTTTATATTCATGAATTTCTAACGGGGCACGTGCTTTTGTGCTCTTATTTTAACAGAATAGTCTGTTTTTTTCAAATCAAAAAAACCAACCTCGCAGGTGGCACCGACCTGCGAGGTGGCTGCCACCTCGCAGGTCGTTTTCTTAGCTAATGTTAGCTAAATTCTTAATAATTTTTGCTTGCTTACCTTATAATCAGGTATTGTCTTGGCTACCAACTGCCAAAACTGCTTAGAATGGTTCATTTGCCCCAAATGGCACAGTTCATGGACAATGATATAATCAGCCAAATCTGAGGGCAATAAACATAGGCGATAATTAAAATTTAGGTTACCTTTGCTTGAACAGCTGCCCCAACGGCTACGCTGATTGCGAATAGCTATTCTCTTAAAAGAAAAATTATAAAACTTATTAAAATATTCTAATCTATCGGCTAACAATTCTTTAGTGGCTACTTTATATTTTTTTATCTCACTACTAGAGTGTCTTGTTGACAAAAGGCTATGCCTGTCTTTTACTTTTTTGATATTAGTGACAATCCACTGAGCTCGGCTACTGATAAACTGATTAATAAGAAAAATCGGATAAGAGCGCGGCGCCGCTACTACTAGCGACCCGTCAGCAGAAATGCGCAGACGCAAATATCGAGTTCGCGGCGGACGCCGCAGCACAAAATCATGCGGCTCGCCAAGAAGATTTATAACTCGCTTTTCCACGCGCTTCATTTCCCCAGTGCCTCCTGACCAGCTTGAGTATAGGCCCGTATCAAGCCGCCCACTCCTAGCTTTGTTCCGCCAAAATACCGAACTACCACTACCAGCTTATCCATTAATTCTTTTTTCTGGAGCAAATA
>Ga0074199_1001729_pt1 | contig 16833 bp, 4 predicted proteins | sample EPASupsiteSAE347_FD_64528 | JGI IMG/M metagenome (GOLD analysis project Ga0074199, IMG submission 64528) | Bioremediated contaminated groundwater from EPA Superfund site, New Mexico - Sample SAE3-47 | ecosystem: Environmental > Aquatic > Deep subsurface > Groundwater > Contaminated ...
CTACGGGCTCTGACGGGTACGTCGCTACGGATACCGTCGTCACTTCCCTCGCGCCGGGAGTCGCCAGTATCACGGCCGCGGTTCCCGCCGACAACTTTACCTCCCCGGCGACGCTTATCACCTTCACCGGCGTCCCGTTGAATACAAATTCGTCATTCACCATTATTCCTTCGTCCGTCCCGGGCAATAACTCGACGGCGGCCACCTGCCGGGTCCTTCTCAGGAACAACGACGGCTATGTCTGCCCGGATGTCAAGGTCAATTTCCGGATCATCTCCGGAACCGGAGCGACTCTCTCCGCCAGCCAGGCCACGACCAGCGCGGACGGCTCCTGCACCGTGACCATAACGGGCCTGGCGGAAGATACGGATCACACGGTGCAGGTCCAGGCTACGCTTCCGGACTTCACGGCGTTCGACACCTACCTTCCTTTCACTCAGAGCGTGACCTTCACCAAGCTTCCGCCGTCCACCGTGCAGGTTGGTCCCGCGGGCCAGTCGATCGTCGCCGACGGTGCGGGGAATGCCCCCCTGGTGATTCGCGTCTTAAACAGCCTGAATAACGGGATTCCAGCCAATTCCGTAACGATCAGCAGCAACCTGCCCAATTCATACTTCGGCGGCGTTCCCGGGCAGCAGACGATTACCGGTACGACCAACGCCGACGGCTACGTCTTCACTTCTCTCCAGGGCACCCAGTCAGGGACGGCCACGGTCTCCGCGGCGGCCAACTCCGCCAGCGGTTCCACCACCGTCGCCCTCAGGGCGGGAACGCCTTCCATAGTCACCTCGACGCTGAACGTGGTGGGGAATACCATAAAGGGCGATCTCACCGAGTCGGCCACGGTGACGGCGACCATCCTGGATGCCAACCGGAACCCTGTTTCCGGCAATAGTGTGACCTTCACCCTTTCGGGAGCGCAGGCCTTGACCACCGGGTTCGGAGCCACCATGGCCGGCTCCCTGGTAGTTACCACGGGTGCCGACGGAACGGCCTCGACGACGGTTAAGGGCTCCAGGTCCGGCTCGGTTACCGTCAGCGCCCTGCCGGGAGCGCCGTACGCCGGCGCCGCGCTGTCCTCGGCCCTGACCCTGCGCTTCGTGCCCAGCTCGGTCGTGGTTTCAGCTACTCCGACCAACTTGACGGCCTTTGTGACCGGCGGGTTTGGCTCGACATCTTCTCAGATTGACGCCACGGTGAGCAGCGCCACCGCTGAGGCTGCTCCGGATGGCGTAACGGTAAACTTCAGAGAGACCGGATATACCGGCGCGGCTTTCTCCTCTACTCCCGTCAATCTGGGGACGGAGCCAAAGATAACATCAGCCCTGACCAGTGGTGGGGGCAAGGCCACCCTTTACGCCTGGGTTGATGGACAGCTTAACGATGTCGATGGATCCGTGAGCGTTGACGCCATGGCGACATACCTTGGCGCCGTTTCTCCGTTTGGCACACCTGTCGCCGTCACCGTTAAAAAGGCGGATCCGACCGGAATCGCGTGGCAAACTACGACGCCTGCGCCAGCGGCCGGCCAGACCTGCACTATCAGGTTCAAAGTCACGGGCGGCACTCAAAATCCTGCTACTCAAGGGATCGCCGGTATAGATGTGGACTTCACTTTGACGCCCCCCGCCGGCGGAGCAGCCTCTCTCGTAATACCCAGTGCCACAACCCAGTCCTATGGGGTAGTTGAGACCAAGGTTGCCTTCCCTGTCCCGGCACCCGCCGGCGGCTACGTGGTCACGGCGACCGTCAGAGGCACCGGCTTTACCGCCAATACAACTTTAACTCCTTAAACGTGCGAAGCTGCTAAAGCACAGGGGGGGAGAGCTATCTCCCCCCCTGTTATCTCCCAAAGGAGGACGTGGATGAGGGGGCCGTTACGCCTGACTCTCATGGCCGCCCTGCTCTTTCTGGGGCTGTGCCTTCGGGCCATCCCTTCCTGGGGCTGGTCCAACGATCCGGTTATCATCACCGCCGACGACCTGCACTACAGCCCCGCCGCCGAGGTTCTGGAAGGCTCCGGGTGCCTGGAGGTGCGCATGGGCAAAGGCACCATTCTGAACGCTTCGCGCGTCCAGGTGCACATGAAGGCCAACAACCTCCTGGCCATAGGGAATGTCACGCTCAAGAAGTTAAACGGGGAACTCGTCACCGGCGAGGCCTTCAGTTATAATTACTCGGCGCAGAAGGGCTACTTCCTCAAGATGGAAGGCAGCGCCATAAAGAAAATAGAGATCAGCGGAGAAGATTTCAAGCAGTCGGTATGGGTCAACGATTTCCCACGGGATTCCTTCATGGAAGTGCCCTCGGACCCGGGCAGCGGCCTGTGGATAAAGTCCCGCCAGGCCATCATCGCCCCGGGGCGAAACGGTTACCTCAAATCGGCCTCCTTCTTAAATGGCGGCAAACTCGGCAAGCGCCGCTTCTGGTGGCCATACTATGAAATCGAAATGGGAGCGCCGCTGGCCAGGGTCGGCTCCAATTTCAGCTCATACAGCGGATTCAACATGGACGTCCCCTTTATCTACGAATACAACGGGAGGAACCTGGGCCTCCTCCATTTCAAGTTTGCCGAAAACAAGACCCCGTATTCTTCCTACAACGATTACTCCCCGCCCCAGTGGCAACTGGGAGTGGAACAGCACTTCAATTTCTTCGACATCAACCGTCTTTCTTTCTACGCCGACGGCATCGGGGCCCGGGAGCTGAACTACCGCTGCAACCTGATGCGCCAATTGAACAGGACGATAAACTTCTCTGAGTCTCTCAACTACATGCCCCTGTACAAAATGTTCACCAGCTACACCAGCCTCTCCAAGTACGGGAAGCTGGGATCCTTGAGCATGAATTACAACTGGCAGAAGAGCGACAGCATGGGGACTTTCAACCCCTGGAGCTGGTTTGTGAGCTTTCAGTGCCGCCCGCTCACCCTGCGCAGGATTCCATTCAGCGTAAGCCCCATGCTGGGAATCGGCAACTCCCAGTATCAGCCCACCGCGGCGCCCGAGTGGGACCGGACCGCCGGCTACAATGTTTTTATGACCCCCATCCAAATCGCCCGGAAGTTCAGCATCTCTTCATATTACAACTACCAGAAGAAGCTCTATACCAGCGGGCGGGAATCGGTCAGCACCATGACCACGATTTCTCTCAACATGAACATCAGCCCCAAGATGGACACTACGGTCAGCTACATGAACTATCAGAACAACGAATATAACCCTTTCCTGTTCTACCAGTACACCTACACCAACCCCACCATGAGCTTCACCTACAACTACCGCCCCAAGCCGGGGCTGACTTTCAGCCTTAATGCGCAGTATGACTATGGAATCAATTCGTTCCGCTACGCCAGCGGGGTGATCGCCATCCCCATCACCCGCCGCCAGTGCTTCAACATCATGCCCAGCTTCAACTTCCAGACCAGCCGCATAGAATCCGTCAATTTCTTCCTGAGCAGCTTCTAAAAGAATCCAGGAGCCAGAATTCAGAAGCCTGAAGGAGTATATAAATATAAAAAACCGCTTTTAGGCGGTCTTGCTTGTCCCCTCTGACTCCTATCCCCTGACTCCTGACTCCTGACTCCTGGCTCCTGACTTTACTCCAGCAGGTGCTGGGGAAGGGGCTCGTCGGTGACGCCGATGGCCTCTTCGAGGCTGATGATGGCATTGTGAGCCTTGAGGATAGCGGTTTCTTTCAATGTCGTCATCTGCTCTTCCTTGGCCAGCCGGAAGATCTCGGAGCTGCTCCCATTGATGAGGATCTGGCGTTTGATACGGGGACTGGCGATGAGTACCTCTTCCACGATGGTCCGCCCCCTGAAGCCTGTGTCGTAGCACATCGTACAGCCTTTGCCGCTGTATGAGCGCACTTTCGGAATGATGGATGTCTGCTCGGTCCTGCAGGCGGTGCAGACCTTGTTGACCAGGCGCTGGGCCACTATGGCGGTGAGCGAAGAGGAGACCAGGAAAGAGGGGATCCCCATGTCCAGAAGGCGGGCGATGGTCCCGACGGCGTGGTTGGTGTGCAGGGTGGAAAGGACCATGTGGCCGGTGAGGGCCGCGTGTATGGCTATTTCAGCGGTTTCCTTATCGCGAATCTCGCCGACCATGATGATGTCCGGGTCCTGTCTTAAGATGGAGCGCAGTATGTTCTCGAAAGTAAGTCCTATTTTGGGCTGAACCTGAATCTGGTTGATGTTTGGAAGGTGGACCTCAATCGGATCCTCGACGGTGATGATGTTCTTGTTGGGCCGGCTCAGATAGTTGAGAGCCCCATAGAGAGTCGTGGTCTTGCCGCTCCCGGTGGGGCCGGTTACCAGGATCATCCCGTATTTCCGCTCGACGGCGTGCTTGAATTTTTTCAGATTCCCGTCAATAAATCCCAGGTTCTCAATGTCGATGATCTTGCTCAGATCGAAGAGACGGATGACGATTTTCTCCCCGTAGAGCTGGGGCATGCTGGAGAAACGCAGGTTAACGCTTTTTTCCATGTGGCGGAACTCGTAGCGCCCGTCCTGGGGAAGGCGGGAGATGGAGACGTCCATGCCGGACATCACCTTGGCCTGGTTTATGAGGGACTTGGCTTTCTCCAGAACTTTCGGTATGACGGCCATGTCGTGCAGGTTCCCGTCAATCCTGAACCGGATGCGAAGGTCGTTCTCGCTCGGCTCCAGGTGAACGTCACTGGCATCAAGGTTGACCGCCTCCTCGACTATAGTCTCGATCGAGGCGGTGTTGATGCTGCTGAATGTGCGCTGCGTCGTCATGAAAACTTAATTCACCAATCCTGCGGGGAATCCCTTCCTGTCACGGGTGTATTCCGGCCTTTCCCAGGAAAAAGACCGAGAGCATGAAGAGGGCGATGCCGAGGAGAACGAAGAGGACTGAGAGGCGGTTCTTCCCTTCGTTGGTGGCCGGTATGAGATCGCTGGCCCCTATGTAGAGGAATGTGCCGGTCGCCAGTGTCAGGAGCGCCCGGGCAAATCCCACGTGGCCCGACCCGGTCACAATCGTAAAAACCGCTCCCAGGAAGGTGGCCACCCCCAGGATCAGGGCCGAAAGGAGGCCCATCCTCCGGCTCCGGCCCGAGGCCATCATGAGCGAGGAGATGCTGAAGCCCTCGGGAATCTTGTGGAATATGACCGCCAGGAACATCAAAACCCCGGTGTGGCGGCTCATCAGAAAGCCGGCGGAGATGGCTACGCCGTCGAAGAAAGCGTGAAGGGCCAGCCCCACCAGGGCCGCATAGCCCGCCGACGGCGATATTAGATGTTCGCAGCCCCGCTCCCGGCCTACAAAGGCATGGCCATGATCGGGAATGACTTCAGAGTGGGCATGGGTGGAAAAAAGATTTTCGATAAGATAGATCACCATGAACCCCACCAGGATAAAGAGCGCTCCCCGGGGGTTTTCCTTCATTGTCTCGGGGACCCGATCGAGGATACAAGCCGCCAGGATGAAACCGGCGGCCAGCGCGATGAAATAAAGGAGAGTATTTTCAGAGAGCCGCTTTCTGACGACCGTCAGATACCCTCCCAGAAAATCAGCCAGAGCCGCGATTGCGGCCAGAGTCAGAACCAGCACAGTCATGTTTTCCTGTCTCCCGTCTTCTATCTTCTATCTTCTGTATTCTGCTTATCCGGTGTCATCATATCCGGTGTCAGACCCCTAACCCGGTTTCCACTCCTCCCAGAACTCGCAGATGAAATCCTCTCTCTCCTCCATGGGGTTTTTGACGGGAGCCATGAGGTAGGACTCCTTGGTCTTCCAGCCGAAGATCCGGCAGGTAAAAACGGCATATTCTGTATCCGCAATCTGCTCGAATTCCCGCCCCGTTTCCTCCAGGTCCAGATTCTTGCAGGTGGCGCAGATACATATCGTCATAGAGTGGAACTTCTCTCTAATCAGCTAATCAGGGTCAGACCTTGACTTCATGCTCTAAACTATTTTTATACATGTGTGTAATAACGCCAATCTTAAACATATCAGGGCCTGGCCTTGACTTACTGCTCTAATATCAGGAAAAAGGAGCCCCCCGCCATTGGTGGGGGGCTCCTCTCCAGATCAAGTCAGTATTTACCAGTCGTGTCTACTCTCCCCCGCGCCTCTTCCGGTCACTTGGTATCGGAGAGTTGTTATCGGAGATCGGGGTCACGTAGAGAGTCTTGAAGACCGAGCCGGGGCTCATGACGCCCTGGTCTTCCTCGATATCCTCCGCCTGGGTTACCTTGAGAAGCATGCTGGTGTAAATGCCGACGGCATTGGCGATATAAGGATTCGAGATGTACGCGGCATAAGTATCAAGGCCGATAGCCTTGGAGCCGATCATGACGAATCCCGGAGGAGTGTTCAGCAGAATCAATCTGCTCATGTTGTTGTAGCCGGAAATCGCAATCGAGATGTAGTCAATCACGCCGCTGGCCGCCACGGACAGCGAGCCGCCGACGTTGACGCCCAGAGGATTCGGGCCAAGCCCGATGACTCCGCCCGCTATAAGGGTGGCATCTCCACCGACGGCCAGGGTGCTGTCCCCAGGAGCCCCGTTAAGGATGTTTCCGCTGGCGACTATGGTGCCGTTCCCACCGGCGACAAAACCAGGCTGGCTGCCGTCGGCACTGCGATACAATCTGACGTCGCCGCTGTTATTAAGGGTGATGTTGCCGTTTATGGCGGACATCGTCTGGAGGATGAGATTCCCGGAGTTGCCGATATAGATGCTGCCGTTGGCGGCGGTGGCGCTGAGGTTCTGAGTCTCAAGCTTCATGTAATTGTCAGCCGCTCCGATATCCGAAAGGGCATAAAGTCCGACGGTTCGGGCTTGAATGTTGGCTCCGCTTCCGGATCCGGCCAGAATGGCGCCCGTCGCCGGAATCTTCGCCCCTGCGAGAACTCTCAGGACAACCGTGTCCGCGATGACGGAATCCACCGTGATGTTGCCGCTTGAATGCGTCGTCACGTTCACATCCTGATGAGCAGTCACGCTGTCCAGAGTGATGGCGTTGGTCTCGTCTATTACAATGGAGCCGCCCGCAGCCGTCGCATTCAGCGTTCCTATGGTCGTATCCAGCGCATCGGAAGCTGAGCCGATGCTTTGAGAGGCCGTGAGCGAGGCCGTGCCGGTCGAGATGTTGTTGATTTCGGCATTCCCGTCCAGGATGGAGCCGCCGGAGGAGAGGCTCACTGCGTTACCGGAGTTCACCGTGCCCACCGTCATGTCGCCGGCGAAGTTGGCGACGGCGGCATCGGTTCCAGCCACGATGGTGCCGAGCTCCACCGCGTTGGGATCAATGATATAGAGGGAGCCGCCCGCCTGGGCGTTTAATATTCCGACGGTCGTTCCGAGCGGTTCCGCCAGGCTCGCAATATTCTGGCCCGCCACCAGGTTGGCCATCCGGGCGGTGATGTTGTTGGTACCGGCATTGCCGTCCACAATCGAGCCCGCCGTTGCCTGGAGCGTAACTTCGCCGTCTACCGTTCCCGCGCTCACCAGGTCCACCGTCATGTCGCCGGTGTTGTTGAGGATTTCCACGCTGCCCACTGGGGCGTTGATATTCAACAGGGTGACGGCATCGGCCTCATTGATATAGATGGAGCCGGTCGTCGCCTCCGCAGTCAGGGTGCCGACAGTGGTATCCAGCGCATTGTCCGGGGCGCCGATGCTGTTAAAGGCCCTCAGCACAGCCGCGCCGGCCGTGATGTTGTTGGTCCCGGCATTCCCGTCCAGGATGGAGCCGGTGAGTGATGTAAGCGCAACCGTCCCGGCAGTCCCGCCGGCAACCGTCAATACGGTTAAGTCCCCGGTATTCTGGATGTAGATGGAGCCGCCCGCCGTTGCAGTCAGCGTCCCTACTGAAGTGAACAGGTAGTTGGCGGTAGCGCCGATGTCCGTCGCCGCAGTCAGGGTGGCCGCTCCGGCGGTAATGTCGGTTATGGCTGTGCCGCCCGTAATGGAGCCGCCGGAAGACAGAACCACGCTGTTGGCGCCGGTGTTGATGCTCCCGGCTCCGTTAAAGACGATCGAGCCGCCGGTGGTCACGGAGGACGCCGCACCGGTGGTGATCGGGCCGTTGAAGGTAGTCGTACCGCTCCCGGCGGTCTGGGTCAGGGCGCCGGCCAGGGTGGCTGTCGGAAGATTCACGTTGGCGGCGCTGGTGATGGACAGGTTGTTGATAGACGCCGACCCGCCGATAACGCCGCTCAGGGTGACATCCCCGGTGCCGGCCAGGATCGTCAGGTTCTCGGCGCTCCCGCCGACAACTCCGTTCGTCGTGCCGCTTACCGTAATGTTTCCGGCGCCGCTCCCGCTCGAAAGCTGAATGGAAGTGCCGTCAGCCAGGGTTAGGTTTCCGCCGACGGAAATAGGAGTGTCGGTCGTAGTTATGTTATTGGCCAGGCGAACATCCCCGGTGGAGGAGAATCCTCCGGGCGCGGTGATGGCCCCGGTTGCCAGTTTGTCGAAGAGACCCGAGTTGGTCACCGCGATGGCGCCGGCGGCGGTGAAGCTGTTGTCCACCGCATAGGAAGTGCCGCGCAGAGTCGCGGAACCGACGGACACGGTATTGGCAAAGTGGGTCGCGCCGGTCGCGGCGTTGGTCTGGACGAGAGCGCCGGTGACGGCGATGGCGCCGTTAAAGTTCGTAGCTCCGGCGTTGGTGATGGTCACGTCCGTAAGCCCGGCCGCATCGGCGATGTTTCCGGCCCCATAGAGCCCGCCGACGTTGACTGCGCCGCTCCCGGCGTTCAGGGTCAGGCTCTCGGGTCCAAGATCGGTCAGGCCGGCGTTCGTTCCGTTGGTGGTGCCGGTGATCGTGATGGCGCCTCCGCCGGACGAAAGGACCGCCTGCAGAGAATCGGCCAGGGTCAGGTCCGCGTTGATCCGAAGCAGGTTGTTGGTCGTTGTAATGTTATTCTGCAGGGTTACGCCTCCGGCCGTCGTTACGTCGAACCCGTTGGGAGCGATAATCTCCCCGGCCAGAGTGGTCCGCCCGGTTCCGGCGGTCTGCGTCAGGGCGCCGGTCAGCGTGACCGCCGGCAGGTTGACGGCCGCGGCGCTGGTGATGGTCAGGTTATTAAGAGGCACCGAGCCGCCGACTATGCCGGTCAGGGTTATATTGCCGGTACCCGCCAGGAGTGTCAGGTTTTCAGGCCCGCCTCCGGTTGTTCCGTTGGTCGTGCCGCCGATTGTAATGTTGCCGATGCCGGTATCGGTTGAAAGCAGCAACGAGGTGCCTTCGGCCACAACCAGGTTTCCGTTGATGGCGAGGTTGGCATTGGTCGTCGTTACATTGGCCCCCAGAGTGGCGTTACCCGTCACGGTGAAGATGCCGGCCGAGGTAATGGGCGCCGCGGCATTGGTCGTCAGGTTGCCCGTAAAGGTCGTGGCGCCGCCTGAATTAAGAGCGCCGCCCAGCGTAGCGTTGCCCGTCTCGCTGAAGGCCCCGCCCGAGGTCATGGCCGCGCTGGTGGTCAGGGTGCCGGTAAACGATATAACCCCGGCGGATGTGATAGCGCCGTTCACCGAGAAAGCTCCCGACATCATGTTGAGAGAGCCGACATTGGTCACGCCGTTGAAGGTGGTCGTGCCGGACCCGGCCGTCTGGTTCAGGGCGCCGGTGATCGCGATGGCCGGCAGACTCACGTTGTTGGCGCTGGTGATGGTAACCGTAGTGAGGCCGGTGGCGCTGGCAATCCCGCCCGCGCCGAAGACGCCTCCAGTAAGAGTGATATTGCCGGTTCCGGCAGTCAGAGTAAGCGTCTCGGCATTAGCGCCGGCCGTCCCGTTGATGGCGCCGTTCACGGTGATGTTGCCGGCGGTCGCTCCGGTGCTGATGGTCTCATTCAAATTCTGAGCCAGAACCGTGGGACCCTGAAGGGTGATGTTCCCGCCGACTCCCTGGGCACCCGCGCCGTTCCCGGCGCCGCCGATCGCAAGGAGATTTCCGTTCAGAATGATAAGCGGTGTCGTCGGGCTGGTGGCATTAAGAGTGATGATACCCGCGGCCCCGCCGGCGTTCCCGGCGCCCGCGGCGGCGCTCCCGTTAGTGGTGATGGGCGCCACGCTTATGTGGGCGCCGTTTATGGTGACATTGCCGCCGGCAAATCCGGCCGCCACAGCCGCGCCGCCGGTGGTGTTAATGGCGGCGGTTATGTTCACGTCGCCGTTGGTCGTGATGTTGGCCGCGCCGCCCGCCGTCGCCGCCAGGCCTACCGTGTCGATGCCGGCGATCGTCGTATTGCCGGTCCCGGCCACCTGGGTAAGCGAGCGGGCCCTGATCGCCGCCGAGTTGACATTGGCCGCGCTGTTTATAAGGATGGCTCCGAGCCTGGTCGTGCCGCCGACCGCACCCGTAAAGGTGAGATTACCGGTGCCGGCCGTAAGAGTCAGGTCCTCGATTCCGGCAGTCGTGCCCTCCAGGGTGTTCCCGAAGAAGATGTCTCCGATCCCGGCAATGCTCTGAGTGCTCAGAGCGACATCGCCCGTCAGGGTCGTCGCCCTGGTGAAGGTGATGCTGTCGTTGGTGGTGGTTATGTCGCCGGCGGTGGAAACGGGACCCGCGCCGTTCTGAAGGAAGGCGCCGTCCAGCGTCATATCACCGGCCGCCGCGATTATCAGATCTCCCGCGTTGGTGATCGTCACCGGACCGTTGCTGGTAGTATTGACCGTGCCTTCGATGTCAAAGTTGTTGCCGGTCAGTGAAATCCCGGCGACGGTATTGGTATCCAGGGCGCCGTTGAAAGTGGTGGTGCCCGTCCCGGCAAGCTGGGTAATGGAGGACGCGAAGACGGCCCCCGTTGTTGCCCAGCCGGTGCAGGAGACGACCGTGATGGGCCCGAGCCTGGTCGGTACGCCGACCGTGTTGCCGAAGGAGATGCCGTCAAGGCCGGTAGTCAGTGTAAGGGCCTGCGCCCCGGCTACCGTTCCGTTTATGGTGCTCATGAACCAGATGTGCCCGGGTCCGGCGGCGCCTGTGCTAAGCGCCACGTTCCCGGTCAGGGTCGTCGCCGAGGTAAACTGGATGTGATCGTCGGTCGTCGTGATGTCGCCGGCGGTGGAAACCAGACCCGCGCCGTTCTGAAGGAAGGCGCCGTCCAGGTTCATGTCGGCGGCCGCCGCGATCGTGAGCGGTCCCAGGTTGGTGATCGTGACCGGGCCGCCGGCCGTGGTGGTCACCGTGTTATTGATGTTAAATATGTTCCCGTTCAGGGCGATTCCGGTAATGGTATTCGTGTTCAACGCTCCGTTAAAGGTCGTGATCCCGGTGCCCGCCAGCTGCCTTATCGAGGCCGCCGTGATGGCGTCGGCCGTCACGTTCGCCCCGTTGTGGATGGTGAGGTCCCCGAGCCTGGTCGTACCGCCGACCACGCCGTCGAAGAGAATGATTCCGCCGGCTCCGCCCGTAAGATCCAGGGCCTCTACCCCAGCGGTCGTGGCGTTGATAGTGCTGACGAAATGGATGAGCCCGCCGGCCGAGTCAAGCGCCACGGCACCGGTCAGAGTCACCGCATGGTTAAAGGTTATGTTGTCGTTGGTCGTTATTATATCCCCGGCCGTCGAGACGGTGGAGAGAGCCGTGCCTCCGTTTTCCACGAAGAGGCCGCCCAGCGTCATGTCCCCGTTCACGCCGATCGTGAGAGTTCCCGCATGGGTCAGGGTCACCGAACCGGTCACGCCGCCGATATTCGTGTTGACCGGCCCGTTCAGGGTCAGATTATACGGGGTGGTAATAAGGATGTTGCCGTCGGCGGTGATGGTGCCCGGGGTTTCAATGATAAGGTCGCCCCGCCCGAACTGGGTGAAGGTTATATTGCCGGTCGTGGTCTGAAGGTTATTAACCGTCGTGTTGGCGAAAGGCGCCGGGTCTAAAGACGTGCTGGTCTGGTTTACGACGATGTTGCCGACCCCGGTCTGAACGTTGGCAAAGGTAGTGGCCACCCCGTTGAAGTTATTGATGTTGATATCGCCGTTCGTGCTGGTGGCGGTGATGGTCGTCGCCTGAGTTCTTAAGGCGCCGCCCACCAGGCCAATCCCGGCCGCCGCATTAAGCGTCATGGTGGTGGCAAATATATCCGTCAGAGGATCAGCCACCAGATTCCCGTTTATGGCTCCGGCGGTGGTGGCCAGAGTTGCCGTGCCCACCGCTGCGGGGTTCGTGAGTATGGCGGTATCGATATCGTAGCTTGAGCCTCCGGTGATATAGGCGTCAACGGCCTGGGAATCAGTCACGTAAACGCCGTTGGCACCCGGGGCGCCGTTCAGAACCATCGCGTGGAGGTTGGCCGAACCGATGTTGAAGGAGTTCGCTCCATTGCCGATATTGTTCCCGCTCAGGAGCCAGAGATTGGTAACCGTCACGGCGTCAGGCGGCACCGGAACGCCGGTGTCAAAGATGGTGCCGCCGGATCTCAAGTAGAGGGTGGTGAAAGTGGCTGGAGCGGTGATGGTATTCACTACGATGGCCCCGGAGTTCATGTCGCCGATGACCACCCGGTTGGTGGAGGCCAGGGTATCAATCTCAGCCTGGCTGAGATTGAAATTGTAGGCGCCGCCGCCCAGGCCGATGGTCCTTCCGGCGTTGGGCAGGAGGAAAATACTGGCGGAGCCGGCGGTAATCGTATTCGGCGCGTTGCCCAGCGCCATGTCGTCAGCCGTAATGGTTATGATCCCGTCGGTCCCGGCGGCATCGGTATTGATGACATTTCCCGCGACTATCGTAATCGTATAATCGGCCGCGCCTCCTGAACCCGCATTGGCGGTATAAGTTCCGGCATTGGCGCCCACCGTGCTGATAGTGCCGAGGAGCTGCTGGATAATGCCCGTCGTGGCCTCAAGGTAGAGGTTTCCACCGGCGGTATTGATGGGATCGCTTATCGTGATGGTCGAGGCGGCCCGAATATCCACCGGCCCGCCGTTGCTGTACACCGAGTTGGCGGTCCCGACCAGGTCAGCCAGAACCAGGTTGCCGGTGTTGCGGATATATATTCCCTGGGCGCCGGTGTTTTCGGCATCAATCGTAGCGGCAAAGGTGTGAATGGGAAGCGGGTTCGTTCCGATGCCCCCGGTTGCACTCAGAATCAGGTTGGTGGCCCGGACAAAGTTGGTGACATTTGCCACGGAGATGGCGCCGGCAGTTGCAAAAAGCGAGACGTCGCCGGCGCCGGCCGCAGAGTCGATACTGCCCGTATTGGCAAAGGAAATGGCATTGTTCGTGATGCTGTCCAGCGCTCCGGTCGTAACAACCGCGCCGTTGAAAGTGGTGGTGCCGGTGCCCGTGTTCTGGGTGAGGGAAGTGGCATAGATGCTGGAAGACGCAATCACGTTCACCGCGCTGGGTATCAAAATCGCGCCAAGGCTGAAGGCGTTGCCGACCGCACCCTGGAACAGGACATCGGCCGCGGAAGTGAGCGTAAGATCCAGATGCGCCGCGGAATTGACGGTATTGGTAAAGGTTATATTCGCACCGGCGGTTATGATGGCCGGAGCAGAAGTCAGGCTGACCGGTGCGTTGAAGCTGGCGATGCCCCCGCCGCCGGTCGTGTCGATCGTGAGACCGTCAAGAACGATGTTAGCCGTCGTCAGGTTTACACCGGCCGCGCCGGTCGTCGTAACGTTGTCCCTGAGAGTCGTCGTTCCGGTCCCGGCATTCTGAACCAGGCTGGTCGCGGCAATCGTGCTGTCGGCGGTTACGTTGTTCGCGCCCGTTATCAACATGGCGCCCAGCGGATTCCCGCCGCCGCCGACCGCGCCCTGGAACGCTATGTCGGCAGGAGTGTTCAAGGTAAGGTTCTGAGCTCCGGTGGATCTCAGGGTGTTCGTGAAGGTTATGTTCCCGCCCGCGTTGATGAAGGCCGCAGCCGTCGTCAGGTTCGTTGCTCCGTTGAAGCGGGCGATACCGGCCCCAGCCGTGGTATCAATCGTGAGGCCGTCAAGAACGATGGCCAGAGCCGATATGTCAACTCCGGCTGCTCCCGTCGTAGTCACGTTGTCGTGAAGAGTCGTAGTCGCCGTTCCGGCGGGGTTCTGAACAAAGCTGGTCGCGTTTATCGTGCTCGCCGCATCCACGCCGGCGGCAGCAGTAATCAATATGGCGCCCAGCGGATTCCCGCCGCCGCCGACCGTGTTCTGGAACGCTATGTCGGCAGGGGTGTTCAATGTCAGGTCCTGAGCTCCGGTGGACCTCAGGGTGTTCGTGAAGGTGATGTTCCCGCCGGCATTGATGATGGCCGCAGCACCCGTCAGGTTCGTGGGAGCGTTGAAACGGGCGATGCCTCCATTGGCCGTTATGGTGAGGCCGTCAAGCACTATGGCCGCCGTCGTCAGGTCAACTCCGGCTGCAACGGAGGTGGTCACGTCGCCCTGGAGGGTCGTCGTGCCAGTCCCAAATATTTGAACCAGGCAGGACGCGTCAATAGTCGAACTCGCCAACACATCGAACGCGCTGTTGATCGTTATCGCACCAAGCGGCTGGGCGGAACCGACAGCTCCCGTAAACGTGATGTTACCGCCTACAGCCGTCAAATCCAAGGTGTTGTTCTCTGCCGCCTGGCTGTCCAGAGTGTTCGTAAACTGGATGGCTCCGCCGCCAGTCGTAATAACCGTGGCGCCATCCAAACGCGTCGCTCCGTTGAAACGCGCGATGCCGCTTCCCGCTGAGGTGTCAATCGTCAAACCATCCAGCGAAATGTTCGCCGTAGTCAGGTTCACGCCGGCCACCGCAGTCGTCGTCACATTGTCGGTCAACGTCGTCCGACCGGTCCCGGCTGTCTGTACCAGGCTCGCAGCGGCAATCGTCGAACTCGCCAGCACATCGAACGCGCTGTTGATCGTTATCGCACCAAGCGGCTGGGCTAAACCGACAGCTCCCGTAAACGTGATGTTACCGCCTACAGCCGTCAAATCCAAGGTGTTGTTCTCTGCCGCCTGGCTGTCCAGAGTGTTCGTAAACTCGATGGCTCCGCCGCCAGTCGTAATAACCGTGGCGCCATCCAAACGAGTCGCTCCGTTGAAACGGGCGATGCCGCTTCCAGCTGAGGTGTCAATCGTCAAACCATCCAGCGAAATATTCGCCGTAGTCAGGTTCACGCCGGCCACCGCAGTCGTCGTCACATTGTCGGTCAACGTCGTCCGACCGGTCCCGGCCGTCTGTACCAGGCTCGCAGCGGCAATCGTCGAACTCGCCAGCACATCGAACGCGCTGTTAATCGTTATCGCACCAAGCGGCTGGGCTAAACCGACAGCTCCCGTAAACGTGATGTTACCGCCTACAGCCGTCAAATCCAAGGTGTTGTTCTCTGCCGCCTGGCTGTCCAGAGTGCTCACAAACTGGATGGCTCCGCCCCCCGTCGTAATAACCGTGGCGCCATCCAAACGAGTCGCCCCGTTGAAACGCGCCAGACCGGCACCCGCCGAGGTGTCAATCGTGAGGCCGTCGAGAACGATGGCCAGAGCCGATATGTCAACTCCGGCTGCTCCCGTCGTAGTCACGTTGTCGTGAAGTGTCGTAGTCGCCGTCCCGGCCGGATTCTGAACAAAGCTGGTCGCGCTTATCGTGCCGTTGGCGGTCACGTTGTTCGCACCGGTGATCAATATGACCCCCAGCACGTTCGGGCCGCCGCCGACCGTCCCATTGAACAGAATGTTAGCCGGGGTGTTCAGGGTCAGGTCCCGGGCTCCCGTGGATTGCAGGAGGCTGAGGAAGGAGATGTCCCCGCCCGCGTTGATGATGGCCGGACCGCTCGTAAGGGTCGTGGGTCCGTTGAAACGGGCGATGCCGCCGCCCGCTGAGGCGTCAATCGTCAAACCATCCAGCGCAATGTTCGCCGTAGTCAGGTCCACTCCGGCCGCACCGCTCGTCGTAACGTCGTTCCGAAGAGTCGTCGTGCCGGTACCGACAATCTGAACCAGGCTCAGCGCCGCGATGGTACCGGTGAAATCAACATTGCGGGCGTTGGTGATTCCGAGGGCACCTATGGCCCCGCCGCCGCCGACCGCGCCGCCGACGCTGATATCCCCGCCGGCGCCGGAGTCGAGGGTAAGGCCGAAGCCGGGCCCGTCTATGGTCCCGGCGCCATTGAAGATTATGTCGTCACCGACGCCGCCGTCGGAAGTAACCGAGGTAGTAGCGCCGAGCGTGAACGCTCCGGTGAAGGTAATCGCGCCGGGGCCGTCAGAAGAGATGGCCTGAGAGGCCAGCATGGCGCCGACGAAGGTTATGGGCCCGTGGGCCAGGATGGTGCCGTTCACCACAAAGTTGGTATTGGTCATGTTCAGGGAGCCGACATCAGCGGCCGCGTTGAAGGTGGTGGTGCCGGTTCCCGCCGTCTGGTTGAGAGCGCCGGAAATCGTCGTCCCCAGCAGGCCCACATTATGAGCATTCTGAATCGTGACGCTGGTGGGCGTTCCGATGATACCGGTGAATGCGATGTCTCCGCCGGTGCCTGCATTCAAAGTTAATGCCTGGGCTCCACTCGTGGCTCCGATGTTCATGTTGGCTCCGGCAGGAACCGTGTTGTTCGTCGCAAAGGTGCTGGTTCCGCCCAAAGTCACGGCCCCGATGTCCATCACCGCGCCGTTCGTCTGAACAGTGCCGTTCACCGTCACCAGGCCGCCGACAGCGGTCGTGTCCAGGCCCCCGATAAACGTAAGAGTGTCGCCTCCGCCGTTACCAAGGTTCAGCGTGCCGCCGTTCAGGAACGTCGTCGTTCCGGCTATCGAGTTTAAACCACCTGTGATAGATACGTTATATAGGTCTGCACCGGCATTCGCTACCGTCATCCCAGTCGTCACCGTAAGGTTGCCCAGGAACGCTACCGTCGACGCATCAGCCGTGTCAGT
>Ga0074199_1001731_pt1 | contig 16770 bp, 17 predicted proteins | sample EPASupsiteSAE347_FD_64528 | JGI IMG/M metagenome (GOLD analysis project Ga0074199, IMG submission 64528) | Bioremediated contaminated groundwater from EPA Superfund site, New Mexico - Sample SAE3-47 | ecosystem: Environmental > Aquatic > Deep subsurface > Groundwater > Contaminated ...
GTTTACTGGCGTTACCGGCAACTGCTGGGCTGGACTGGAGAATTCCCGGAAGATCATTACCAGGGCGATTATATCGCAGACATTGCCCGTGAGGTTGTAGCCAAATGCGGCGACAGTTTGCAAGAAGATCCGGATAACGAAATATTCAAGACCTCGGCCGAGGAGGCGATTTTCACCGACATCAAAAATACTTTAAAACGTCTCGGGATCGCGTTTGATTGTTTTTATAATGAAAAGAGTCTTTACGAAAGCGGTCAGGTAAATGCCGTTCTGGAAAAGATGAAAGAGATGGGTGCCAGTTACGAAAAGGACGGGGCGATCTGGTTCCGGGCCGGTTTGTACGGCGGTTCGGATGATCGCGTTCTCTGGAAAAGTGTGATTGATGAGGCCACCTACCGATTGCCGGACATCGCTTATCATGCGACCAAATTCGCCCGCGGCTTCGATCAGGTGATCGACATTTTCGGCGCCGACCATCATGCAACCTATCCGGATGTTCTGGCCGGACTGAAAGCCCTCGGCTATGACACCTCCCGTATTAAAATCCTGATCCATCAGTTCGTGACGCTGATTCGTGCCGGTGAAAAGGTGAAAATGTCGACCCGTAAGGCGACCTATGTAACGCTTGATGAACTGATCGATGAAGTCGGCAAGGATGTGGCGCGCTATTTCTTCCTGATGCGTGGTATGAAAAGTCACCTGAATTTCGATCTCGACCTGGCTAAAACCGAAGGTGAAGAGAATCCGGTTTTTTACCTGCAATATGCCTATGCCCGGATTTGTAGTATTCTGCGGAATGCGGCGATCAAAGGCGTGGCAACCGATCAGAATTACGATGTGACCCTGCTGAAGGAGGAAGAAACGCTAAATCTGCTCAATGCGCTTTGCGAATTCAAAGAGGTCGGCGAGATTTGTGTCAACACACTCGAACCCCAGCAGATGACCACCTATTTACAGAAGGTCGCCACGACTTTTCATAAATTTTATACGGTATACAGAGTAATCACTGACGATGTGGAATTGTCGCGGGCGCGTTTGGCGCTGGTCAGGGCGGTTCAGATCGTGCTGGCAAATGGCCTGGCACTGCTTGGGATATCGGCGCCGGAGAAAATGTAGCCTGCAAATGTACCGGTCAGCGCCGATCAAAAATCAGGCCAAAAATTACCGGCGCTTGATTTAAGCAGGCAGAATCTTTAAATTGCTCGACGAAATTTGAGAAACGGAGCGTGAATATGCGAATTGATGTAAAAACAGCCGCGAAAATAGCAGACCTGGCCCGGTTGACTTTGAATGACGACGAAATTCAAAAATATGCCGGCCAGATGGAAACAATTCTCAAATATATCGAACAGTTACAGAGTCTGGATACGACTGAAGTCTCACCGTTATCGCATGTGCATGAAATGACAAACGTTTTCCGTAACGATGTCGTAAAACCGTCTCTTCCCAAAGAGGCGGTTTTTGCTAATGCCCCGCAGGAACAAGCCGGTTACTTCATTGTGCCCAAAGTAATTAAGGACACGCATTCGTGAAAGTTCTGGGGATCATCCCGGCGCGCTATGCTGCGACCCGATTGCCCGGGAAACCGCTTGTTCTCCTGAAAGGAAAAACCCTGATCCAGAGAGTCTATGAGAATGCGCGGAATTGTCAGTCAATTGAACAATTGATCGTAGCGACCGACGATCAGCGGATTTATGATCATGTAAAATCGTTTGGCGGGGAATGTCGCCTAACGCCGGCCGGATTGCCTTCCGGAACCGACCGCTGCACATTCGTGGCGCGCGACTGCGACGCCGCAATCATCGTCAATATTCAGGGCGACGAACCATTTCTGCCCAGCGAAATCATCGACCAGACCGTGCAATGCTTGCAAGACGATCCGGCATTACCGGTCGGTACTGCCGCCCGGATCGATATCACCGAAACGGAACTGAACGATCCCAATGTGGTGAAAGTCCTGGTGAACATCCGGGACGAGGCGCTCTATTTCAGCCGGTTGAATATTCCGTACCTGCGCGACCAGTCCGAGCAAATTGCTACTCATCCGGCACTGGCACATATCGGGCTGTATGTCTACCGGGCGGATTTCCTGCAAAAATTTACCCGCCTGCCGGTTTCGGTACTGGAACGGATGGAAAAACTCGAACAATTACGCATTCTCGAAAACGGTTACCGCATCAAGGTCGTGCGGACAGCCCGAAAATCGCTGGGCATCGATACTCAGACCGATCTCGACCAAGCAATCAAATATTTGGAAAAACATGAAATCTGAAAAAATCACCAAGTATATTTTTGTAACCGGAGGAGTCATCTCCGGCCTCGGCAAGGGCATTGCCAGCGCGTCAATCGGATACCTGCTGAAATCACGCGGATTCAATGTCACCATTCAAAAATTCGATCCTTATATCAATATCGATCCCGGTACGATGAGTCCTTACCAGCACGGCGAAGTCTTTGTGCTTGAAGACGGCGCGGAAACCGATCTCGACCTGGGCCATTACGAGCGTTTTATCGACGAGAATATGAATGCCCGCAACAACACGACTTCCGGTAAAGTCTACTACGAAGTGATCAATCGTGAACGGCGCGGAGATTACCTCGGCGCAACCGTGCAGGTCATTCCGCACATCACCGACGAAATCAAACGCCGCATCGCCGCCGTTAATCTCAACGCCGATTATGACGTCGTGATTTGTGAAGTCGGCGGAACGGTTGGTGATATCGAAAGCCAGCCGTTTCTGGAAGCCATCCGCCAGTTTCACTTCGACTCAGGTCGCGGCAATTGCATCGACATTCACCTGACGCTCGTGCCATTCATCGAAACCAGCGGCGAGATCAAGACCAAGCCAACCCAGCATAGCGTCATGCGCCTGCGCGAGATCGGCATTCAGCCGGACATTCTGCTGTGCCGATCCAAACTGCACCTTGACGAGGCCGTGCGCAAAAAGATCGCCCTTTTCTGTAATGTCATGCCGGAAGCGGTGATCGAAGCCATCGATGCCGAGACAATTTATGAGATTCCGCTCGTTTTCGATGAGCAGGGGCTGGGCGATTTAATCACCGACCTGCTGAGCCTGCCGCGCCACAAGCCGGATTTGAAGAAACTCGAAAAGTTCGTCTACGCCGTTAAAAACCCGGCGCATGAGGTGCGGATCGCAATTTGCGGTAAATATACTCAATTACACGACGCCTATAAATCGATCGTTGAATCGTTCATCCATGCCGGCGCTGAGAATAACACACATGTCATTATAGATTGGATGGAAGCCGAAGACCTGGTTAAAGACCCATCCGCAGTTCAAAGAATTGAAGCTCTGGACGGTTTGCTGATCCCCGGCGGATTCGGCGAACGCGGCATCAAGGGCAAGATCAACGCGATTCAGATCGCCCGTGAAAAGGGCATTCCCTTCTTCGGCATCTGTCTCGGTTTACAATGCGCCGTCATCGAATTTGCCCGCAACGTTTGCGGCTGGCGCGATGCTCACAGCACCGAGTTCAATGATAGTACCCCTTACCCCGTGATCGACCTGATGGAAGAGCAGAAGCGCGTGTCCAACAAGGGCGGCACGATGCGGCTTGGCGCTTATCCGGCGGAGATCAAGGCGGGTACGCTGGCGCATGATATTTACAAGAGCACGGAAATTTCAGAGCGGCACCGTCATCGTTACGAAGTCAACAATATTTATCTGGATGAACTGGTCCGCGCCGGTTTGGTGATCGGGGCAGTCAATAAAGAACTCAACCTCGTCGAGATGATCGAATTGAAAGGACATCCCTGGTTTCTCGGCTGCCAGTTCCATCCCGAACTGAAATCGCGTATTAGCAAAGCCCACCCGCTGTTCAGGGATTTTGTCCGGGCGGCTTTACAATACAAGAAAAACCGGGGAGAACATGGCAGTATCTGTTAAGAATATTCCGATCGGAGATCGGCAGGCGCTGGCATTTATTCTCGGACCGTGTGTGATCGAGAGCCGTGACCATGCCCTTTTCATGGCCGAACAACTAAAGGCATTGTCCGTTCAAATCGGTTTTCCACTGATCTACAAATCTTCTTTCGACAAAGCCAACCGCAGTTCGATTGACAGTTACCGCGGCCCGGGATTAGAAGCCGGGCTGGCGATCCTGGCCGAAGTCAAGCAGCAATTCGATTTGCCGATATTAACTGATATTCATGAACCGTTTCAGGCGGAAATCGTCGCAGAAGTGGCTGATGTTCTGCAGATTCCGGCATTTCTGTGTCGTCAGACCGATTTAGTAATCGCGGCCGCCCGCACAGGCAAAGTCATCAATATAAAAAAAGGCCAGTTCGTGGCGCCACATGACATTGAACATATCGTCCGTAAAGTCGAATCGGTCGGCAATCACGCGATCCTTTTAACCGATCGCGGGACATCGTTCGGGTATGGCGGTCTGATCTCCGACGTTCGGACTGTGCCGATCATGCAAAAAACCGGCTATCCGGTAATTTTCGATGCCACGCACAGCGCCCAAATTCCGGGTGGCAATATCACCGGCGGAGCGCGCGAATACATTCCGTGCGTCACCAGGGCTATGGTTGCCGCCGGATGCGACGGCATTTTTATGGAAGTGCATGATAATGTCGCACAGGCCAAAAGCGACCGGGCAACTCAGTATCCGCTGGCCGATTTGCCGAAATTAATCGGGGAACTGCTCGAATTGAGCGCATTGGTGAGGAAATTTTAATGACCTTATCGCTGAATGAGCGTCTGCAAAAAATCCGCCTGATCGTGGCGGATGTGGATGGTGTGTTCACTGACGGAGGGCTTTACATCGGAGCGGACGGACTGGAATTCAAACATTTTCATGTTCTGGATGGCGCGGGAATCGCCTTACTGAAAGCCGTTGATTTTCCGATAGCGATCATTTCCGGACGGATTTCGTCGGCAACCTCGGCCCGCATGCAGGAATTGGGATTGGAAGATGTCCTTTACCAGGGAAATTTAGCCAAACTGGAACCGTGGGAAGCCATTAAAAAAAGATTTAATATCAGCGACGCAGAGATTGCTTATATCGGCGATGACATTATTGACATTCCCCTATTGAAACGGGCTGGTCTGCCGATAGCCGTTGCCAACGCCCTGCCACAGGTCAAGGAATATGCGCTGTACGTTACGCAATTAAGCGGTGGTAACGGCGCCGTCCGGGAAGTGATTGGGTTGGTTCTGACAGCCCAAAACCTGATGCAGATGGCGGCGGAATCATTAACCAAAGATGCTTACAAGGACAAATAAATAATGTCGAAAGCTTATCTAGAAAAAGCCCGACAACTGCTCCGCGCCGAATCCGCGGCGATTGCCCTGCTTGAAAAACAAATCGATCCAAATTTTGAACAGGTGGTCGAAATCCTGTTCAACACCAAAGGCAAGGTGATCGTAACGGGTGTCGGCAAATCAGGCCATATCGGCCGTAAAATCGCGGCGACTTTTGCCAGCACCGGAACGCCGAGTTTTTTCATGCACGCTTACGAAGCCGGCCACGGCGATCTGGGCGTGATCTCGGCGCAAGACACTTTGCTGATAATTTCAAACAGCGGCGAAACGGACGAGATCATTCACCTGATCCCGCCTCTGAAGAAGATGCTGGTGCCGATCATTGGACTGCTCGGGCGAGATGAATCAACCCTGGCAAAAAAGTGCGATTATGTCATCGGTACGCATATTAACGGCGAAGCCGATCCTCTGCGGATTGTGCCGACCACCAGCGCGATCGCGACGTTGGCAATGGGCGATGCCCTGGCAATCGGTCTGCTCGCCAAGCGTGACTTCAAAGAACGCGATTTCGCCGGCCTGCATCCGGCCGGTTCACTCGGTCGCAAATTATTAACGACGGTCGCAGATCTGATGCATACCGGCGAAGCGATTCCATTGGTCGGGGCAGATGACAATATGCCGCGGGTGCTGTACGTAATGACCAAAAAACGCCTCGGAATTGTCGGTGTCCTCGATGGAACCGAAAAACTGATTGGGGTCGTCACGGATGGCGATTTGCGACGCGGCCTCGAGAAGAGCACCGACTTTATGAAACAAAATGCACAAAGTGTAATGTCCAAAGATCCCAAATGGATCAAGCCGACCAATCTGGCCATCGAAGCCCTGCACCTGATGGAAGAATTTTCGATTACCAATCTGTTCGTGTTCGACGGTGAACGCGACAGCAAACCGGTCGGAATTATTCAAATTCATGATATTTTAAGATACGGAATAATGTCTTGAAAAGACTACCCGCTATATTACTGATTGCCTTTATCGGCTGGAATTGTTCGGATGTTGCCAACGATGAAACCACACCGACCGAACGACAATACCCGGATCAGGAAATCTGGAATTCAGCGATCACTTTGACAAAAGATGGTAAAAAACGGGCGATCGTTCATTCCGCTCACCTGACCAAATACAACGACCGGGCATTCATTAATATGGACACGGATGTCGCGGTGGATTTTTATAATGAAGAGGAACGCCACCTTTCGCACCTCACTTCGCAAACCGCGACGGTCAATGAAAACACGAACGACCTGTTCGCCAAAGGCAATGTAGTGGTTGTTTCGGATAGCGGTTTGACCCTGTTAACTGAGGAAATGCGCTGGGATCACCGCAAGGAGCGCATTCTTTCAGAAGTGTTTGTCACTTTCGTAACTCCCGAGGATTCTTTGACCGGAGTGGGTTTTGAATCCGACTCGGATTTGAAAAACTGGGTAATTTTTAAACCATCCGGCGTAACGAACCGGGAAATGAAGTATTAAGCCGATGGATTCTGATATTCAGCCGAAAATCAAAACCTTAAAAGGGCAGGATCTCGTCAAGGTCTACGGCCAACGGAGAGTCGTCAATTCCGTCAGCGTGGAAGTTGCCAAGGGGGAAGTCGTCGGACTGCTCGGTCCGAATGGCGCCGGTAAAACTACAACCTTCCACATGTTCACCGGGATGATCAAACCAACCAACGGCAAAGTTTTTCTCGATGAGCAGGAAATCACCCGTCTGCCGATGTACAAACGCGCTCAGCTGGGAATCGGATACCTGTCGCAGGAACCGTCCGTTTTCCGCAAATTGACCGTCGAACAAAACCTGATGCTGGTTTTGCAAACTCTCGGGATCAGTCGCCGCGAACAGAAAGAGCGTCTTGAAAAACTACTCGACGAACTCAATATCCGAAAACTGCGTAAAAGCCGGGCGGATACGCTTTCCGGCGGCGAACGGCGGCGGACGGAAATCACCCGCGCCCTGATTACCAATCCCGATTTTATTCTGCTCGATGAACCGTTTGTTGGAGTCGATCCGATTGCGGTCGAAGATATTCAGAAGATCGTGGTCAGTCTGAAAGACCGCAACATCGGTGTCCTGATCACCGACCATAATGTCCACGAAACCCTATCGATTACGAACCGGTCGTATTTAATGTTCGAAGGTCGCATCCTGAAATCCGGCACTTCCGAATATTTAGCCGACGACGAGGATGCCCGCCGTTTATATTTAGGAGATTCTTTTAAACTTTCGCGATGATTCATTTAAGCCAATTCCAGGTCCAGAAACTTGCTCAGGAACTACGCCTGACGCCCCAACAGATACTGCAATCGACTATTCTGCAACTGACCACCCTGGCACTGGAAGCCCGTGTGATCCAGGAATTGGAGCAAAATCCGGTACTGGAAGAAACGACACCCGAATCGGCCAGCGATTCCGAAGAAGGCGGTCTGAATAATGAGGCGGATAACTCCGGCGAAGACGACATCAACTGGGATGAAATCCTGCCGCAAAACGATGATTACGAAGCAAAAGAAGAATTCGATCCGAACCGTAAGACCAGCCATTATATACAACCGGCACCGAGAAGCCTGGTTGATTATATTTTTGAACAGCTAAAACTGCATAGTCTGGATGCGGACGAAGAGAAGATCGCGGCCGAGATAATCTGGAATCTCGACGATCGCGGTTACCTGGGGCTGCCGGTCGAAAATATTGCCTTCGGACTGGGTTTGCCCGAAAATAAGGTGCTGAGAGTTTTGAAGGAAATCCAGGAACTCGATCCGCCCGGATTGGCCGCCCGCGATTTAAAAGAATGCCTGCTGATCCAGCTCGAACAAATTCCGGATTCCGCGGATGCCAAACACATTATCGAAGAATATTTCGACGACTTTGCCAATCATCGCTACCAGAACATTATGAAAGCATATGGCTGGGACAAAAACAAGATGCAGGCCATTCAGGATATGATTACCAAATTAAATCCGCGACCCGGAGCGGCCCTGAATATGCCCGATCCTAATTACATCGTTCCGGATTTGATTGTCGATAAAGTCGGCGGCGAATATATCGTTGAAGTCAACGATTCGCGCGTCCCGGAATTACAGATCAGTTCCAGCTATCTGGCCATGATCACAAATGGCGCGAAGGTCGATACCGAGACAAAAACCTATTTGAAGAAAAAAATAGACACCGCCAAATGGTTCATTCAGGCGATCCAGCAAAGAAGGATCACCATGATCCGCGTAATGAAAGCGATTATCGCCCGGCAGCGCGATTTTTTTGAAGATACCAACAAACCTTTAAAACCGATGATTCTGAAGGACATTGCCGAAGACATCAATATGGATATTTCGACTATCAGCCGGGTCAGCAACGGCAAGTACGTGCAACTGCGTTCCGGTATTTACGAATTAAAATTTTTCTTCAATGAAGGTATCAAAGACGAGGATGGTGAAGAAATCTCGACCCGCATAATCAAGGAAAAATTAAAAGAACTCATCGAAGGCGAAGATAAACAAAAACCGCTTAGCGACGACCAATTGTCGAGTTTACTGAAGAAGGATGGTTATCTGGTTGCCCGCCGTACCGTAGCAAAATATCGCGAGCAATTGAAAATGCCGGTCGCCCGTCTGCGCCGGAAGGTATAAAGTTTTCGGATAATATCGGCAGGAGGAAAAATGGCCGGGAATAAAGTACGTTTCAGCAACCATGAATATGAAGTGGCTAATATCTATTACTGGCTGATCATTCTGATCGCTATTATTCTGGCGCTGGGCGTGACCGCCCTGATGTCGTTTTACACGATTGCGCCGGGCGAGAACGGCGTCGTGGTCCGGCTCGGCAAACTGCATCAGGTCAATGGTCCCGGTGTTCACTGGAAAATGCCGTGGGGTATCGACAAATTAAGACGAATTAAAGTCGATTATCAGTACAGTGCTGAATTCGGTTTTCAGCCGGCCGCCGTGGACAGCAACCAATCGGCGACAGTCAGCCCGTATTCGCCGGAGGCGCGTTTGTTGACCGGCGATCTGAAAATGATCGACTTACAATGGGTGGTGCACTATCGCATCCAGGATCCGGTGGCTTATCTGTTCAATGTCGACGATCCGGAGCAGACGATCCGTGCCGTTGGCCTGGCCGCCATGCGTAGCGCGGTTGGTGATTTTTCTTTTCACGAGGTGTTTCAGACCGAACGACGTGCCGTGGCCAAGCGCGCTATGAATTACATGCAGGCAAAATTCGATCAATATAATCTCGGTGTGACCGTCCAGCATGTGCAATTAAAAGAAGCCAGTCCGGCTCTGCCGGTACAGGAAAAGATGCAGATCGCAGTCGAAAAACCGATTGCACCGGCTAAACCGATTGTTACTGGCGATTCGACCAGGATCGATTCCGTTAAAAAGGGCTGGTAAATCCAGCGCCGGGGAAAACTCGTGATGTCAGGAAAATCAAACCTAAAACAATCATTACCGGAGGCACCGGATGAGTTCTAAATTAATCGTGTTATATATAGTTTTGGCGTTAATGATCTTTGGTCTTTGGAAATCGGTCACCATTCTGGATGAAACTCAGCAAATGGTGGTCACGCGCTTTGGCCGTATCACACAGGCGCCCGTTACGATGGCGGGCATACAAATGCTGGTACCCTTCCTGTCAGATACATATATTTACGGCAAGCAGTTGCAAAGTTGGTGCGATCATCCGGTGGAAATGCCGACCAGGGACGATAAATATATCTCGATTGAGGCTTTCGCCCACTGGAAGATCAGCGATCCTGTCCGGTTTTATCAAAGAGTGACCACGCTCGCATCCGCCGATGAACACCTGACCGATCTGCTGGAAGGAGCGCTTCGGGATGAAGTCGCGCGCTATTCGCTGGCTGAATTAGTCCGAAGTTCCGGCCGCCGCATGGATGTGACTGTCATTAATAATATTCTCAAAGTTCCGGAAAAGAAAACGGCTTATTCGATTAAAGGCCGGCAACCGGAGATTATGGCGGCTATGTTTAAGAATGTGACAACTGCGCTGGATTCTATGCAGTTAGGGATTCAGGTTGTGGATATTAATCTGAAAAGTATAAAATTTATCCGGACTATCGAGTAAAAACGGAGATGCCAATGCAGGAAAGCAAATTGCCCAGAATCATCGCCACCACCGTTATCGGCGTGCGGCGTAACGGCCAGGCCGCCATGGGCAGTGACGGCCAGGTTACGATCGGTAATACGATCATGAAGCATACGACGAAAAAAGTCAGAAGACTTTTCAACGATCAGGTGGTTGTCGGATTCGCCGGGGCTTCGGCCGATGCCATGGCTCTTTTCGACAAATTCGAAGGCGAACTGGATAAGTACAAAGGCAATGTCAACCGGGCGGCCGTCGAACTCGCCAAAATCTGGCGCACCGATAAATATCTGCGGCAGTTGGAAGCCCTGCTGACTGTGATGAACAAGGAAACGATGCTGATCATTTCCGGGACGGGCGACGTGATCGAACCGGATGACGACATTATCGCGATTGGCTCGGGCGGTGCGTTCGCGACGGCTGCGGCACGCGCGCTTCTGCGCCATACTCAACTGACCGCGCCCGAAATTGTCGCCGAATCACTCCGCATCGCGTCGGAAATCTGTATTTACACAAACAGTAATTTTACGATCATAGAACTATGAACCGCAAAGAACTGACTCCGCGAGAAATCGTCCGCGAACTGGATGCCTATATCATCGGCCAGGATAAGGCCAAGAAAGCCGTTGCGATCGCTTTGCGTAATCGTTGGCGCCGACAGCGTGTAAAAGGGGCGATCAAAGAAGACATTTTACCGAATAACATCATTTTGATCGGACCGACCGGTATCGGCAAGACCGAGATCGCCCGTCGGCTCTCCAACCTGGCTGGAGCGCCTTTCGTCAAAGTCGAAGCCTCCAAGTTCACCGAAGTCGGCTACGTCGGCCGTGACGTCGAATCAATTATCCGCGACCTGGCCAGCATCGCCGTCAATATGACCAAAGCCGAACGTATGTCGGAAGTCAACGGGCAGGCTGTACGGATGGCTAATGAACGGATTCTCGACATTCTCTTGCCGCCCGGTGAATCGACTAAACATGCGGAAGTAGCCGAGAGCATCGTCAAGCCTGACGAAAAATTTAACCGCACCCGCGAAAAATTGCGCGAAATGCTAGCAAAAGGCGATCTGGAAAAACGCCTTATCGAAATCACGATCCGGCAGGGATCACTGCCGATGATGCAGATATTCGGCCCGGCCGGTATCGAAGAAATGGAGATGAACCTTTCTGAAATGCTCGGCAGCGCCTTCCCGCAAAAGAAAAAAATCCAGAAAACCAGCATTGAGGAAGCCCGCAAAGTTTTTATCCAGGAAGAAGCCCAGAAACTGATCGACATGGATACGGTGATACGCGAAGCGATCAACCGCGTCGAAGAAACCGGCATCGTTTTCATCGATGAAATTGACAAAATCGCCTCCGGAAGCAATCAGCAGGGAAGCGGCCCGGACGTTTCCCGCGAAGGTGTTCAGCGCGACATCCTGCCGATCGTCGAAGGCAGTAACGTTCAGACCAAATACGGCGTGGTGCGGACGGAGCATGTGCTCTTCATCGCGGCCGGTGCGTTTCATGCGAATAAACCTTCCGACCTGATTCCGGAATTGCAGGGCCGTTTTCCGATCCGGGTCGAGATGGACAGCCTCGGCAAGGACGATTTTATCAAGATTCTGAAAAATCCGCGCAATGCTTTACTGAAACAATATGCCGCTCTGCTCAAAGCCGAGAAAGTCGATCTGCAATTCGATGAAGATGCGGTCGAAGAAATTGCCCAGATCGCGGCGGAAGTCAACGACAAAATGGAAAATATCGGCGCGCGCCGCCTGCATACGATTTTGACGACTTTACTGGAAGAAATTCTTTACCGCGTCCCCGATAAGGAGATTCAGGATGTCAAAGTGACCCGCGCATTTGTGCAGGAAAGGTTGCAGAATATCGTCCGCGACCGCGATTTAAGTCGTTACATTTTATGATTTATTTAATGTCACCGGAGGGCTGATGAAAAAAGATTTTTTACATGTCACCGACTTCTCGACGAAGGAAATTTGGGAAGTTTTTGAGTTAACCAAAAAACTTAAAGGTTATATCAAAGAAGGCACGGAATACATTCCCCTGAAAGGTAAAACCCTGGCGATGATCTTCGCCAAACCATCTGCCCGCACGCGAATTTCATTCGAAACAGGAATGACGCAACTCGGCGGCCATGCCATTTATCTCGGACCGAACGATATCGGAATCGGCAAACGCGAAGCGATCAAGGACATTGCCCGGGTCATCGCCGGTTATGACGACATAATCATGGCGCGTCTGTTTGAACATGCCCATATTTTGGAACTGGCTGAATACGCGACCGTGCCGGTTATAAACGGGTTGACCGACTTTAATCATCCCTGCCAGATTATGGCTGATATTTTCACTGTGCTGGAACATCGCGGCAATCTTGACGATCTGAAAATCACTTTTGTCGGCGACGGCAATAATGTCGTCAATTCGTGGCTCGAACTGAGTATGCGTCTGCCGTTTCATTTCGTGCTGGCCTGCCCGGCGGGCTATGAGCCGGATAAGGATTTACTGGACAAAGCCCGTCAAACCAATCTGAGCCGCATCGAAATTTCACATAATCCGGTGACCGCTGTGGCAAATACCGATGTCATCTATACGGATGTCTGGGCGAGCATGGGTCAGGAGGCCGAACAGGAAAAACGCAAACGCGATTTTACGACTTTTCAGGTCGATATGAATTTGGTGAAAGCCGCCAAACCGAATGTTCTGGTCATGCACTGCCTGCCGGCCCACCGCGGCGACGAGATCACCGATGATGTCATGGAATGTTCGAATTCCATCGTCTTCGATGAGGCTGAGAACCGCATGCACGTGCAAAAGGCCATTATCCATAAACTGATGCTTGGCTGAGCGTGTTATACAAAAGCTGAGCAGAGCGAAGTCCCGACTTGTCGGGATCACTCAATGGTCATTAGTCATTCGTCCCGAAGCGGGACTGTCATTCAATGGTCATTTGTTGTCATTGGGTCATTGAGGCATTCAATTTGAAATCTGATATTTGCAATCTTCAATCTACAATCTGCAATTACAGTCATCGTCATGGTCGAAGTGTCCCGTAAAACCAATTTTCAGTCCCGGTGAACAGCCGGATCAAATTGGTTTCCTTTTAAAAAGGCAGGAGCGCCATTGCCGGCGTTCCCGCACAACCATCTACGACCTTTTACCGTTTATCCGTAATGCCGAATTCGACCCAGCCCTCCTGCGGAATCGTCATCTTGACAAGTTTCTTAGCCTCGCCGAGGGCTTTCTGGAGTTCCGTGAACCTGGCATTGAATTCCATGGTCTTGGTCTTGGCCGCCGCCTTCAGGGTTTCCTGTTCGGCATCCAGGGTTTCCGTAGCCGTTAGCTCGGTCTGAATGCTTGAAACGTAAGCGGCGTCCATTCCGCGTTTGGCCAGGTCTTCGGTGTGCGCGGTCATCCCCGCGATCATCAGCCGGGCGAATTTGAACACCTCCGCCTGCGAAGTCCGGGCGTTGCGTTCCTTGGTTGTCTGTGTCGTTTGGGTTTCATCAGTCATAATAACCTCCTTTGTTTGGTTGTTTCAACCCAAATTGTTCCAAATACATAATATTGTATTTTATTTTTAGAATCACTCGATTGGCAAACCGGAAACAGGTATTGGTTATCAGTCCGGATGCATCTCTTTTAAGCCTGAAATCATCTGAAGGAAGAATTAATTGAGATGAAGGGAGAGCAAAACGAGATGAAGGCATCCTTCCTTCACCTGTAGGGAAAACAAAATGAGTTGAAGGAAGACCTCCTTCAAGTGAAGGGGAAGAAAAATGAGATGAAGGAACACTTCCTTCACCTGTAGGAGAAGATAAATGAGATGAAGGGGATTCTCCTTCATCTGAAGGAACGCTCCCTTCACCTGCCGATAACCTTCCTTCAGATGCGGAAATCTCCGGGAAATCTCCTTCCGGACGGAGGGGATGTGGATCGGGATCGGATCCGGCAGATGCTATAGGCATAGTTCGACATTTTATTGAAAAGTTTCAAGCCGGGCGCTCTCTAAGAGCGTCGGAAAGACCATTTCGATGTCAGAAAACGGCGGAACGGGTTCCATGTGAAATCTGAAAAGTCAGATTGTTCCGCATTCCAAATATGCAACTGATACTGCGACAATTTAAACAATCAGGTTCATTTGTCAAATAAAGAACTACTCCGGATTTTCGAGATAATTTAAATATTGACGGGCATCCCTTTTTATAGACAGAACCTCATCTGACAGAATCTTCGGCTCAGATGCGATGATGAACTCCAGTTCGCTTACCGCCAGGGAATGGTAGCCGGTTTTCCGATACAGTTGCGCCAGAAGAAGATGAGGGGATAACAATTGAGGGTACATGTAAGTAACGGTTTTAAAATTCTCCTCGGCTTTCTGATATTCGTCGGTCTGAAGATAAACCTGACCAAGCACTAAGTAAATATTTTTGTCATTAAAAGTCGTTTGAGACTGTTGAATTATTTTCAATCCTTTTTCAAATTGTCCGGTATAGGCATAGGCCGCTCCCAGGTGAAATTGCAGTTCGCCATTCTTTGGCAAATAGTGAATTGCTTCTTCATATTCAAGAATTCCTTCATTCCATTTTTGATTTTGAACCGCAACCTGGCCGTTTTTCCAGCAGACATAGCCGATGCCTTTCCAGATTACCCGATAGACATTGAACAGCAGTAAAGTCAAACCACAAACGATGAGCAGGCGATGAATCGTTTTACCAGGTTTGATTTCCCGGTTGATAAATAATCCGCCGGGGGGCGGACTGTGCCTGGAGATTGACGAGATTAACGAAATCAGGAAATAGAACATGACCGAGATTGGCAAGGTGTGTAACACCGAATCGACCAGGGAATGAATGACGATAATAATAAAAGATGCGACCATAACCCGCAGAAGCAAGGTTTCTTCTTTGTCACGCTGAACTTTTAAAACATCATTTGCCTTCTTGAAAAATAGAACTATTAACGAGCATAAAAGAATCAGTCCAATAATACCTGTTTCTGCCATGACGTGGATGAACTCACTATGGGCTAGTTTGATATTACAAGCTTTGTCATAGTAAATGACGTTGGCGGGATTATCGAAAAACATTTGCTGGTAATTGAGATACTGATAACCATAGTTGCCATAGCCGACGCCGATTACCGGATGGTCGGCGATCATCAATCCGCTGACTTTCCAGATAAAAATCCTTCCCAGGGCGGAATCGGCATTCAGGAAAAACAGGGCAACTATAATGGCGCCGATAATTAATATGAAAAGTATAACCAGGCCGATGATTACTGATTTCCGCCTGATCTTTTGTCTAATGAATGGACGGATCGACGGATAAACGAGAAACAGAAGTCCGCCGATCAGAGCTACCCAGGCGCCGCGGCTTAAAGTCAGGATCAGCGTAAAAATGACGATCGCAATAAACAGGGCCAGAATTATTTTTAGGCCGGTTTTCTTATTTGTCAGAAAGGAATAAATGACGAACGGCAGAAGCAGGGCTAAGAAACAACCCATCGAATTGGCGCTGCCGAAAGCGCCGGCAACATTCGACTCATAAGACTGATAGCCGCCCGGATGAAATATATCCAAACCAAAATACTGTAAAATGCCATAAACAGCCATGACAGTGCAGATTATGGTGAACAGGCCGGCAGAATTCTTTAGCACTATGAATATCCCGGCTGAATCCTGTTCATCGGGAACGATCTGGATCAATAAGTAGAACAACACCAGATAAGCGAATATATCCGCGTTTTGAAAAAAGCCGGCATACCGGCTTGTGATAAACACCAGCGGGATTAGCCATAAGAGTCTGAGCAATACCAGAGCATCTAACAGATTAACCCGGATCGCTATTTCCTTTTTGAAAAGGATGATCGCTACAGCGGCAAAGACGGCCACCTGCATGAACAGATATTTCGGCGTGTGAAAATTATAGGTCATCTGATTGCAGAACAGAAACGGCGTCAAACCAAGAATCAGATACAGAATAAAGTTTTCGACCCGTTTTAGTACCTGGCCGTTTGTTTTTTGTAGATTTACCATTTGGGGAAAATATGGCTTTCTTAAAAATCCAGGAATGTCATCCTGAGTCCCGACCTTATCGGGAAGAAGGATCGGCCGTGCTAAGCGTAGATTAAGCCGATTTCTCGCTCACTATGCTCACCCGAAATGACAATTTGATACTTTTAAGACAGCCATGATCATCACCTAACAAGTACCATTTTCTTGGTAGCGTTGAAACCAGCCGAGGTTCTCAGCGAATACAGATATACACCGCTGGAAATTGTCTGCCCGGACTTGTCTTTGCCATCCCAAATTACGTTAATGAATCCGGCCGGCTTACGTTCGTTAACCAATCTGACCACTCCCCGGCCCATGATGTCATAAATCG
>Ga0074199_1001733_pt1 | contig 16740 bp, 27 predicted proteins | sample EPASupsiteSAE347_FD_64528 | JGI IMG/M metagenome (GOLD analysis project Ga0074199, IMG submission 64528) | Bioremediated contaminated groundwater from EPA Superfund site, New Mexico - Sample SAE3-47 | ecosystem: Environmental > Aquatic > Deep subsurface > Groundwater > Contaminated ...
CGTTCCGATCTTTGTCGTTCCGGAAAATGTTTCTTCTCTCTATTCCCCGGATCATAATATGATGGAGTGCTCCTGCCGTATCGAGTCTTGCTTGTCTTGGCATAATACGCAGGATAACAAGGGCGTGCAGTTGTTGTCAATTGAAATATTGAAGGACGTCCCTCATTATTCCCATAAACTTTCTCATTATTTTCCCTCAAATTTGTTTCGGCAATGTTCCGCCTCACCGGACCCGCGCTGTTGCGGGGTCCGTGTGCAGGCGGTGGTTGGACGAAATGTCTCCATGAGGCTGGCTTGTTATCAAATTGGCTCGATTAACCCTTCCCGTTCTAGCACTCGCCTGATTTCTTCGAAGGCTGCGGATATATTTCCCTGTGGAAAGCGAATCTGTCCAAGCCCATCGATATTACTAAACTGTTCGTATCCTTCCTCAAGCAGAACGATTGCCCTCATAAATCCAAGGCGGCCCTGAAACAAGCCAGCTTCATGTACGACATTCATCCTTGCTTGGAGTGCTCCATCTGCCATTTCATCTTCTGCGGTCATAACCAAGAATCCTATTGCCGCCGCATCCAACATCTCTGACAAACGCGCAGTATTTGTAACTCCAGCAACCGGAACACGATTGAATTCGTCCCAGGGTAATTTCAACCGGTCTTGCACAAAGTCTTTTAGATCTCGCCAAGCGTGCGACCGACCATGACCAATAAAGACGTTAGTACCGACGCGCTCTTCGCGTTTTTTGCGCCGAGACTTCCGCTCAAGATGAGATGCTGCTTTTGATGCAATATTGCTAGCTGCGCGGCATATTCCAAAAGAATGGTAGATAGATTTTACCTCAGCTATGATGCTTATGTGAGGTGGGACTTGGGTTCCCTGGCCAAGAGTGACCGTGTCACGAGTCATGATCTGCCCTTTAGGGGACAGATGCTTAGCAACATCAAAAGCTGAAGCTGGCTGCAATTCTTCTATCTCTTTCTTGAGTTTTTCAAGAAAGCTATCGGCCTGCCCATCCAGTTCATTCTGCAAAATGGAAGCAATTTCCGACTGTGCATCCTCAAAGGTTTCCGTTGCCGTCGCCGCGGCCTTATGAGCTCCGTCTAGATTTGGTTCTCCCGCTAACTCTCGTATATGAGATTTGACGCCTTCAGCATCGAATTCACGCCAATCGCCATAAGAGCCGAGACTAGACGCATAGGTGTCCATCAGCCCCCACTCTTGGCTAAAGTGAGCTCCCGGCGGTGGCGGAACCAGACCCGCATAGTAAACGCGGGAATGATAGCCTTGCCATGAACCCGAAAAAGAACGCCCAACAGCACCGGCAGCTTCCTCTAACGCACCAAGCGGCTTAGCTATTTCGTCATTTTCTACGCTTTCGGCTGATCTTTTTAGCTTTTCGGCTAGCGCAAATAATTCGTCGTACGATGTCAATTCAATGCCTCCATGAGTGCTCTTTTGTCGGCCAACAACAAAATCAGCGGCGGCTGTAAGACGTCCGCTGGATTGCCTTGTTGGGCTCTATCAGCAGTAGCATGATCATACTAAATAGCCGGTGGAACAAGTAGTCTATGATGTGACTGGCGGAAACCAGAGTCTGCTTCGTTTCCGTGTGACGGATGTGGAACGAATTGCCGATGTCGGTGAGCTTTCTGGCCTCCTCTTCAAGCATATCCCGAACGTCTTTTTGCGCTGTGACCTTATCGAGAAGAAGACCGACAGAAGCCCTCTTATCGTTCGGCATTTCAAGTGTCTTGATCCGCTCCCAACAATCCCATAGACGCTCTACAGACTCTCTTCGTACGACAGGATCAGGGTTCAGGAATTTTGTTCTGGCGTCCTCTAACATTTGGTTGAGAGTTTTGTCTTTGGTCCGAAAAACAGCATTCGAAAGAGCCTCGCGCAACACAGATGGGGCAAGCCGTTCGATTGTTCCATCTTCTTTGAGGTCATAAGCAATACCGTTTCTCGCAAGGATCGAATTGACTCTCGCGCGGAACTCTTCTCGGCCGCTGTCCACATCGAAGGTTAGATGGTGGTGTTGAAAGAAACTGTGATAGCTTCCCTGGAGCGGTTTTGCTATTGCTGCATAGGAGAACTGAATGAGGTCCAGAACAGCCAGCGTATCTGGCACATGCGATTCTCCCGCTGACTCAGTAAACGCTCGTAGAGGCCATTCAAGATCTGGAATCTCAGCCTGGACTGCCAAGGAAAGCGCCTGTCCATCGGTTCCATAAGGACCAGCGCCGTCTGGACACATTTCAGGGTATTTGTACGCAAATGCCCCGGTCGATATAAGACTTTGAATTAGCGCAACGATTCCGCCCAACGCGGCAGGGGTCAGTTGTTCTTCGGTACGAGGGCGAAGCCCTCTTTGCTTATCGCTGAAATAGTCCATATTCCTCTTATCCTATAAGCCCAACGGCACAATGGCCTGGCATCGAGTTATTGGGCTACTTTAGTCCAGACAAATAAATCAATTCCTGGACGACGACTCTGATCTCCGGCAAAAGCTTGTCGAGATCGTTTCTCACCGCGTGGTAGCGCCTGCTGTGGGCTGACTTATCCCCTATGTCTTTCAGCCGTGGAAGCGCGGTCTTGGTGTTTCTTGTCAAATTCCACGAGGGCTCCGCGAGGATGCACCTAATGAGGTCGGAAAGGAAAAAGAAATCCCCGTTGCCATCCTTGATTTTGTTTGCAATCTTGTGGAATTCAAAGGTTTCGATAATCAGCGTCTCAAGAAGCCGCCTAATCATGACCGCGCTAGCGTCGTACCAGCCGTTATCATAGCAGCCGTTGACCTGGTGAGCCACACGTTCAATATACCCGCGTGTTCCCTTGATGAGGGCAACAGGTACGACGGATTGCCCGGGTGCATTTAGCCCGGCTTCAGGTGGGAGCAAGACCTCTTTGCAATCGGTCTGTATGGCCGAAACGAACTTCGTTATATGATCTGCTTCATCAAACATGCTTTCTCGGCCTATACTCTGAAGTCCTTCAAGTGCCTCGCCATGCTTTCGAATATCTTGTCTATTTGCTCAGCCGTAGTTTCTGGGGAGATGTGCAACTGAATGTTTATGTGAAGCTGGGGCAGACTTCCGTGCGACCGCTGCGGTTTCTCAGTCGCTGAGCCAGTATCCTTTTCGGCAGACTCAGTTTCCTTGGGTGGCGCTGCCCCGGCCTGCGCTTTCGGCTCTCGGGTCTTTGGCTGTCGCGGCGATACGGGCGCCTTCGGTTTTTGGGGCGCTCCCTCTTCGGGGGGAGACGGATCAGCTTTCAGTAACAGCCTGTAAAATGTGGCGAACATTCTTGCGGCGGGTTCTCCACACCGACAGTAGTTCATAAACCAAGAAGTAAGTGCCTTCGGATCGCTTTCAAGCGACGGATACAGATCACGCACCTCTTGAGGATATGTTTTATCGAGTAGCGCCTGGCAAACGGCTGGGTACTTAGAATCGTCGCGCCAGTCGTACGCCAAATCGGTTGGTTTTCCTGCTTCGTCGAGAATTCCTAGCTTCTTGAATGGGGTTATCATGTTCCCGCGCGCCGAAACATCGGTCATCGACAGAGCTGATGACAGATAAGTTGTCGTGACGACAGCTGGCACCTTTTGCTTGAAAAGGTTCCGAAGTTTCCACCAATTTGATTCTGCAATCTTTGGGAAAGACCTATCATTCTCCGCCATTATGCCCTCCAATTCGGTATGTTATTTTCAGCCCAACGACAAAACCACCGGCGACTGTCAGACGTCCGCTGCCTTGTTGGGCGCTCATTTCTTGATTACTGCTCCCTCTTTAGTGACAATAAAGCTGATCTCTATGGTGGGACCAGGACGGACGATTCCAACGCCCCGCTGGATGTCGATAGCTCCGGCGAGCGCCTCCACTTGCCCTGTGATGGCGTCTACGTCGACTTGAGCTAAGTCCCATGGAGGAGTGGCTGGATCGGCAACTAGGAGAAGGATTACTGGGCGCTTGTGAATCTCAACGGTAGTCTGCAGGTGGATTGTCGGTTCGGTAGGCGGCTTACCCGTTCGCCGCTTCTTCAAGTAGTCGAAGAGTTCACCTCCTACTTTGTTGAAAAAGCCCTTCGCTATTTCCCCTACTATGAAGGTGACGACAACGATAGCCGTTGTCTCAAGAATGCCGGTCTTTTCTATGCGCTCCGTTATGTCGACTGACTGGCCTGGTGGCAAGAGCTGCCCAATTTCCTCTGCCATTTCCTCGAACGGGAATTGTCGTGGGTTGACTAGGACCCTGACAGCCGGATCAGAACCAAACTGAATGGTTCGGTTGGTGAAAGCTATGCTATAGCCCCCAGTACTCTTGAACGCCTCCTCGTCTAACACTTCTAGATCGAGAGTTATGGCCAGTTCACCGCTCGGAAGCTCCTTGAGACGCTTGTTAAAGCCCCGGCTCACTGGCTGCGCAGACATATCATGATTGCGGAAGCTAAACCAGACCTCCGGCAGTTGTTGAAAAAGCTTTTTGATGGTTTCGCGGCTCAACCGGTCGCCGTGACTATCAAGTGCGGTGGAAGTGATAACTTGACCCCGAATAATTCTTCCCATGTTCTCCCTCAATGTCGCCCAACAAGTGGGTCAGCTACGAGGCCGCTTTATGGCCGAGTTAGCTGCACCCGATGGTTATGAGTTTTTAGCCGCAGTTACCGGATTAGAATCCAAGCGCCTCTTGGTTCAATCGCTCACATACCTACCGCCCGAATAGTTTCCTAAATAAACCCTGTCGTTCACTAACCTCCTTTGGCTTCGTTTCTTGCTGTCTGTCATTTGCTGACTTCCGTACTTTGTCCCGGATGCTTTGTCCGAAGTCCTGGTTAGTGCACAGGTCTATTAGAATTGTCTCAACATCGTTGTCGGACAGTTTATAACCATAGCCGCTTGACAACTGTAGGTAAAGACCATCTTCGTCGTCATACATGATTTTGCCGCACCAGTTTTCTCCTCTTCCGTCGTCTATCGCGTATGCTATGGGAAATATCTTCTCCCCTTCTCTCCTTACAGTTCGTCGTAAATACAGCCAATGGTGTTTTCCTTTTAGGACTGTGTCACCGGCTATGTATTTCCCACTATCATCTTCTAATTTGGCTCGGATTTCGGGCAAAAGTTTATTGTTGCCCTCCACCAGCTTATTCCAAAAATCAATGAAAGCGTTTGAGACTACCTCAGCTCGCTTTCTCTGTCGGTTGTTATCATCTTCGCGTGTCTTCTTCTCATCCTCTTGCCAACTCATATTCACCTCCGACCTTGTAGTCGTGACGATTATCTCTGTTCTGTCTACTCATAACACAGAGTTGAGCCGGAGCGTAAGCGATCGGCTCAAACGTTTTGTTAAGTGGTCTTTCAATTCTTTTCATTCATTCGATAAGTGGGTGGGGACAATATCACAATGAGATAAGGCGCTCCTGAAAACAGGATTTTGTCCTGACGCCCCGGTACGTAACCTCTAAACCGGTACTTGGACCCGTAATTATTGCCCCACCCAATATTCATTGTTTCATTTCATCGAAAAATTGTCAAAGGAAACTTCAAGCATATCGGGAATTCTCATTATTCATTTTGCACTTAACGAGTGGGTCAGCCAGAGCCGGCTCTATCGGCGATTGGCTGCACCCAAGGGTTATGTCGCCTTTCTTACGGCTTGCTGATATAACCATAGCTCACCATTGAGATCCAGTATAAGAAGCAAGAAGAAGTCGGATGAGTGATGTTCACGCAATATTCGCATTGCAACTTCTGACTTGCTCGGGTCTCGCTTAAAGTAAACTTCGGCGTTCGAGGCCACCTCGTATTTAATAGGGACGCCTTGCAAGAAGTGATTGGCAAACTCGACTAGATTGAGCACTGCCAAACCGCGGCCGATTCTCGCCTGTTCGTTCATAACGTACGCCCCGATCTCCACTATGTTGTCATTCACGAGTTGTATGGCCAGAGTTCTCACAACAAACCGCCCCATGGATAGGATTGTACTTGCAGCAAGTGCATTATTGGCAAGAGCAACGGACTTTGTTTTCGCCAGGACCGGATTGTAGGACTTGTCCGAATGAGCAGCTTCTTTGTCCCCGACGGAGCGGATGAAGCTCTTGATAGTCGTTGTGTAATCGAATAGTTTCTGTTCGAGCCATGCTTCCACCGGCAAAGAAGGTGCTGAGTCGTTGAAAAGCTCGCTCATATTACTTCCGCCTCTCCCGTCAAAGCTCATTCTACCGGGAATATATAAGACGGTGTGTTCGTCGATTCGGTCTTGATTGCCAGATAATGGACGAAGTCTAAGTTGAGGAAAAAGCCGAGGAAGTAGTGAGTTGTCGGTCTTCCCCTGAGTGTCGCAAAGCAATTTTCTTAGTTCCACGGCTATGGGTCGGTATGCATGCACGTTACCAGCGTGATATGCTGCCACATTTGATGATATTACCGCCAAAGACGCTTCCAAATCGTGTAGAGATTTCATATTCCTATCCATGACATAACGACGAGGTCACCTGCGCGGCGGGCGGACGATGGGGCTGCAAAAAAACCTTATGGAATTGAGCCCGATATGCTTCCGCGTCAGGTGCACTGACTTGTTGTAGCTATTGATTGTTTTCCCCCATTTTGTCTTTCAATTTGTCTTTGTTTCTTTCATTATATCATGTTATTTGCTGTTATCAGCTTTTTCATGCCCTTATCATAATCTTTTTATTTTGTTACAACGTAGGCTTCAGCGGGAGCCGGTTTTATCGGCGATCCGCTGCAAGCCAGGGTTATACGGAAGTTTTCAGCACTATTCCGACCGCAACCTTCAAAATTTCAAATACTACTGCTGGCGTGATCCCCAATAACAGGATTAGAAGCACTATCCGAACATAGAGTCTCTTAATATGCAACGTTCCGGCCAAGTCTGCGGCAAATCTTTCTACGCCTGCAAGAGCGGTGAAAAAGAGCATTATGCCCGACATAATACCCAAACAAATCACCATCCAGGAATTGCCTTTGATACCAAGGGCTACAAGCCCTGCAACTATCGTTACCCAGCCCAGCCAGGTGAACCAAGCTTTTGTGTAGCCTTTATCGAGCATATAGCCCGAGAAATCGCAAAGCTTATCAAATAAACGCTGATCCCAATCCAGCCTCATAGTATTTTATATCGCCTCCGTATAACATGCGGCTCAGCGGGAGTGGCCGCCTTTGGCTACGATCCGCTGCAGCCGATCGTTAGATGCTGCTTTTAGGCTTTTCAGGAAACCAGACAATTCGGCACAGTGGAAGATGATGCCTTTTCTCATTGCCTTGCTTTTCGAGTATATGTCATTCGGAATTTCCTCATAGTCATAGGGAAAAAACGCTTTCAAGACCGGGTCAAGTTTTCTAGACAACTCGACATCGGGAAGTCTATGGCTTATGTTGTTCCTCAGACCATTCAGGAGTTCGATGGGTTTCCACAGGTCTTCTTCATTGGCAGTACCTATAAGACCTCTTGCCAAGCAAAGCTTTTGAAAGAATGTAAGCCGAGCATCACGAATCGCTGTCGCGTCGGTTAGGCTCGCAGCAATGAGTCCTTCTAACAATTCTTCGATTAAGAGATGCCCACGTAGTATGACCACGGTGGGATCTTTCACAATCGGAAGATGGCTCTTGAGCTTTTCAAAATAGCTTTTGGATCCCTTCGTCATTTTGCTATTTTCTCATCTAACATGAAGTTCACCGGGAGCCGGATTTATCGGCGATCCGGTGCAACGACTTGTTATGCCCTTTGGCCGTAAGTTCCTGCTCGATCCTGTCGGATAGGAACACCTTAACTAAAGACTGGTAAGGCACATCGCGCTTATTGGCCAACAGTTTCAATTCTTCAAGCATGGATTCGGGAAGACGGAGAGAGATTGTTTTCACGGAGGGCTTCAGGTTGGCTAGGGTAAGCCTCTTTGCTTCCTTCCAGTCCACGTATTCAGTGGAATCGTGGCTTTCCCAGAATTCTCTTTCTTCGTCTTCACTCTTGAACTGGGGTATTCTCTTCTTCATGGGTTTGATACACTCTCCTTTCTTTCCTATTCATGTCTCTCGCGGATATGACCCTCAACTTGTCGTTACGAACTGTGAAGACCAAGAACAAGAGTCTGCCCGAGTCTGTCTGCCCGAGCACGTAGAACCGATTTTCGGTTTTCGAATGCTTCTCGTCGTCGCCAGCAGTAACCGGAATATTGAAGAAAACCTGCTCACACTCGACCGGCGCAACATCATGTTTTGTCTTGATCTTCTCAGAATTATGTTTGTCCCACTCAAACCCGGTGCACTTCGCAAGCATGTCAGATATCATAGCATAGGTATATCGTTATCATATACATATGTCAATCTGTTTTGGCGGGGCATAACACAAAGTTGAGCCAGAGCCCGATTTTCGGGCGATTGGCTCAAACGACTTGTTCGCAATTCATTCATCATCAAAAACCCACGCAATCTGAGGTGTCAACCATCATGGGCATATGATCGTCAAAAATGCCAACAAGCTGTGAATCTGCAAGTGCCTTTTTTCGGGTAGCTGCGTTGGGAAAGGCGAGCAGGGCAACTTCTTCTGGTTTGAAACGGAACCAGACATTCCCCTCAGTCTCCACGAAACGTTCTGGCCACCGATCACCCAGCTTACAGGCGACTATTCTCCATTCGGACTCGTCGTAAAATTGGTATTGGTAGCTGTACGTTTCTCCCATTGGCTTTACGTAAGAAAGGAATACTTGCAATTCTTTAAAATTTTTTTGCAATGCGGCAAGACCTGATAGGTTAGTGTTTACAATACCTTGATTCTTGCTCTGCATGTAGAATACTGGATTTGCGCCCCATGCCATAAGAAACTCACGACGAAAACCAATGCCAAGGCCGCCGTATTGGCGCACATGTTCTTGAACCCGGGACAGGCGCAATTCGGTGAAACAGATAATCGGGAGAGTTGGGAGTTCCGTGTTGCAATTGACTCCGACTACAATATCAGGGGTGCTGGAGCACGAAAACCGAAGACCTTTCGTATAGATGCTGCACAGTTGTGCCACGTATCCGTCTTGGATGCCTGACTCAGCCGGGGATTGTTCTGCCAATTGCCGGGACGTCCAGTGAACAAGTATCTCAGGATGCTCCAAATTCGTATCTCCTATTGCGAACGAAAAAATCAGCCGTCGCTGTAGGCGGTCGGCTGTATTTAATTGTTGGACGTTATTCTTTCCAATCTTCGATTTTCAGGTTTTTAATTCTTATAAATTCGTTTGTATTATTGGTAACAAGGGTGAGATTGCGTGCAACTGCTTGAGCTGCGATGAGCATGTCATAAGGGCCAATAAGATTTCCTTCTTTTTTTAGCTGTGATCTTATAATTCCAAAGTGTTCAGCGTCGGTATTACCAAAATCGATAATTTCAAACGGAGCCAGAAATTCAGTTAAGGATATTCTGTTTTTTTCAATGTTTTGACTATTGTAAACGCCAAATTGCAATTCGGCTACCGTGATGCTGGATAAATAAACGGTTTGTTCGAGTACGCTGTGCAATTTTTCCAGGACATAAAGAGGCTTTCTATTCTTGATAAAAATACAGATATTTGTATCAAGCAAATACATTACAGACCCTTTCGCTCCTGCATTTGTGGCTGTTCTCTCCCGTTTTCCATGAAATCATCGGTAAACCCATGTAAGCCATGGAGAAACGTTTCCCACACGTGGTTTTTAGGAAAGAGAATGACAGAATCGCCAACCTTTTGAATTAGCACATCTGTCCCTTCAAAATTGTATTCTTTAGGCAGACGAACTGCTTGACTGCGTCCATTTTGAAATAATTTAGCTGTTTGCATGTTGCACCTCCACAATTAATATATATCTTGGTATATATCTTGTCAAGCTAAAAAATCATTTCCACCAGATTGTCGTTTTTTATTTACGTCCAACACAGAGGTCAGCGACGTGGCTTGCTTTATCGCCACGTTCGCTGCACCGATTTGTTCGGCCTTCAAAAAATACAAGCGTCAAGTATGGAAAGCACCATGTCGAGCACCTCATCCGATGCCTTTCCGATGAATTTAGTCTTGCGCGCTTTATAGTCAATTGATTTTACCTGTTCAACCATGACAAAACCAGTTATATTGGAGTCGCTTGCTACGGCTACGTGAAAAGGGTATCTACGATCTGTTGTGGTTAGAGGGCACACCATTGCAAGGCCGGTTTGCTCGTTGAACAGGGTATTACTTACGACCAACGCAGGACGGCGACCTTTCTGTTCATGACCGGACTGCGGATCAAAGGTCACCGCCACAAAATCGCCTTTTTTCGGAACGTAGGGTTTCATTTACCATACTTCCTTGCCGAGTGGCTTACCCCAATCTGTTTCTTCGGTGTTGTAGCCTTCGGGTATACGCGACACTAACTTTTGGAGGCTTACTCTTCCGCGCACGCGCCGGACTGGTGCTATGACAATCATACCGTCTCGCGCAGCCACATCAACATCGTCGCCAACTGAAATGCGCGCATCCTCAAGTATCTGTCTTGCAAGCCGTAATCCCTGGCTATTTCCCCATCTCTGAATTCTTGTGATCATAATTTACACCTCCTGCGGCTACCCAAAGTATAGCCCACAAGAGAACTTATGTCAACTTAGATTCAGGCCGAACGAAAAAATCAGCCGGAGCGAAGCGATCGGCTGGATTGCCCGGTTGGGCTCATTGATGAAGCCCTCTGCCAGCCCCTCATTCCTGCAACCCGTTAGAGAAGAGTACAACGTCCCTTCTTATCTGGGCCTTATCGAACTAACTTCGCCAATACCGGGTCTCGCACCCAAGCACGTATAGCATTCCAGTCACGAAAATCCCCTTCCGGAGTCCCTTTGGATTTGAGAATCTTCTTGTTCAGCCAAGACAGATTGTTGTAGTCCAACGCTCCGGCGAATGTTCCGATACCAACAGGTTTTATCTCCGGCACGGCCTTAAGTATGGGGTCCATGTAAGGCAACGCTTCTGCCTGTTTCTTTTCCGTCGGCTGGGATAGAGTCATGCACACAAGGAAATAGGCGACAGGCACTTGACGCAGGTTATCTTTGTTTTTCTTAACAAAATCTACCGCCTCAGACATCCACTTGCCCATATAGATCGCGCTGCCTATCACCACTGCCTGATATGAACTGACATTACGGGCATTCTTGATTAACACCACGTCGGCAGCCATGCCTTTGCTGCAAAATTCTTTTCCAATAGCATCAGCGACTCCCCCAGTGGAACCATATTTGCTGGTGTAGGTGATCAATACTTTTTTCTTCATGTTCTTCTCATCTCCACATCGTCCTTCGGGGAACTTGATCTCCGCTGCATGGCTATCCCCTGCACCCAACATATCTCCGAGTGACATTGCGGTGATCAGGCCGGCGGACAAAGCCAAGAAATTTCGGCGGTTAACTCTCCAGAGGTCATTATCTTCATCACCCATTACAACACCTCCTGCTGCTTATAAATGTATACAAAAGTGTTACCTATGTACCCGGAATAATCTGTTACCTATGTGTCCGTTCGGTCATATCTCTCCTTAGTCTTAACAATTAATTCAATTATCAAGGGCTGATCCTTATCCCTCTTATAATCGTTGGGCAAATTTTCTTCTGCGTCAATTAGACACCTGTTTGTAATAGTTTTTTTGTTTTTAAAGAACGTCCCCTCCAGCCCCCGTTCTCTGAAAAGACATACGTCTCGGAATCCGGAATATATGTTTCACGCATATCATCAATTCTTGATTGCCAAAACTCTGTTCCAACAAAGCCATGCGCCCCGATTGAGGCTTCCAACCAAATGTTCAAAACGTCATTCATATCCGATAGTTCAAAGGCACGTATCATGGTTGTCAGGCCCTAGACTCATAACACAAAAATCAGCGGATGCGCGGAACGCAGTCCGCTGGATGATATTGTTATAATTTTAATTTATTTTCAGCTTTCAGTGCCTGCCCTGACCCCATAGTTTTTTCCGATCTGGCGGAGCTTCTATATTTTCTTTCCAATATAAAATACATACCCATAATATTCTTTATACTTATTATAAAGTTCAGCTCCAAGCTTTTCATATTTTACGAATTCTTCGGCAGATTTATTACCTTTGTATTTATCCAAAAATATTTTTTGTGCTGTTATTTCCTGAGCAAAAAAGTTGTCAATCCAGCAAGTTTCAGGCAATATGAATGATGCTATAACAACATAACCTGCTTTTTGCATTTGAGCAATTTTATTCGGAATGGTATCTATTTCAGGATATGCTTCATTCCAAAAATCAAATATTTCTTTTGGCCGTTCTTCTGTAAACCATGATGCTTCAGTAACAGCAACATACCCGCCTTTTTTCAAAAACTTATTCCAATAATTCATGCCTTTTTCAAAGCCGATATTATATATTGCTCCTTCACTCCAAATAAGGTCTAATTCATTTAATTGAAAATCAAGTTTATCCATTGAACCGATAACGCCTTTAACTCTGCTTTGAAGATTCATTTTTTTCGCATTGTCATTTAGTTTGTCGATAAAACCAGGGAATAAATCAATGGCCGTAATATTCCCTGGAGTGTTTTGAGCCAAAACCATAGTTTGACCGCCAGTACCGCAACCAAGGTCAGCAATGCTTGATTCCTCGTGCAGATTACTAATAAAACTTAATGCCCTTAGTGTTGCATCCTGGCTTCCTGGGCCTTGACGATCCATACTAGAAAAATATTCGCAAATTAATGCAACATCAAAGTCGTGAATATTATGCTCTTTATCGCTCATTTTGTATTCCTCTTGTTTTTCTTTCTTTTAATTATTTTCATATAACACAGAGGTCAGCGAGACGCGTTTCACGCGGATTCGCTGCACGCATTTGTTATCCTGCTTTTGAAGTCAGTTCTCCCTCTATGTATCGATGGATTATGCCGGAAATAAGAGTTTGATAGGGCACACCCATTTCCAGTGCTTTCTTTTGAATTCCTTGATAGTCATGGTCATAGAGGCGTATAGTTATTCGTTTATCTTTGGTCAAAGTCTTTTTCGCTGTTGTCTGTATCGTTTCAATCTCTTTTTTTGACGGAGTGGAAAGTTTTATCTTCCCTTTTTTATAGGAATCAATGATAGCTTTTTCTTCCTTGTCATATTTCATGTCTTGTTAACCCTCCTGTTCCTGCTTATATGCCTTGGTTGCCTTGCGGCTGGGGATAATCGTTTTCAGGAAAACATAGTCTTTTTCTACAACATGAGGAACGAGATAGATATATTCCTCTACAATGACGAAGTATATCTTTTGTCCGGGGTAGTTTTCCTGATCGGGATGATCGGCAAGTTTCCACACATCGCCTCGTGCGAGATGAAAAACTATCTCCTCGAAAGATATTTTCCTTTCTGCTTTCAACATCTCGTTTTTCTTGGGATCCCATTCATATTTCATGTTTTAAGTGTACATCGTTTGTCTGTACAATTCAAGGTCATAGTTTTGTTTTTCAATAAGGATAACACAGAGGTCAGCGACGCGGCCTTGCTTTATCGCCACGTTCGCTGCACCGCCTCGTTGGGCTGGGTTTTGGCTTCTTCATATCTATTTCCCAATTGAAATATTGAAGGACGTCCCCCCGTCCGTCCCTATCGCTACGCATTGCGGACTCTTATCCTCCTTTACTCACAGATTCCTTTGAGCGCTAACACAGAGTTGAGCCGGAGCGTAAGCGATCGGCTCCAATGACTGGTTACGCAATGATTTCATTGAGACCCTCGATAATCTGAGCCAATTCCTCGATAGATGCTCTACCAATCAGTTTTCCGATTCTTTCCACCGAGAGGGTCCGGATTTGGCTGATCTTTACCCACGATTGTTTCGGCAGGTCTCTGGACTTCAGCTCGAATGTTAACGGGAAACCTGCCTTTTGTGGCTGGCTTGTAAGTGCTACGGCTATGACGGTTCCCGATCGATCGTTGAAAACGTCGTGACTCAGAATCAGAACAGGACGTAAACCCGACTGTTCGCGACCCTTGGTGGGGTTAAGGTCGGCCCACCGGATCTCTCCCCTCAGTATTGCGGCCATTGACTCATATCCTCAACCAACCCTTCCTCAGCCAGTGCCTTTTCAAAGGCAGGATCGAGTTTGGCGCACTCCATTGTCAGCCTGCTGTGTTTCATGCGTAGCAGCTTTTCACTCACAGCTTCTTGAATCGCCTGACTCCGGTTTTGGAAAACATGTTCATTGACAAGTCTATCCAGTTCACCAACGAATTCCTCATCCAGTGTGATCGCTATCTTTCCTTTGCCCATCATTTCCTCCTGTAGTATTACATTATATCATACTTAAACAGAGAGGACAATTATTTTGCTCTGTCATTATTAAGCGTAACACAGAGGTCAGCGACGTGGCTTGCTTTATCGCCACGTTCGCTGCACCGCCTCGTTGGGCTGGGTTTTGGCTTCATGTCTATTTCCCAATTGAAATATTGAAGGACGTCCCTCATTACTTCTCCATTCAACTTGAATTTATCAGCCATGTCATTTACTAGCTCTTCTTCATTGTTATCAAAAGTGTCATGATATAAGCGCCACGCATCATGAAAAGCATTTGCACCTTTTTCAGCAATGATTCTTAAATTGAATTTATTAGCTTCTTCCTTCAATTTGCTTTCAACTACATAACCATTTTCAACGACACTCCCTAAAACCAAGTCAAACTCGTCAGTGTTTGTATAACCATAATTTCGAAGCAATGAATTCCAACTTTTTTCTTTTTCAGATAGTTCTTTTTTGTCATCAAGGCCAAGTAACAAGTAACCTAAGTTCTTGATGTATTTATAGTCAGGGGTCTGTTTTTCTCCCGAATAATAGCACCAAGTATAGAGAGTCAGTGTGTGACATGCTTGATCTCTGACTTCTTTCTCATAAGAAGCCAGAGACTTACATACCTCTAAACATAATTTTTTTATCTTTTTTAGAATTCTGATATTTGTAATCAATAATTTTTCTGAGCACTCTTTTAGTTTTTTCTCAATTTCATTACTTTCATTAAATATTAATGACGAGCATTCAGAAGGTGTGGGTAGGAAAGATAGTTCTACGTCTATTACTTTTTCACGGAAGGTTTTGTATTCACTTCCTGCGTCATCCTCAAAGGAATCTTCATTAAAGATTATTACAACTTTGCATCCCTTTGACTCTTTTAATATTGAGATTAATCCGAGAATGTCCTTTGCTGATAATGCATTTCCCTTTCTTTCAAAATCATCAAAACAAATAATAGTTTTTGTGATTGAAAGGAATGATGCTGAATACAAGAATGGACCAAAATTTTTTATCCAAGGAATGCCTTGTAAAAAAGAAAGTGATTTCCTGCCAAGAATTTTTGCAACACCATCAGTGTTACTTTTTAAGGTTTTTAGTGATACGCCTTCGTTTATTATGTCGCTGTCGATAGTTTGTTCGAAAATAGCTATTTTTAACGCTTCAAGTGAATTTATACCAAAGAGTGAAACGTAAGCATATTTGCAGAGAGCAAGTTGTTTTTTAATTTGAGCTTCTTTAAGAATTTTACTCCATGTATAAGTCTTGCCTGTGCCCCACTTCCCTTTTATAGCGAGAACTTCTGAAAGATCTGTGCTGAGAAAATCCTCTATTACTTTTTTTACAATATTTAAACTCATATAGAATAATATTTCCTTTTGAGCATAACATTAAAATCAGCCGCGTCTGGAAGACGTCGGCTGGATTGCCTTGTTAGACGCCACTGTTTGCCCATTTCTTGATTAGAGACGTGACGCGCTCCGGAACTCCCCAAGAGCCTACAACCTGCGAATTGCCCTTTGCGGCCGACCGCAAACGGGTTGAGAAAGATGGTTCCCACACGTCTATTTCTTCCAGATAACCTATCAAGCTCTTTGCGTCTGCGAAGCTTCCGCTCTGTTCAAAAAGCCCAACCAGCACTTCCCCCATGTGCCGCTGTGTCTGTTTGTTTTTCCGATACGTGTCAAATAGCTCACGTGCTAGGCCATTGGCGGTTTTCCCGTTTCCATCAAACGCCTGAAATTTGCCGATAAACCCATATGGGTCTTGACCGAAGCGCACGGAAAAAACAGGTAGGCCTCGCCCCATGGCAAAGCCGATCTCCTGATCAGTCCAGTTGCTTTGATGGAATTCGGGATGAAGAAGGGCAATAAGCGCGTTGCACGTGGACAGAGCCGTTTCTATCTGAGCCTGCCATTCTTGCGTCGGTTCTATGTCGTTGTGGGCAATAAAGCCAGAAATGCCATATAGGAGAAACTCTTCTTGCAACTCCGCCGCAAAAGCTTTGTGCGTAGCGAGATGAGAGACGAAAACCTTCAACATACCTTTGCGCCAGAAAGGCGGTTCTATCCTAGGCTGAGAGGTTTGCTCAAACTGGAAACCTACATGCAAGGCCAAGTCCATCAATGCTTGGTCCGGGGCGTCATCAATCATGTGTAGTACGTACGCGTCTTTTGTCCCTTCCCACTCGTTCGACCATGGAAGGGAAAACTGTTTCAGTGTAATGTCAATAAGCGGGTACTCTTCAGCAGCAAGGCGCCTCGAAATTTCTTTCATCAAAGTAATCCGTTGTGATGGTGTAAGAGTCATTATTGCCTCACTCGTCTAACAACGAGGTCACCTGCGCGGCGGACGGACGATGGGGCTGCAAAAAAACCTTATGGAATTGAGCCCGATATGCTTCCGCGTCAGGTGCACTGACTTGTTGTAGCTATTGATTGTTTTCCCCCATTT
>Ga0074199_1001735_pt1 | contig 16710 bp, 14 predicted proteins | sample EPASupsiteSAE347_FD_64528 | JGI IMG/M metagenome (GOLD analysis project Ga0074199, IMG submission 64528) | Bioremediated contaminated groundwater from EPA Superfund site, New Mexico - Sample SAE3-47 | ecosystem: Environmental > Aquatic > Deep subsurface > Groundwater > Contaminated ...
TGACCATCCACAACTGGATGCACATTCACGGCATGGTAGTCGTAGGGGACAACAGCCACTTTGGCGGGATCGCGGTTCGGCCCGCTTACGAAGACCGGATCGGCAGGAAGACGGTTGTGGCATCGGCCAACAAGCTATGCGACCTGCTGGAGAAGACCTGCGCGAAAGGAAGCTGCTGGGGCGGAGACTGAACGGATTTGCATTTTTACCGATAACATTCGTGGAATCACCTTTTGAATAACACCCGTCGAATCGCCGGGTGAATTAAGCCTGGGGATAAGTTAGAATATGTCAGAATATGTCAGAATATGTCAGGATAACTCAGAAGAAATCCTCCAGCGTTGCATTTTCTTTGCTTTCCAATAGTCGCAGCCCTGCCGATTCCTGGTCTCTTCTCGGCATTCTCTGGCGAAATACACGCAGGTTCTTTCGCTCCGGGCAGTACTGGCTGTCGTAGTAGGCCTTCCAGATGCTTTCGGCGTCAATGCCTTTTTCCCATCCTTCTTTTCTGATTTCTTCCTCGCTTGTCTTTCCGATTTCTTCTCCGCATTTCTTTTTGGCTTCTTCATTGCCTTCTCGCTCGCCTTCGTTCGAACCATGTGATCCAACGTCGTGCAAAGCCGATCCCAGTTGCTCCAGCGTTTCTGTCAATCCAGCACCGTGCTCACGCATGATCCGGCCCCGGCAAAAGAGTGCGGTCCAGCTCTCCAGGCCGTTACCAAGAACAATAATCGTCCGGGGATTTCTCCGGGCGAAGTGATCGCAGACTCGCTCGGCGATCTTGTGCCTGGGTTTCAGATAACCGTGCAGGATGGCGCCGCCCTGGGGCTTGAGCCTGACAAAAGCCTTCATGCGGTGGGTTTCCCCCAAAACCTCAAAAACCATCTTGCGCAGGCGCTTGGCATCTGCATTTGGCAAAACCTCCAATTCCTGGGCGGTGAATTCCCCGGCTCTGGCCAGCAGACGGGTGTTGCAGTCCGCATGGGCGGAGAGATAATAAAGAAAGTTTTCCGGAACCTTCATGCCGACCACATCTGCAGTGTGCAATCTCGCCAACCGTTGATCTTCAAGAAAGGAGCGGCTCTCTTGATGCGAACGCCCATTTGCGCCAGTTCCGTCTTTCCCTTGATCGGATGCGCCCTGCGCAGAGCAATTATCCTTTGCGCGCTGCGCGGTCCTATGCCCGGAATCCTGAGCAGCTCACCGTAGCTCGCCACATTGGGATCGGCGGGCGAGTCCATTAGCTGTCGGGCGATGGCCGTCTTGGGATCGGCATTTCCCAGAAAACCGTTCTCGTCGAAGGCGTGGTGAATCTCATGAGGCTGAAAATGGTAAATTCGGTAGAGCCAGTCCATCTGGTAGAGGCGGTGCTCGCGCCACTTCTGCTGCGGCGCTCTGGACTCGAAGGGCGTGCCCTTCTGAGGTGAAAAGGCGCTGTAATAAGCTCGCTTCACACCGATCTCACTGTACTCGTAAAGAATCCTTTTGAAGATCTCCACGTCGCTCTCCGCACCCGCACCCACCACAAGCTGCGTGGTCTGCCCGGCGGGGAGGCCGGCCTTGTGATCCGTCTTGCTCATCAGGTCGCGGATGTATCTCTGCCGTTGGATAATGTCCGTTTCATAATTTTTAGTGGCACTCATCTCGTTCATGTGGGCGGGCGATGAAGCCTCCAGGTTTATGCTGATCCGGTCGGCAAGTTCCATCGCTTCCTGGATGTGCGAGCGAGAAGCGCCCGGCAGAACCTTGAGATGGATGTAACCGGCAAAGGCATGCTTTTCGCGCAGCAGCCTGGCTGTCTCCACGATCTTCTCCATGACCACGTCCTCATTCCTGCCCGAGCCGGAGCTGAGAAAGAGACCTTCGATGTAATTTCTCCGATAAAGCGAGAGCGTGATGCCCGCCAGTTCCAGCGGCGTGTAGGTGAAGGCGCGGGTTTTTTGGCTGCAGTTGGCGGCATTGGTGCAGTAGTTGCACTGGTGGCTGCAATAGTTGGTGTAAAGAGTTTTAAAGAGGCTGACGCAGCGGCCATCCTGGGTGAAGGAGTGGCAGATGCCGGGCATGTCGGGGCTGCGGGGAGAGTACGTCGAGGCGCAGACATCGTGCCTGGTGCCGCCTCCAAGCAGGCTCAGCTTCTCGCGGTCCACTTGAGATGCCGGGCCGAGCGAGTCGAATTTGCAGTCATTGGCCAAATGGGCGATCTTTTCCAGGGTGACCATTCGAACATAATCGGCTTTTCCAGGTTAAAACAAATTGGCGTGCGGGGCGAAAGTAATCTTGCCAAGCGACCAAAATGGCAATTAAGAAAGGTATATGATCAATAATGGACAAAAGAGAAATGGATAAAGGAAGAACCTTAAGGAATAAACGCGTCGCAATACATCATGAATATGTTCAAAATGCCTCGCATGGGAAAAGCGGAGTACGACCGGCTGGTTGAGGAGCAATACGTTTGCCGCATTGCCTTCAAAGGCGAGACGCACCCATACATCGCGCCCTTTCTCTACGTCTTCGACGGCAAATTTATCTATTTCCTATCAACGAAATATGGGCGAAAAATTGAGTACTTCCGTGACAATCCAAATGTCTGCGTAGAGATTGAACGCTACACGTCGGACCTATCCTCCTTCAGCTTTGTAGCCTTGCCCGGACGGCTCATCGAGGTTGAGGATGCAGAACAAGGGAGACGGGTGCGAGAGCGGTTTGTGCAGCTTATCCAGGACAGGGGCCTCTCGCCAAATGTTCTCTCGGCCCTCGGTCACTCTCCCGACGAGCCGGTGGATTCGTTGCTATCCGAAGAGCGAAGCTCGGTCTGGAAGCTGGTGGGCGTCAAGGTCGAGTCTATCCTGGGTCTAAAAGGCCACCGTTCATAAGCACCTGCAAAATCGTTTCGCAAAATTGTTCCTGCAAATCGCTTTCCAATTGTACTTGCAAATTGTTTCCCAATTGTTCCTGCAATTATTCCTGCAATTATTCCTGCAATTATTCCTGCGATCAAAATGCATTTATCCAGAAATGCTATGCTTCAGCATATTGCATGGATTTTTAAATTTTCATAGAATGGATGGGGAGCCTTCGAGAATATTGGGAACGGATGGTAGGATCAATACGGGTCGGAGGCTCCAATAATCTACTAGCATTTTAAAGTATTTAAGATTTATCGATTGGCTATTTCATGAGTTGCATCGAATTCATGCCCTCTTAGTCATTCGTGAGCGGGATAACATCCGGCATAGAGAATGGACTCGTGCCCGCAGCCGAAAGCTTTAGGGCTAGCCATGAAGTATTTATATCGTGATCTCCATTAACCCTAAGTTATTACAATCCTTAAGGAGATTTCAATTTGGTAAAGTCCGATGTCAAATCTGAGGCCAAATCAGATCAAAAAGGCGAGGCGAAAGCGCCTCTCGCTAAAAAACCCGAGGTCAACATCGGCATGGTGGGCCATGTCGATCACGGCAAAACCACACTTGTCAGGTCCCTATCCGGGGTCTGGACCGATCAGCACAGCGAAGAGGTCAAGAGGGGCATCTCCATTCGTCTGGGCTACGCGGATGCAACCTTCAGAAAGTGCCCCAAATGTCCCGAGCCCGATGCCTATACCGTTGAGCCGGTGTGCCCCCTTTGCGGCACGGAGTCAGAGATACTGCGCACCGTATCCTTCGTGGATTCGCCGGGTCACGAGACGCTCATGGCCACCATGCTCTGCGGCGCGGCGATCATGGACGGAGCCGTGCTGGTCATATCAGCCAACGAGCCCTGTCCCCAGCCCCAAACCAAGGAACACCTCATGGCCCTCAACATCACGGGCATCAAGAGAATCGTGATCGTGCAAAACAAGATCGACCTGATGTCCCGCGAGCAGGTGATGGAGCATTACCGGCAGATCAAGGAGTTCGTGAAGGGAACAGTTGCTGAAGATGCACCCATTATCCCCATCTCCGCTCAGCAGAATATCAACATCGATATGGTGATCGAGGCCATCGAAAAGACCATCCCCACCCCGCCGCGAGATGTCACCAAGCCCGCACTTCTGAAGATCGCCAGGTCCTTTGATGTCAACCGCCCCGGAGCCACACCCGACAATCTGAAGGGCGGCGTCATCGGCGGCTCTCTCGGCCAGGGAAAGCTGCGAGCCGGCGACAAGATCGAGATCTGCCCCGGCAGGCTGGTGGACTACGAAGGGCGCAAGCAGTGGATTCCCATCCAGACCAAGGTCGTCACCCTCCTGGCCGGAAGCCAAACCCAAGAAGAGATCACTCCGGGAGGTCTTGTCGGGGTAGGAACCCAGCTTGACCCGGTTATGACCAAGAGCGACGCGCTGGTCGGCCAGGTGGCAGGCGAGCCGGGCAAGCTGCCTCAGGTCCGGAACACCTTCACCATGAACATGCAGCTTCTGGAGCGCGTGGTGGGCGTGACGGACGAATCCAATGTCGAGCCGATCCATTCCAGTGAGCCTCTCATGCTCAATGTGGGCACGGCGACAACGGTGGGCGTTGTGACCAGCGCACGCGAGGGCGGCGTGGTCCAGGTGCAGCTCAAGAGGCCGGTTTGTGCCGAGGTGGACGACCGGGTGGCCGTGAGCAGACGCATCGGTGCACGCTGGCGCTTGATCGGCGTCGGCACTATTATCGAGTAATGCTGCCGTCATGCAGATAATTCTCGATACCAATGCCCTGATGGTGCCCGAGCAATTCGGTGTGGACATCTTCGGCGAACTGGCGCGCCTCGGATACGTAGCGTGGATTGTCCCGCGGTCGGTGAAGCGGGAGCTGGCGTTTTTGGCCGACAGGGCCGACAAGGGAGCGGACAAGGTTGCCGCCCGTGTTGCCCTGGGACTGGCTGAGCATTGTTTGGCAGCTAACGAAGATGCCGCCGAGGCAAATGTCGACGCGGATACTGCCATCGAGAGGCTGGCGCAGTCCAGCGGCGCTGCCGTATTCACCAATGATAAGGCTTTAAAGAAAAGATTATTTAGTAAAGGCATCACCGTAATATACCTGCGCCAGGGGCGATACCTAGAGACGACAAAGAAGGAGTATTGATGTATAAAAAGATGAAGCTTGAGGGCGTGGCCAAGATTGAGCCGGATCGTCTGGGAGATCCCCTCGAAGCGGCAGTAGAGAAATCGCTGCGCGACAAATACGAGGCAGTAGTCGATAAGACTCTCGGAACCATCGTGGCCGTGCTGGGAGCGGATCAGATAGGGGAAGGACATATCCTGCCCGGGGACGGAGCAATCTATTATAAGGTCGTCTTCAACGCCCTGGTATTCAGGCCCGAGATGCAGGAGATCATCGAAGGTGAGGTCGTGGAGATCGTCAAGTTCGGTGCGTTCTTATCTATGGGACCCTTCGATGGCCTGTTGCATGTGAGCCAGATCACCAATGAGTATATATCGTATGATGAAAAGAACGCGCGGCTGGTCAGCAAAGAGTCGAACAAGTCCTTAGGCGAGGGCGACAAGGTTCGGGCCAGAGTCATTGCCGTGAGCCTCAACGAGAAGGAGCCTCGTGAGAGCAAGATCGGACTCACCATGAGACAGACGGGTCTCGGACGGCTGGAGTGGCTTGAGGCGGATGACCAAAAGCCGGCAGAGAGCGCAAAAGCAGAGGCGAAATGACAGAGCAAGCTTGCAGAGAATGTCGCAGAATTATCGAGGGACAGGTCTGTCCCATCTGCAATTCCGGCTCGCTCAGCAAGGATTGGAGCGGGTATGTTGTGATCATCGACCCCAAAGAGTCCATCATCGCGCAGAGGTTGGAGATCACCCTTCCCGGCAAATATGCTTTGAAGGTGCGATAGATTGAGTGTACTCCTTCTGCCCGATGAGCTGCGCGGTGAGCTGAAAGACCCCCTGGGAAAGCTGTGCAGGGGCGATGGCCTGGAATGCGTGGAGGCCATGCGCTCGGAACTTTTGGCTGCAAGGAAGATCGTAGCTGTGGGCGATATGACCGCTTTCTATCTTTTGAAGGCGTCCGTTGTGCCGGATCTGGCGGTCGTGGATAACAAGACCAAGAGAATGCCCGTGCCGGACCATGTGGTCGAGAGCCTGGACCACGATAGTTATAAAACGGTTGAGGTTAAGAATCCGGCTGCAACCCTGACAAGCGAGCTTATCGATCTGATCAAAGCTACATTAAACGGATCTGAACGTGTCAAGATCATAGTAGAGGGTGAGGAGGATCTGGCAACCCTTCCTGCCATCCTCTATGCGCCTGCGGGCTCGGCTGTGGTATACGGTCAGCCCAACGAGGGAAGCGTTCTGGTCAAGGTTACTGCTGATAAGAAGAGGCAAATCGAAGAATTTATGAAGCGAATGATTGTGGAGGAATGAAGTTGGATATACAGGTTATTAAAGAGACGAGCAACCCGATGCTGAACAGGCGAGAGGTTGTTTTCAAGGTTATTCACGATGAGTCCACGCCTTCCCGGAAAGGTGTCGTGGAGAGGCTGGCGGCAACGATGAACTCCAAGCCGGGCCTGGTATTTGTAGACAGCCTGAAGACCGAGTTCGGCAAGCGCGAGACCATCGGCTACGCCAAGATCTACGAGAACGCCGAGAGGGCCAAGCAGGTGGAGAGGGAGCACATTATTCAGAGAAATACCTTCACCAAGCCCGAAGAAGCCAAGCCGGGGGCGAGCTAGATGGCAGCCAAGAAGAAAAAGGGCGAGGCAAAGGGCGTTTACAAGTATTACGAGGTCACAGGAGACTCAGCCAAGTCCAAGAAAGCCGTCTGTCCCAGGTGCGGAAACGGCGTATTCCTGGCAGAGCATGCCGATCGCCAAAGCTGCGGCAAGTGCGGATATACCGAGTTCAAGAAGTAGGATCGTCGGGATCCAAATTTCACTCTTTTGCCGGGCTGATGCGGGTAGCTATTTAAGAGAAGAACGCCGATAGATTTTGGTGTCTATTTGGCTGAATTTGATCTTGCTACCCTCATAGCTCTGCTTGTTGTATTTATTATTCTGTCTCAGGCCATCAAGATCGTTCGTGAGTACGAACGTGTGGTGATATTCCGTCTGGGGCGCTTCAGCGGCATGAAGGGACCCGGTGTATTTTTTATAATTCCGATCATCGATCGCGTCATTTTGATGGACCTGAGAGTGTTTACCATCGATGTGGCCAAACAGGTGGTCATCACCCGCGACAACGTCAGCGTGGAAGTGGATGCGGTCATCTACTACCGGGTGGTCGATCCATCGCGGGCCGTCATTCAGGTGGAGAACTACAAGCTGGCTACATCTCTGCTGGCGCAGACCACGTTGCGCGACGTCCTGGGTCAGATCGAATTGGATGATCTGCTCTCCAAGCGCGATGAACTGAACAAGAAGCTGCAAGAGATCCTGGACCGCCATACCGATCCCTGGGGAATCAAGGTCACGGCGGTCACGCTGCGAGATGTGTCTCTGCCCGAATCGATGAGACGAGCGATTGCCAAGCAGGCTGAATCGGAGAGAGAAAAGAGGTCGCGCATAATCCTCGCCGACGGCGAGTTCCAGGCATCCAAGACCATGACCGATGCGGCCAGGCTTTATGAAGAGGTGCCCGCCGCCCTGAAGCTGCGCGAGCTGCAAACTCTCGTCGATATCGCCAGGGAGAAGACGTTGATCGTGGTTACGCCCAGCGGCGATGTGGGCACGGGCACAATGGCTGGCTTGACTGCCGCCTTGAACCGGGAGATGACGGAGCGGGAAGCCACCCGCGCCGATGAAGCGCGCAAGGACGCATCACGAGAAGCTGCCGCCGAGGCAGCCAGATTTCGGAGATGAGATGAAATGACGGCCAGCCGATCTTGCTCGGACGGTATTGAGATGACGGGCTGGCCGGGACGCTCTTTGCGTTCGCTTGTTTTTTCGCCTTTTCTGTTGCTTCTGCTTCTAATACTGTCTCTCCTCTCTGTCGCTTTCCTTTCCGCTCCGGCATATTGTGCGAATTCGACGGCATCCGTCCTAGTGGTCAAGCTGGACGGCTCCATAACTCCGGCTAGCGACGACATCGTCCTTGCCGCAATAGACGAGGCTGCGTCCCAAGGCGCCAATTATCAGGCGCTCATGCTCCTCCTGGACACTCCCGGCGGCGGGCTGGCCGAGACCACTACCATCCTCAAGCTGATGGAGGAGACGGAGAAGCCCGTGATCGGGTATGTCTATCCCGAAGGTGCCACAGCCTGGTCGGCGGGGACCATCATATTGCAGGGCTCGGATGTGGCGGCTATGGCTCCGCACACCATCATCGGCTCGGCCCAGCCGGTCAAGCTCTCGCCGCTGGGCGGCACGGAGCCCATCAACGACAGCAAGACCACCAATGCCATCGTGGCCCTGATCGAGGAAAAGGCGCGTGCGCACGGCAGGAACACGACCGCCGCCAGGGAGTTCGTGCTCTCCAACCTGAATTTGAATGCAGATGAGGCCAAGAAAGAAGGCGTGATCGAGTACATCAGCCCGAATCCAGAGGATTTGCTCAATCAGGTCAGCGGCCTCAAGGTGAAGAACACCACCCTGAACACCCGCGGAGCTGAAGTGAAGATCTTCGAGCCGCCCCTCAGCCTTCAGTTCTTGAAGATCCTCTCCGATCCGACCATCGCCGGTCTGCTCATGCTGGTCGGTCTGTACGCGCTCATCTTCGGCTTCTCCAGCCCCGGCATCGGGGCGGAGGCTTTCGGCGTGGTGGCTCTGGCGCTGGGCTTGATCGGTCTCGGATTCAATGTCAACCTGGGGGCCGTCTTCCTGCTCCTGCTCGGCCTGGGGCTGATTCTGGCGGAGCTGCACAGCCACAGCTTCGGCATCCTGGCCGTGGCCGGGCTGATCTGCGTCGTCGCAGGCAGCATCCTCTTCGTGCCCACCAGCTTCCCGCAGTGGTATGTTCCGGGAGGCTACCAGCGGTCGATGGCATTGGCCATCATCCTGCCGTCGCTGATCCTGGGGGTCTTTTTGGCCTTTGCGCTCTACAAGGTGGCGCGGGCCCGGTTCGCCCCGCCCCAGAACATCCGGTTCGAAGGCGAGGAGGCTGAGGTTCTGGACCGACTGGACCCGGAGGGCTACGTCCTCTTCCAGGGCGAGTACTGGCAAGCGGTAGCGGATGAGTTTGTGGAAAAGGGGGAGCAAGTGGTTGTGCTGGCGAAGGAAGGGACAAAGCTGCGGGTGAAGCGGAAGGCAGTCGCCGATCAATGAACTCAGTTGAGCCTCAATCAGCAAAAACGGCATCAATAACAATTACATCGATCACAATTATTTTGATGTGATATTGGATGTGATAATGCAAAATTGTAAAATAATAAAAAACTTTAAGAAGAGAAATTAAAAATCTCTCTTTGATTAATGTCGCGACGGCTGGCGTCCCTTGGCATTCTCGAATGGACTTGCATCAGAGGCGGTTTCGTTGGTTAATGTCTCGTTGGTAAGCGTCTCGTTGATTTGTGTCGCGTTTTCCAGCGTTTCGTTTATAAGCGTCTCATTTTCCAGGGTTTGATTGGTCAATGTTGCATTTTCAGTCGCATTTGCGCTCTCATTAACCTTGGCGGACTCCTCTGCCAGGGCCAATCCCAAGGAGCAAGCTGTGAGGGCGAATAGTATTAGGATCGCAATTGAATTTCTCATATCTACACCACATTTTTTTTGACTAAATTAGCCGATCTAAAATTTAAGTTTTGTGATAGATATTTTAAATAATTTTAAAAGTAAACCGACTCTGGTTTTATGCCTTTTAGTAAAATATTTTTCTTTATGCGATATCAATAGGGTTTGATCCCTGCACTATGGATCATGGATCATTCTGGAAATCGATGGTTGCAGATTATTTTGATCATTTCTGAATATGCTTTTGCCGTATTTCCCAGGCGGTCTCAATTTAAGGACGATGGGAATCTTGATTTGGATTTGGCCTCGAATTAGCCATTGAATTAGCAATGAATTAATATTAAACTAAGATTATAATTAGTGTAGCCTTTGGCTTGGGTCCGGATTACGAACTTATGATGTTATTGGGCAAAGTTTAAATATCATGAAGATTACATTCTTATTATTAATATTATGTAGAACAAGAACAACATAAACGAAACGGCTCAGGAGTCTAATCTTCCATCCCCTCTCCCCTACACCGGCTGATAATAAAAAAATCGAATTTCTTCGCTAAATTTTGATTGCGAAATTGGCAGCCTAGATTTGAGGCCATTTCGGCATATTGATATCGTTCATATACCAGAATGTGTCGTACCAGGCATCCACTCCCAGGTGCATGTCATCCCAGGGCATCTTTTTTTCAGGGCACACGCACCTCTTGTCAGGGCACGGGCATGGCCTGGGGCATTCGCGGCATATCACTTTTTCTTCCGGCGGCGCAATGGTAGTATTATTTGCGGTGCTGCCGATGATCTCCAGCTCTATTTTATCGGTCCCGTGAGTAGCGATCCTGGTATTGTCCGTCTTGCTCCCCACGATGTCTACAACCACCGATCCGGAGCTGCCGAACGCATAAGCATTGGGTGCCAAGAAGATCAGCATCAATGCCAAGATAATAGATATTCTCAATTTTTCTACCCCCCATCGACATGGTCCATATTTAACATTACTTTTATATATACAGGAAGTAGAAAAATCTTTCGGCTTGATACAGGCAAATTTAACAAATTGAATTGATATAATCTCAAATACTAAAATAAATTTAAAGTCTAAATAAATTTAAAAATTGGGCATGCAGGCAATTCAGGGATAGCAATTCGGCGACATAATCTTCCTGAAAAATTAAAAAGAATTAAAAATGGATGATGTGGCGTTGGACTGCCTCACCGCTCCCTAGACCACCTTCACCGGCACGATCTTGGCCGACAGGCAGCCGTCGATGGTGGCTCCGATCTTGAAGCTCTTGTCTCCCTTGGCACCGAATACCGATTTTAGCTGGTAGGTTCCCACGGAAATCCGCTGCAGCTTGTCTTTCTGGCTGGCTGCGTCCTGCGGATTCCAGGAGAGGCTCAGGTCATCCGGGTCCCACAATTCGCCGTAGTTGTTGTAGAACTTGAGGGTCAGAACATAGGGACTGGCGGCCTTGGTGGCGCTGAATGATGCCGCAATGTCGCAGGGCTTGACCGTACCGGGATTGGCAAGCTTCAAGGACTTGACATAGATATTCCGGCCCGCTGCATCCTTTGAGGTGTAAGCCACCCAGTACTTTCCGTCCAGGCTGGAGTAAGCCAAAGAGGACGAGGTCTGATCGGACGGAGCCGCGACAACGACACTGCTGTCGATGCTCTTGCCGTCTCTCAAGTATCTGTCCAGCATTATCTCATAGCCGCCCGTCTTCTTGGAGGCGTAGAGCAGCATAAACTGGCCGTTCATCCACTTGAGCGACGGATAATCCTGATCGGACTTATCCAGGGTAAGCTTCCGGGTTTCGAGAATCTCCAGATTTCCGTCCAGCTTCTTTTGGAAGATGTCCAGGTTGCCCGTCTCGCGGGAGACGTAGGCCACATAGAAGTTGCCTTCCGCATAAGCCAGCGATGGCCGATCCTGGTAGGACTTCTGATCCGTCAACTGCTCGGTTCCCAGCAGCTTCCAGTTCAGGTCGTACTTATTCAGGAATATGTCTCCTCCGCTATCTATTCCTGTGCTCCAGGACTGATAGGCAAGAAGGAAGTTGCTGCCGACCGCAATCAGTGACGGCGAATCCTCGTTGGCGGGCGACGCTGTCAACTGCTTGGTGTCAAGGAGCTTCAGGCTGCCATCGAACTTCTTGACGAAGATGTCCCGGTTGCCTTTCTCTGCCGAGGCGTAGGCTACATAGTAGTATCCGCCTGACGAGATCAGCGAGGGTGCGCTCTCGTTGGCTTTGCTGTTAGCGACCCAAATGCTCTTTTGCTTGTTCCAGTTGGGGTCCAGCTTTTGCATGGCTACGTCGCCCTGATTGGCAACTCCAAGCTCGGTGGACTGGAAGGCCAGGAGGTAGCCGTCGCCCGTGAATACGAGCGAAGGCATGGCACCGGCGAGGCTTCCCTTGTCCAGCGATTTTACCGGCGGCACGCTGAGGGCGTAGCTCTGGCCTAAGGCGGAGTCATAGCCTGTGGCCGGGGCATGCATCCCGTCTCTGGCATAGACATAGACGCTGTAGCTGCCCACATCGGCTGGAGTGCCGGTCCAGGTCCACTGATTCTTGGTGGACCAGTCCTGCACATTCTTCCAGGTGTTGCCCGTGCTGGGGCCCTTCAGCCAGAAGCGGTAGAGGATTGGCTCCTTGTTGGCGTCTGTTGCCGTTGCCGTCCACTTAACCGCCGTTCCTGCGCTCTGAGGGCTCTTCTTGTCCGGGACGAGTGCAGTCAACTTGGGCGGCTGATTGTTGTTGAGGAGCACATAGGGCGCTCCCAGGGCGCTGTCGTAGCCGCCTGCACCCGAGTGCTTCCCGTCCCTGGCATAAACGTAGACCGTGTAGGCTCCGGCGTTTGCCGGTGCGCTGGTCCAGGTCCACTGGTTCTTGGTGGACCAGTCCTGTACGCTCTTCCAGGCGTTGCCTGTGCCCGGTCCCTTCAGCCAGAACTTGTAGAGCACCATCTCGGCATCCGGATCAGAGGCGGTGGCCGTCCATTTTACTGCGGTTCCAACGCTTTGCGGGCTTGGCTTGTTCGGCAGCAGTGAGATCAATTTAGGCGGCTGGTTAGGTTTTAGCACCGTGAACAGAGCGCCTGCATCGTCATCCAATCCGGCTGGGCCGGAATGGTAGCCGTCCCTCACCTGCAACTGAATCTCGCTGGTTCCGGCGTCTTTGATCGATGTCGGCCAGGACCATGTCGGGTCAGTGGACCAGTCGCGGGCTATCTTCCAGATGCCGCTTGTGGCAGGTCCTTTGATCCAGTAGCGGTAGAACACCGGGTTGCCCTCCGGGTCCATAGCAGTGGCAGACCACCAGACGGTGGCTCCCACCGGCTGCGGGCTGGGGGTGCTGGTGCCAAGGCTTGTGATGACGGGCGGCTGGTTCAGGATGATGATGGAGTAGCTCGCGACGTCGTAATCGTCGGAGCCGCCGGGACCGGCATGCTTGCCGTCACGGACTGCCACCAGCACTTCGCTGTAGCCGACGTCCAGCGGATTGGTTCTCCAGATCCAGCGGTTGTTCTTGCCCCAGCCGGTCTGGTCCATCCAGAATCCGCCTGTGGAAGGCCCGCGCAGGTAGAACTTGTACTGCAAGGGATCTCCCTCCGGGTCGGTGGCCAGAGCCGTCCACTTGATCCAGCTTCCGGCAATCTGAGGTGCCGGGCGGTCGGCAAAGAGCAGGTTGACGACCGGCGGCAGATTGGGACTGGTCAGGGCAAAGGTGACAGTCTTCTTGACGTCGAATCCGCTTGGCCCTGCGTGTTTGCCGTCCCTGATCCAGACCTCAATCTGGTAGGTTCCGGCCAAATAGCCGACAGTGCTCCAGGTCCAGACGTTATTGGCCGAGTAGCCCGTATCCGCTCGCAAGGCACTGCTTGGTGCAGGACCCTTCACGAAGAACCTGTACTGCAGAGGCTCGGAAGAGGTTGCGCCTGCAGTCCAGATGATGGGCGTTCCTGCCTTCTGGGGGCTGCTCTTGTCCGGGACAAGGGTGGGGTTGGTCGGCATGGGGATGTAGTTGCCGAAGTCTTTCCCGGTGGCGCTCGTGGTTGCAGCATCCAGGATTACTGTATGCTTTCCGCCAGCCGGGGCCTTCTGGGTCCAGCCGGGCTGCAGAACCTCGCTGACCGCGTAGGTTCCGGCGGCAAGGCTGGTGAAGATGTACGAGCCGTCCGCAGCGGTGCTCTTGGTCTGGATGACGGTTCCGGCAGGCTGCTCCAGGTTGATGGTCCACCCGGCCATGCCCGGCTCGCCCGCGTCACGCATTCCGTTGCCGTTCAGATCGTTGTATTTTACTCCTGAGATGGACTGTGCCACCACTCTATTTCCGAAGTTGTTGTCCTTGGACTCGGTCGGCGCAGATCCGAAGGGGAAGGAGATATCGTGGCTTCCGCTCGTCGGTGCCGTCTGAGTCCATCCGATCCTCGATGTCTCGCTAACCTTGTAGGTGCCGGGCAGGAGCTTTTCGAATTTGTAGCTGCCGTCGGCTCCTGTGGTCGTTGTCCGAGCGGGAAGCGGCTTGCCGAACCAGGTGGTTCCAGTCAGAACCATATCCCAGCCGGAGACGCCGCCTTCGCTTCCACCCTTGAGACCGTCACCGTCGATATCATTGAACTTCATTCCCGAGATGGCGTAGGGACCAACGATGCCGAAGTTGGCCTTGAGCACCACGGAACTGGTGATGGTCACGGTGATTGTGGACGAAGTGGTCAGGATCAATCCGCCCGGTACTGGATCGTTGATGGTATAGGTTCCGGGAAGGATGCCCTTGAAACTGTACATTCCGTTCTCATCGGTGGTGGTATTGGCCACGACCTTGCCGTTCTCGACCAGGCTTACCGAGCCGCCGGGAATGCCCGGCTCATCGGCATCCTGTACGCCGTTGCCGTTAACATCGTAGTACTTCTGGCCGGAGATGGACAGATTTCCGCGGTTGCCGAAATCCTTTCCTGTGACGTCGGCGTTCGTCAGTTCCACGGTGTACGATCCTTGCGGGACCGTCTGCTCCCAGCCTTCTTTGGCCGCCTCGCTCAGAGCATAGGTGCCTGGAACGAGATTGGCGAACTTGTAGCTGCCGTCAGCGGCTGTGGCGGTGGCATTGACCGTGCTGCCGTCCTTGGACAACTGGATGCTCCAACCGGCAAGTCCCGTCTCCTCTCCATCCTTAGCACCATTTCCATCCGTGTCCTGGAACGCGGTTCCGGAGATGGACCAGGAGCCGTGGTTGCCAAAGTCCCTGTCGGTCACATCGGCGTTCGTCAGCTCCACGGAGTAAGACCCATCCGCCGGTGTAGTTCTAATCCAGCCGGTTTGGTCCACTTCTTTTACGCTGTAGCTGCCGGGTGCCAGATTCTCGAATTTATATGAGCCGTCCTGGCCGGTCGTGGTGGTGTTGACCTCGCTCCCATCCTTGGATAGCTGGATCGTCCAACCGGCAAGTCCCGGCTCGCCGGCCTTCGCACCGTCGCCGTTGAGGTCGTTGAATTTTATGCCGGAGATGCTGTAGGATGTCAGCTTATTGGCGAAGTCGTTGCCGGTAGCATCGATATCCTTTAAGTTGATGGCAATCGATCCGCTCTCCGGGTTTGTAGCCTTCCAGCCCGATGGCAGCGTTTCCTTGATCGTGTAGGCTCCCACGGTCAGATGCTCGAAGAGATACGAGCCGTCATCCTTGGTCAGGACGCCAACTTCGCTATTGTCGGGCTTCACAAGCTGGATCGTCCAGCCGGACAGACCGTCCTCGCCGCTGTCTTTCTGACCGTTGCCGTTCTTGTCGTTGTAGGCCATGCCGGAGATGTTCCGGGACGGCTGAACGAGCGAGAAGTAAGCAAGGCTTTCGCCGTCAAAGCTGTCCTCTGCGGCATGTTTCCCATCTCTGATCCAAACGCGGATCTGGTTTTCTCCGGCATCGGCAGATGTTGTGCTCCAGGTCCAGGCGTTGGTTGCGCTCCAATCTGTCTCGGGCTGCCAGGCATTGCCGGTGGCGGGACCGTTCAGGAAGAACCTGTAGAGAACAGGGTCCTTGTCCGCATCAGTGGCATTGGCGCTCCAGGTAACGGATGTTCCCGGTATTTGTGGGCTGGCCTTGTCCGGCGTCAGCGAGTTTATGATCGGTGTCTGGTTCTCGGCCAATGGCGTCGGCGACGGAGTCGGTGTCACCGTTTCGTTGGCCGGCAATGGTTCAGTGACGTTGGCGGGAATTTCCGGCGCGGTTACGTTCTCCATGCCGGGCGGCGTCGCATTGCCGGGCATCTGCTCTTCCGGCTTTGTGGCATTCTCGGCTGCGGGGATGGTGACATTTTCCGCGGCGGGAATGGTCACGTTTTCAGTGGCTGGAGTTGCCGGGACTGTGGTCTCCTCAGCCGGTTTTTCTTCAATTACCGGTGCATTTACGGCAAACTCTGCGCTGGCATTGCCATTCTCACCCTGCGGTGCATCATGCTTATCGTCTTTTACCTGCACCATGATTTGGCTAGTTCCAGCCTCCGTCGGAGTCCATGTCCACTGGTTTGAAGTCTGCCAGTCGGCGACAGGTGTGCCGTTTTGCAGGAACCGGTAGGAAATTGGATCGTTCTCCGGGTCGGATGCGGCGGCAGTCCAGGTTATGACTGATCCCACAAGCTGCGGGCTGGGCAGATCTGCGGCCAGGCCGCTTATGCTCGGTGATTCATTAAGCTTGACAGGAGCTATGACCTCGGGGACAACCTCGGGCTTTGACGGTTCTATTTGTGGCGCGGGTGAATTTATGGTAAACTCTGCGCTGGCATTGCCGCCTTCGCCCTGCGCTGCGTCGTGCTTGTCGTCTTTCACCTGCACCATGATTTGGCTAGTTCCAACTTCAGTCGGAGTCCATGTCCACTGGTTTGAAGTCTGCCAGTCGGCGACAGGTGTGCCGTTCAGCAGGAACCGGTAGGAAATTGGATCGTTCTCCGGATCGGATGCGACCGCAGTCCAGGTTATGACTGATCCCACAAGCTGCGGGCTGGGCAGATCTGCGGCCAGGCCGCTTATGCTCGGCGATTCATTAAGCTTGACAGGAGCTATGCCCTCGGGCTTTGACGGTTCTATTTGTGGCGCGGGTGAATTTATGGTAAACTCTGCGCTGGCATTGCCACTCTCACCCTGCGGTGC
>Ga0074199_1001736_pt1 | contig 16699 bp, 11 predicted proteins | sample EPASupsiteSAE347_FD_64528 | JGI IMG/M metagenome (GOLD analysis project Ga0074199, IMG submission 64528) | Bioremediated contaminated groundwater from EPA Superfund site, New Mexico - Sample SAE3-47 | ecosystem: Environmental > Aquatic > Deep subsurface > Groundwater > Contaminated ...
CTGAGCAAGGAAAAAATCTATATTCTCCATATTGACGCCCCGGTCTCTCGTAGAGAAGCCAACAAAAGGAGGAAGGCGGCAACCATGCCACAGACGGGTATCTCCCGTCGGGAACGTGGTCAAGTTACCGCCTCTGAAAAAAATGTTACCTGATTTCATGTTTTTTTCAAAATAAAATTGCATTCCAACGGAGTATCTTATCCCTTGCCGGGAAATCCTATCCCTTCGAGAAATATCCCATCCATTAATAGCGGGTTTTCACCGATTGTGCAATCATCCAATCGGAAAACCTCCCATCCCCTGAACAAGCATCCAAGCATCTTTTAAAAACAAATTTCAAAAAACCTCCGCTACTACTTATCATCCCTTGCGAATTACCGTTATCCATTGTCGAAGGCTCTATCCATATTTTAAACAAATCACAGAAGACTTTGAGCGACCTCTAATCCATTGAACGTGGGTCTTATCCATAGAGCGGAGTCCTATCCTTCAGCGCGCTTTGGTGCTGTAAACCAGCGAGTGACGATAATCCATTGAGCGGGATCAAATCCATCGTCGCGTCCGAGGGAGAAAAGCAAATTTCGAGCATGCCATCCGACTCGGAACGGGGAAGATAACAAGTTATTGAATAGTTTCTGTTTATCTCCCGGGAAACGTTTGGTTCGATAGTGTAAACGGAGTTCCCAAGAGGGTTATTGGATTACTGGAATGCATTCAAAACTCTCCTAATGTGGGGGTATTTTATCATTAGGAGAGATTCTTGACAATCTTGAAAAAAGGGCGTAGTTTGCTGTCCATCATGCTGAAAATATTGGATAAATAGTTGAAAGGTTTTTTATGCTGAACATTCCGTCGGATTTGAATGTGAGGTATTTGGCACTTTTAACACGGAAGAGTATATCGGCGATTGAGAGTTCTTATTATTCCAAATGGCTTCGATATTACATTGATTATTGCCTGAAATACGGCCTTCAGCAAGAAGATAAATCCAGTTTGAGTCGCTTTCTGGGGAAACTTCGCGAGAAAAGACAAACTTCAGTTCAGGTGGAGCAGGCATCTCACGCAATTGCCCTATATTATGAACTTATTTCGAACAGCGATACTGGAAAAAGTGAGACTCACGCAGCCTTACCCCGGGGAGGCTTTTTGAGGGGTTCTTTAGGAAAGGCGCCGGTTAATTCTCCCCGATCCCAAGAAAAAAGAGAGGAGAAGACTTCCTTGATAAGGGACGGGATTTCCCCGAGAAACGAACCAATCTTTAAGAAAAATTCACTAATACCGGTTGTTTTGGAGCCGGCGGCGGTTAAAGAGACTTCCATATGGTTAACTGGCGCTTCCTGGGTTAAAGAGTTCGAAGGCATGGAAAATGAGATTCAAATTCGTCACTATTCGAAAAAGACGGCCAGCGGATATAAATTTTGGCTTCGAAAGTTTCAGACGTTTACTAAAAGCAAAACACCGGCTTTGCTCACAATTGGGGATGTCAAAGAGTTCTTGACCTTTTTGGCAGTGAAACAGCAAGTCGCATCATCTACCCAGAACCAAGCTTTCAATGCGTTGTTGTTCTTTTTCCGACATGTCCTTGGCAAGGAATTCGGGAAAGTTGACGGTGTCGTGAGGGCAAAGAGAAAAACTTATATTCCGGTTGTTTTGTCTCGGGAAGAAATTCATGAGATTTTGGCGCAACTTTCACCGCCGTATGATCTTGTCGTCAAATTATTATACGGTTGCGGACTCCGACTCTTTGAATGTTTACAACTTCGAGTGCAGTGTTTCAATTTCTCTTCAAATAACCTAACCGTTCATGACGGGAAAGGGCAAAAAGACCGGACTGTCCCTTTGCCGGAAACTATTATTCCCGAAATTAAAAAGCGGTTTCAGTTTTTGAAAGAATTACACAAACGTGATATCGAGGAAAACTATTCCGGTGTCTTTTTGGTCAATTCCCTGGGAAAAAAGTATCCGCAGGCGGCAAAAGAATTCACTTGGCAATGGTTTTTTCCGGCAATGAATTTGACGCATGTTCCGGAAACCGGCGAGCTTCGCCGCTTTCATCTGCATGAGACCCTTGTCCAAAAAGCCATAAAGGAGGCTGTTGGAGAGGCGAGAATCTGTAAGCGGGCTTCCGCGCATACCTTTCGTCACAGTTTCGCCAGTCATTTGTTGCAGGCAAACTATGATATTCGCACAATTCAGGAGTTATTAGGTCATAGCGACGTAAGAACCACCATGATTTATACCCATACCGTGAAAAGCGCTACGAAAAAGGAAGCAAAAAGCCCGCTGGATTTTGATTGAGTATGAGAGCCAACGGTTGCAATTGCGAAATAAATGGAGTAAACTCCCGTTTGGTAAGATAAAAAAGGGGTTTATTTCGTGTCAAAGATTCTCAAGCGTTTCCTTGAACCAACATTGCCGGAGGCCCAGTCTGCCTTTTTGTGGGGGCCCCGCAAAACCGGAAAGACCACCCTTTTGCGGGCAGTTTATCCACACAGTGCCGTTTTTGATTTCTTGCAAACGGATTTGTTCCTTTCCTGTCTGAAACGGCCGGCTCTTTTCAGGGAGCTTGTTTTGGCCTTGTCCGATGAAGAACGTTCCCTCCCCATCATTGTCGATGAGGTTCAAAAAATCCCGGCCGTCCTTGATGAGATCCATTGGCTGATAGAGAACAAGCGCATGTCCTTCATGCTATGCGGCTCGAGTGCCCGGAAGCTGAAACGCGGCCAGGCGAACATGCTCGGGGGGCGGGCTTGGCGTTATGAGTTATTTCCGCTTGTGAGTAAGGAGCTGGGAACAGTCGATATTCTGCGGGCGTTGAATCAGGGAATGATTCCGGCCCATTATCTTGCCGAACCTTCGGCCGCCAAGCGATATTTGAAGGCCTATGTTCAGGATTACCTGACACAAGAGGTCTTTGACGAAGGCCTAGTTCGCAATATGCCCGCGTTTTCGCGATTTTTTGACGCAGTCGGATATACGCACGGGGAAATGGTCAATTTCGCCAACATTGCACGCGATTGCGGTGTTGATGCCAAGACGGTCAAAGAATATTATCAGATCCTGGTTGATACCTTGCTGGGTGTCATGATCGAACCTTATGCCAAGCGTCAGGGACGCCAGGTGCTGACAAAAACCCCGAAGTTCTATTTGTTCGATACAGGCGTGGCCGGAATGCTGAGCAAACGTTCCATAGCCGAAGAACGCGGCAGGGAGTTCGGAAAGGCGTTCGAACATTTTATTCTTATGGAATTGCTTGCCCATCGTTCCTATGTCGAAAAGGATTACCGGATCAACTATTGGCGCACGAAGACGGGTTACGAAGTCGATTTTATTTTGGGGGAAGGAGAGGTGGCGATTGAAGTTAAGAGCGGCGGTAATGTCGATAAGACGGAGATTGCGGGCCTGCGGACATTTGTTCAGGAGCATGCTCCGGGCAAGGCGTTCGTAGTGACAACCGAGCAGCGCCGTCGACATTCGGACGGGATTGACTTATTCCCCTGGCAAGATTTTCTTCAGGATCTTTGGGCAGGGAAGGTTTTGTAATGAAGCCCCCCTCTTTCGAATGAGCCTGAGTTTCTCGGGCCCGAATTTTAATGCGATTGCCCTGAGAAAACTCCGGTTCGAAGATCTTCAATATTATCGCCTTTTTGTTATGATGAAACGATCTTTTAACCGATACATAATTCCAATAAGGTTTTTCTTTTATCTTAGCCTGATAATCAATATAATATCCGCGATATGAAAGCAGAAAATTCGTCACAGGACAATAAATCTTTTCTGGAACGCTTCCTGGAAATTAACCCCGGAGAAGGTTCGATAACGGCGGTAGCCGTCATTTATTTCTTTTTGGTCGTCGCCACCTATTACGTGTTGAAACCCATCAGAGAAAGCCTGGCTTTGGAGCTGGGTTCAGCGCAAATACCCAAACTCACCATAATCGGAATGATTTCGCTTGTATCGGCAAATGCCTTGTATACATGGGTTATAGGAAAATTCAAGCGCGAAGTTTTTATTCCCGCGGTAACGAGAATTTGCTCACTGTCTCTTCTTATTTTTTGGGTGATCTTCAAATTCGGCGAGATGTCCGCTGCTCCGACGAATCATCTATCAATCGGTAAAATAGTCGCGATCGGAACTTATTTCCTCTGGGTAAACCTTTTTGGTTTATTTTCAGTCAGTATGTTCTGGTCTTTTATTAATGATGTTTTTTCGGTAAGTCAAGGGTCCAGACTATATACCATAATCGGTTTCGGCGGATTGGCCGGCGGATTGGCCGGGGGACTGGCGACCGCGAATTTGGCGAGCAAGTTGGGAACCGCCAATATGTTTCTCATCGCTGCCGCGCTTTTGGAACCGACCGTCTGGTGCATGAGGTACATCCATCGAGGAGCCCCAATCCGCAATGAGGGCATAAAGGCGGAAATCAAAAATAAACTGCCGCCTCGACCATGGGATGGCTTCAAATTCACATTTACATCGCTTCTTCTCACTCTTATGGCCGGTGAAATTTTCTTGTATACGCTTTCCAGCAGTCTTTTCTCTTTTCAGATAAACGTATTAATGGAGCGCGAGATTCCATCCACCGATCTTCGAACCGAATATACGGCGAACATCTACAATATGATTAACGCTTTATCGCTAATATGCCAGTTTGTTGTTACGAAAACAGCGTTGAAATTTCTTAATCCCCCGATAGGGCTTCTATTACTAACAGCAGGCCAAATTATCGGATCGTTCATGTTAATGGGCAATCCGGCCCTCAAGCTGGCGGCAACCATAGTTGTAATACGTTATGCCTTGAATTATTCCACCGGAAGAGTTGTCAGGGAATTGCTCTACACGCCCCTTTCCCGGGAAGAAAAATATCAAGGAAAAGGATTTGTCGATACGCTGGTTTTCAGAAGCGGGGAAGGAATAGCCTCTCTCTTTCTATTAATAGGGTTGGAATACTGGGGGCAAGGAATTTGGATCGATTGCTCGATCATTCTTTCAATGATTTTTTCATCAATAATTATTATTTATATCGGAACTGAATTCAAAGCAATCCGCGAGAAAAAAGCGATTCTAAAAGAAGAATCCGAAAAAAAGTGCGAAATTTAGGCATTGTCGGCAAATATTGAGTCCTGCCTTTCGAAAACTCCTCGAGTTCGGTGGATTACGGCGCGGGCGCAATCTGTTCTATATCGCCCAGGGATGGCGTAGATATCCGAAATGCGCCCGGATGGCGCGCTTTTTTGGGTACCCGAAAACCGGCTTTCATTTTGCAGCTTTCAATAACTGTAACGAATTTTTGGAATTTCTGCCCATAAGGGCCTGTCAGAAAACAACCAGACAATCCGATTATTTTCTAACAGGTTCTTAAATTACTTGTAGATTCTGGAATAATTCCACCAGCTTCCCATTACTTTTTTATAATAATCCCTTGTTTCCGGAAGAGGGACTTTATCAAGCTTGCTTAGAGTCGGCGCTTGGGAATACGGACCCTGCAAGACTTTCCTTTGAATATTGCCTTGCCCGCCGTTATATGCCGCGGCGGCAAGAAAAAGATCACCGTTAAACAGATTCTTCAAATACGCGAGATACCATGCGCCGAAAGAAATGTTGCGATCCGGGTTCCAAAGTGAATCTTTATTGAATTTTCCCTTGATGCCGAGTTTCCCGGCAATCCACTTCCCCGTCGACGGCAGGATTTGCATCAATCCCATGGCGTTGCTGCGTGAAAGAATACTCGGATTAAAGTGGCTTTCTTCACGCATAATGGACATTACCCAGTTGGGATCGATCTTATTTTTGGTTGCTTCAGTTTGAACTTTCTGGAAATATGGCCGAGGATAGTGATTCTTCCACGCCCAGATCGGCATAGCCGCCGAGGAAGCTCCCGTATCGAGAAGGTTCTTTAGCAGTATTTCTCCATATCCGGTTGCCAAATGATAATTTCCGGCTTCAACAACAAGATCCATCGCTGCTTTGAAAACTCCCAAATCAGTCGGAAATTCATCGAATAGTCCCCTGATTTCTTCCTGCGCAAAATCACGAAACGGACTTTTGAAAAGAGCGCGCCAGGCGGGAACTCTCTTCGTCACCCATTCAGGAATAGACGGAATCTTCGAATTCGCTGGAAACGCCATGGCTCGCGAAGGAGGATCAAGCCAGTAAAGGAAGAAAGAATGCGGATATTGTCGGGAAAGCAATTGCAGTATTTGTTGCGCATCGCCTGATTCGATTCCGAGAGAAACGGCGGCATATCCGAGGGCATCATCCGCGCGATAATGACCTGGAAATTCCTTGGCAAGGAGCAGAAAATAGGGAACGGCTTTAGCCGCCAGTCCGGCATCATACCTGTTTAAGCCCATTTCGTAAAGATGGACCGGCAACAGAGGTATTTTTTTATTGATTTTACACAACCGGGTTGCGGCCTGTATGCTTTCTTGGTCGAATCCCGCTTCATATGCGGAACGCATTAGGCGATATTCCGTAGCCAGGCGATCAGCGTTAAGCTGCGGTAGCTTCAGCGCTTCGCCGTAGTCGGCAATCGCCTGAGAATGCCTTCCCAGAAAATGCAAAAAATCACCGCGGATCTGATAGCCGAGACCAAGTATTTCGGGTTCAAGATTTCTCATCGCTAAAACACCGTTAAGAAGTCCCCAAGCTCGATCTTTTCTTCCCATTGAACGAAGAGCGTCGGCTTCCAAAATCGCCGTTACGGCACTCGCCGAACTTCCCAGCGCGGAAGTTAAATACGGAACTGCTTGTATAACCAGACTCTCCAAGTGCTCGCGAATGGCGCAACGAGTAATCTCAATCCATTCATTGGGTGTAAACTGCCATGATGAGATGCTTGTGAGAATTGCCTTTAGAATGCCTACGCAATCGGATTCGTTCTGATAGAAAAAACTTAATGACCGGTATTCCCTCAAAGCATCCAGCGCGATAAGGCTTTTTTGGCGCATCCCCATGGACGACATCGCGCAGAGACCCTCCAGTGCACGGCCTCGTTGGTAGGGTGTTGATAAAGCTTTCGCCTTAGCAATCAAATCAGGAAGCGAATCGAGACCTTTTAATTTCGTGGCCAGGAGAATTCCGGATAATCCTGCTTTATGCGCGGAAACGGTTTTCGGATATTTTTGCACCAAAGCTTCATAAATACTCAAAGCTTCGCTTTCTTTACCCGTATTTTTCAAACTTTCCCCGAGAAGAAACAGACGCAAATCTTCAAGACAACCACCCCTGCCGTAACGCTGAAGCATCGGAACCAGTTCCGAATAGCGGTTTCCTTCCCAAAGGCGATAGATACCGGCAAGATTCGACTCGAATCCTTGCCCCAAGCAAACCAACGTCGATTGGACAACAAGGAACAATATCAGAATCCCGCATCGCAAATCCTGCCGACGATTCCGATAATAATCGCCGCTTTGTTCAATATTACTAACTGAAAAGAACGACATATCGATTCCCCCTAGAAACGCAATTCAAGCTTGGGCATCGTTGTACCGCAAAAAAGAAATTTACGCAAGTTTTACGATAAATCAATATTTCTACGACGGCGGCGACATTGCCGATCAGCGCACAGTTATTGACACGATTGAAGCCAGGGGGTATACTCCGCGTGCGGTTTGCAATGCTGAAATGATATTTATAGACAACCGGAGAAATGCAAATGATTAAGAAAATTGGAATCCGGCGAGAAGATAAGAACATCTGGGAAAAACGCGTCTCGTTAGTTCCAATCGATGCGAAGAAGTTGATTTCCGAAAGCGGAATGTCGCTTTATATGCAACCATCTCCAATACGAATCTTTCCGGATAGCGAGTATCAGAAAGTTGGAGCAACAGTACAAGAAGACATCGCCGGCTGTGATTTGGTCATGGGAGTCAAGGAGATGCCGTTGTCTTTTTTCAAAAAAGACGGTGTGTACATGTTTTTTTCCCATACGATTAAGGGACAAGCCCATAATATGCCAATGCTGAAACGCCTTATGGACCTGAATTGCACATTGATCGATTATGAGAGAATCGTTGATGCGAAAGGAAAACGTCTGGTGTTTTTCGGAAAATTCGCGGGTCTCGCGGGAATGATAGATACGTTTTGGGCTTTTGGAAAAAGACTCGAATCCGAAGGTTTTTCCACTCCTTTCAAGTCGGCCAAACTTGCGCATGAGTATCCGAATTTGGATGAAGCCAAGAAAGCATTTACCGAAATCGGGAAGGCGATAAAGAAGCAGGGATTACCGGAAAAGCTCTGCCCCGTGATTTTCGGCTTTGCCGGTTACGGCAATGTCTCCAGAGGAGCCCAAGAGATTTTCGATCTGTTGCCGTATAAGCAAATCGAACCTAAAGATCTTGAAGCTGTCGTTAAATCAAGCGATGTCAGACAACAACTGCTGAAAGTCGTATTTAAGGAAGAACATACGGTAAAACCCAAAACACCCGGTGCAGGTTTTGACTTACAGGAATATTATCAGCATCCGGACCGCTATGAAAGCGCCTTCAATGGTTATCTCCACAATTTGTCAGTTTTGGTCAATTGCATCTATTGGTCTGTTCAATCACCGCGATTACTGTCCAAAAAGGAAGCTGCGCAAATATGGAAAAGCGGCAAAACTTCAAAGCTAAAGGTTATCGGTGATATTTCCTGCGATATTGAGGGTGGAATCGAATGTACGATGAAAGAAACCCAACCCGATAACCCGGTATTCGTCTATAACCCGCTCAACGGGTACGCCGAATTCGGAGTTGAGGGAAACGGCCCGGTCATAATGGCCGTCGATAATCTGCCTTGCGAACTTTCGGCTGAATCTTCCGTGGCTTTCAGCGAAGCTTTGATGCCTTTCTTACCTGAACTTCTGAAAGTCGATCCCGCCGAATCGTTCGAAAAATGCGGGTTACCCGAACCGCTTAAAAAAGCCGTATGTCTGTGGCACGGAAAATTTACTCCCGATTATGCATTCATGGAAAAGTTCCTCAAATGAACCAAATTGCCTTTACAGCCGATTCTACTCAATAATAATTCACTTGATTCTTAATTTTGTATTTCAGATAAGGAGAAATTAAGATGGCAAAAAAGATTTTGGTTCTGGGAGCAGGCTTGGTAGCTCGTCCCCTGGTTCATTATCTTTTGGAAATACCTGATTATACGGTAATCTGCGCCGACCTCGCGGTCGATAAGGCCGAAGAGTTGATCAAAGGGTATTCACGCGGTCGAGCCAAACCGCTCAATGTAACAGACAAGGCGGCTCTGGAAACCTTGATCAAGGACTGCGAGATTGCCGTCAGCCTTGTTCCCTATACTTATCACGTTTCGATCGCCGAACTGTGTGTCAAACATAAAAAACAGATGGTAACAGCGAGTTATGTCAGCGATGCCATGAAAGCTCTGGACGGGGCCGCAAAGCAAGCCGGAATATTGATCCTGAATGAAATGGGCTTGGATCCGGGAATAGATCACATGTCCGCGATGAGAATAATCCACCATGTCGAAAAAAACGGGGGAAAAGTCACTTCTTTCCGATCTTTCTGCGGCGGATTACCGGCACCGGAAGCCAACACCAACCCCATGGGATACAAATTCAGCTGGAGCCCTCGCGGGGTTTTAATGGCGGGAAGAAATGCCGCCAAGTATCTGGAGAACGACACGATAATCGAGATTCCCGGCCCGGATTTGTTCAAGCACAATTGGCTGCAGAAAGTGCCGGGTCAGGGAATGTTTGAAGCCTATCCGAACAGGAATTCCATGCCTTACATCGATCTTTACGGATTACATGACGCAAAAACGATGTTTAGAGGAACCCTTCGCTATCCCGGATGGTGCGGATTTTGGTATCAAATGGCGCGTTTCGGCTGGATTTCCGATGCTCCAAGAACCGATCTGGAAGAAAAAAACTGGTCGCAAATCACCAGAATGCTCACCCCCGGATCAGGAAAATTAATCGACGATGTGTGCAAAGAATGGAAAGTGAAAAAGAACTCCGATGAAGTCAAGCGACTCGAATGGCTTGGACTTTTGGGTGATGAAAAAGTTCCCTCAGGAATCAATAATCTTTTGGATCTGTTATGTGAACACCTTCAAAAAAAACTGGTTTTTCTACCCGAAGAACGAGACATGATCGTTCTTTATCATGAATTCATCGGAACCTATCCGAACAAAACCGAAAAAATAACGTCAACTCTGGTCGATTATGGAATTCCGAACGGAGAATCCGCGATGAGCAGAACCGTCAGCTTGCCCGCCGCGATTGCCGTTCGTCACATTCTTGAAGGAAAATTCGGAAATTTGAAGGGCGTTCATATTCCGGTAGTTCCGGATATTTATCACCCGGTTCTTGACGAACTGGAGACTTTAAAAATCAAATGTGTTGAAGCGTTTGAAGCCGAATCCGCCAAATAATCGTTTGGATTTATCCAAATAAAATAAAAATAAACGAAGGAAGGAATGACATGGATAAAAAAAAGAAGATCGCAACGAAGAATGTATCGACGAAATTTGCCGCCGCTTCAGCTTGGGACAAAATATCTCCGGCTGAAGAAAAAGAGCTGCAAAATTATGCGAAAAGATACATGGATTTTTTAGGAACCTGTAAAACCGAGCGTGAAACCATCGACTACTTGATTGAAAAAGCTCAGCGAAACGGATTCAAGCCGATCGACGGCGGACAAGCGGCGGGCTCTTTGAAACCGGGTTCGAAGGTTTATTGGGTCAGCAAAAACAGGGCTTTATGCATAGCCGTTATCGGCAAGCAACCGATTTCGGATGGTTTCAAAATCGTTGCGGCTCATCATGACGTTCCCCACCTTGATCTCAAGGCATTACCTCTCTATGAAAAGCATAAGCTGGCTTTTTTGAAAACCCACTATTACGGGGGAATAAAAAAGTTTCATTGGTGCGCCATTCCGCTTGCTCTTCATTGTTTTTTAATCACCAAGTCCGGCAAACATCTTTCCTTCTCCATAGGAGAAAAGCCTAACGATCCGGTTTTTACGATCACCGATCTTCCGCCTCATCTTTCCTATAAAATCCAAAACGATCGAAAAGCCACCGAAGTATTCAAAGCTGAAGAGTTGAATATTCTCGCGGCCAACCGGCCAAAACCGGCCAAAGGCGACGAAAAAATCGAAGAACCGGTAAAGGCCGCCGTTCTGGAAAAGCTTCAAAAAGAATACGGTATTCAGGAAGAAGATCTTGCATGGGCCGAGATCGCGGCCGTTCCGGCTTTCAGTCCGCGCGAAGTAGGATTCCAAGGCGACATGATCGGCGGATTCGGACATGACGACAGGGCTTGCGTCATGGCGGCATTTGAAGCCATCAATGAGGTAAAAGTTCCTGAAAACACCGCGGTGGTGATATTAATAGACAAGGAAGAAGTCGGTTCCGGTGGCGCCAGCGGAGCACAATCCATGATGGTTCCGGATTTCCTGTGTCTGTTGGTTGAAGCCACGACGCGGGTTTCTTCATATTCCTTTTTACGAAAGGTGCTTGGCGCTTCAATGGTTTTGTCCGCCGACACGAATGCTCCGATTGATCCGAATTTTGAAGCAGCCTGGGATGCGCAAAATTCCGGGTTACTTGGAAGCGGCGTATGGATCTGTAAGTTTACCGGCTCCGCAGGAAAATCGGGCAGCAGCGAAGCCGATGTCGAATTCATCGCACGCATCCGCAATCTCTTAACGGCGGGGAAAATACCCTATCAATTTGGGGAAATGGGTAAGGTTGACGAGGGCGGCGGCGGAACGGTCGCGAAATTCTTCGCGCAACTCAACATGCACGTGCTTGATCTGAGCTTACCCGTCCTCGGGCTACATTCGCCGTTTGAAGTTCTTTCCAAAATCGATTATCACTATACGGTAAAAGCGTACAAGGCTTTTCTCGAAAAGAAATTCTAACCCGAAATACAGCCCGGAAAACGAGCCGTTAAGGCCTTGTTAAGAAATAACTGTAACAAATTTCGTTCATCGACCGGCCATAAGAGCCTGTAAGAAAACAACTATTTGTAATGGTTATTTTCTTACAGGCTCTAAAAGCTGATTTTCCGGGCTTTTTTAGTAATCCGATTGAGGAACCAAAACATAGATGGACATTAATCTTCTCGAATCTTCAATAAAGAAAAAGCAGCTTGAAAAAATGTTTTATATCTTTTCGGGCAAGGAAGATTTTTTAAAAGAAAGGGTTTTTGAAAACCTGGTTTCCGCCTATGTGCCTTCGGAAGATCGTATCGACAACGTTTTCGACATAGATCTTTCGCAGATGAAACCCGAGGATTTTTTCGGCAAACTGTTCAGTTTTTCTTTCAATCAAAGTCATCGGCTTTTCCATATCCGCAACATTGAAGATATCGTTTACTCCCAAAGAAAAGTATTCATCGAGCGGATGTGCGTGATTAGTGAAAAAGTATCGAACGTAATCTTCATTATCAATACCGCCGAAACAAGAACGGCGTCCGAAATATCCCGCATTCTTGGCGATAAAAGCGATAAAACCGATTTTTGGCCGCCGTTCGAAAACCAAATGATCCAATGGGTCCAGAAAGAGGCTCGATACTGGGGCGGAGAAATCACGATCGAAGCGGGGGAACTTCTCCTTCATAAAGTAGGCACTCAATTACGTTTGTTGTCCCGTGAGATTTCCAAGCTTTGTACCGCAAGAGGGAAAGCGGTAATCGATGTCGCGGGAATTTCAGCCGGTGTGGGTAATCTTCGGCAGGATTCCATTTTTGATCTTTTAGCCCGTATCAGGACAAGAAACCTCATCGGAGCGCTGGAAACACTCGAAAATCTGCTGCAAAAAGGAGAGCCGGTAATAAAAATTTGGTTCATGATTGTAAAGACCGTAAGGAGTTATCGTCTTTTACATGATTTAGCCGTCGATAGACCGGACCTGCTGAATCCGATTTTCGACAATCTCAAAACCTTGATCAGATTGCACGGAAAATCGGACTTTCACTCCAATCAGGAAAAGAAGAACTTGGTAACGGCGATTCAAACGCAGATCGCGGAATGGCCCGGGTATTTAACTGAAGCGACCGGATTGGATCAAGCTTTTGAGATTAAAAATCTTGCTTTTGCATTGAAATACTCGCGTTTGGAATTATGCCGGCTTTGGCCCAAGCTTCTTGAAATCGATTTGCTTCTCAAAAGTTCTCCGCCAAACGATTCGTTGGTACTCCAAAAATTCGTTACCGAATTGATTTCTAAAGACTTAAACCCTCCTTCATGGAAAGGAGGGTCAAATATCTGACTATTCAGCCTGAAAAAAACGCTTTCGGCTGAGAATTTACTTGGATTTAGATTGCGTGAAGCTTGTGGAGCTGCTTCATCATGCGTCCGATTTTTCTTGACGCGGTTCGGGGATGAATATAATTATTGGAACCGGCTTTGGCATAACTCTTCACTGTTTGCAAAGCCATCTTTTGTACATCAGCGGCCGGCTTTTTCTCTTCAGCCATGTCAAGAGTCTTCTTCCGAAGGCTTTTCAATTCGGATTTAACTGAAACCCTGACTATATGACGTTTTTGCGCTTTTCGAGCATTTTTAGCGGCGGATACTGTATTAGCCATAGTGCATTTCACCTTCCATATTTAAAAACTATCTGTTTATACTACCATTATTTGAAGCCGTCTGCAACTCCCATCTGAAATTAAATTGAAATTCATAGGGTGTACGGTTTCACTGAACACGCGCGGAGAGTTCTTTTATCATGTTTTGCGCCATTGTCGCTTCCTTTGATTCGGGAGCGATACGGGCTACTCTTTCAAAGATTTCCTTTGCCATTTTTCCCGCGGCGTTGTCACCCTTGAGCAACATCAGATCGGTATATGCGTTCCCGATCGTCATGAGGAGTCTTAGGTTTTCGGGTTCGCGTTCCATTCCGTTGCGCAAGACGGCGATTGCTTCAGTAATGCGCTCCTCGCGTGAAAGCTTGTTTGCTTCTTCAATAATATCGTCTATCGGCAATTTTTTCGCCGAGTAGTCGTCGATGCGGGGAACAAATGAACCCGGTGCGGGTTCAGGCGGCGGCAACAAAATGTAGGTTTCCGAAGCCTTTTTCGCTTTCAACGCTTCCGCCGCGGCAACTTCTCTTTCATGACGATCTATGAATTCCCGCGCTTCGGCAACAAACAAACCCTTCGCGTTCTGCTCCAGATATATATTAAAATCCGGAATCGCCTTTTCAAGGTTTTGAGAGATCGACACGAAAAAACCTCTATAGAAAAATCCATCGTTCATACAGTTGGGTCGGTCTTTCAACAGGTCAAGCGCTTTTTGAATTAATCCGTTATCCGGTTCCCCTAATAAATCGCGGTCCGCCAATATTGCCCGCGTATATAATTCCAGGGCTTTTTTCAAATCATCCTTTTCGAAAACGTCCATGGCTTGATTGAAAAGGGAAGCAGCGGGTCCGCTTCGGATGGTTCGCACGATTTGTTCATCCGACTTCGGAGCAGGTTTTTCGGGTGATGTCTCGGAAGGCTTCGCCGGCGGTTTCTTTTCGGAAGGGGGTGTCGCCGGCTTTTCAGGCACCGGCGCAGGCGCTTCCGCGGGCACTTTTCCCGGTTTTTCGGCAATCGGAATTTGCCGAGGTTTCGCGTCGCCGGCATCCACCATGATCACTTTTGTTTTGGGCGGTTTTGGTAAAACCGGTACTTTCAACGGGTCGTCCGAAAGATCGCGAAGTCTTTGCAGCGCTTCCGAACAATCGGGATTTATCGACAGAGCTTTCCCGTAAGCCTCACGAGCTTCCTGCATCCTTCCCATGGCTTCGTAAGCCAATCCCATGTTGTAACAAACGCTGTAAGCTTCCGGATTAAGTTTCCGGGCTTGCTGATAACAATACAAGCTGTCCTTGAACTGACCGGTTTTCTTGTACAAGATGCCGAGGTTGTTATAGGCATGATAATTTTTAGGATCGATCTTTATCACCGCGAAGTATGTTTCCACGGCCTTCAAATATTTTTTTTCAATGCCGTATTGCAAAGCCAACTTCAGAAGAGCTTCAATATCCTCGGGATCATCCTGAAGACGTTTTTGAAGCTGTGGAACCGTATCGGAACCTTCTTGGGAATAAACCGAAGAAGTAATCACACAGAACACCAAGATACAACTCAATAAACCAATTAAGCGTATCATCTGAAAATTCGGTTATATATATTGAATTTAGCGAGCTTCGACAATAAATTTGATGGCAGTCTTTTCCTGCCCGTCAATTTCAATTTTTGCAAAGGCGATAGTCGTGACCAACTCGATTCCTTTTGGAGCTACATAGCCACGGGTAATCGCAATGGCTTTGACCGTTTGGTTGACCGCTCCGGCTCCTACAGCCAAGAGTTCCACGCGGGTGTCGTGTTCAAGAACCGCTGCAATTGCTCCCGCGACGGATTTGGGATTCGACGATGACGCGACCCGTAGAATTTCCATTGGAGCCTCTCCTCGGTTTATTACTTGATCCATTTTTCTCCATCTTTCTTAATGCAATACTTTTATAAAAACAAAACCGATATCACACCAAGCGAAAAATCTGATATTGAAAAGACGACAAAAACAGAGAGGTTCGGGGCATATATCGATTCTTTCGGTGCCGTTCTATCCTTTCCGCTTTGGCTTGAACCTCATCCAATATTAAATTATATAAGGGATCGGTCGGTTTTGCAATTCCCGAAACGGTTAAATTCTTTTTAAAAGGATGCTGGCGTTTTGGCCTCCGAACCCGAATGAGTTGACTACGGCCGTATTTATTTTTGCATCTCTGGCGATTTTGGGAACATAATCCAAGTCACAACCATCACCGGGAAGTTCGTGATTGATCGTAGGATGTATGAATCCCTCCTGAATTTGGATTAAAGTCGCCACCATTCCCACCGCTCCGGCGGCGCCAAGCAAATGACCGATCATCGATTTCGTGGAATTAACGGCGACTTTCCGGGCATGCTCTCCGAATACGCGTTTCGTTGCGATGGTTTCTATCGGATCGCCGACCGGAGTAGAGGTTCCATGAGCATTTACATAATCGACTGTTTCTTTCGGAGTATTTCTCCAGGCGAGAGCCGCCGTCATCGCTCTGAAAGCGCCTTCGCCTTCAGGATCGGGAGCGGTCAAATGGTAAGCGTCGGCGCTTGCGCCATAACCGATGATCTCCGCGATCGGCGAAACACCCCTTTTTTGCACGCTTTCTTCCGTTTCAAGAACGATTACTCCGGCTCCTTCACCCATGACAAAGCCGTCCCGATCTTTGTCAAACGGACGTGAAGCCTGTTCGGGTGCGTCGTTACGAGTCGAAAGAGCCTTCATTTGGGCGAATCCGGCCACGGTCATGGGTGTTATCGCAGCCTCGGCGCCGCCGCAAACGATAATATCGGACAAACCAAAAACAAGTTTGAGATAAGATTCGCCTATGGCATGCAGCCCCGAAGCGCACGCGGAAACAACGCAATAGTTGGGCCCCTTGAAACCGTGAGCTATCGCAAGACAACCCGCGGATATATTACAGATCATCATCGGGACCAGCAAAGGACTGACTCGCCCCGGCCCCGACTTTACGTAAACGTCATGTTCGGTTTCGAAAGTGTGAATGCCGCCTATTCCCGTCGCGATTATGACTCCTACGCGATGGGGATCGAAAGTTCCTTGGGTAAGCCCGGCTTGTTTGATGGCCATTTCGGAAGCGCCCATCGCGAACTGGGAATAGCGATCGTGCCTGCGGATCTCTTTTTTCG
>Ga0074199_1001737_pt1 | contig 16688 bp, 13 predicted proteins | sample EPASupsiteSAE347_FD_64528 | JGI IMG/M metagenome (GOLD analysis project Ga0074199, IMG submission 64528) | Bioremediated contaminated groundwater from EPA Superfund site, New Mexico - Sample SAE3-47 | ecosystem: Environmental > Aquatic > Deep subsurface > Groundwater > Contaminated ...
GCAGGACCAAGACACATTGAGATACTTTCTCGGTTTCAGATAAAAGCAAATGCGAATGGGGGAAATACGACCGGTAAGGCTCCATATTATGGCAACCGGGATAAAAGTAACGCCGGGCCAAAACATTTTCGGCATGCAGAACCTTCAAGAGTTCGTCTCGACTCAATCCTGCCTTGGATTCGTCGACTTCTAAGATGATGTATTGGTAGTTTTGTTTCTCACTATCATCATATTGGAGAATTTTGATTCCAGGAATGTCATTCAGATGGGAATGGTAACACTTGTAATTACTGAGATTTATGGCAATAAATTCATCCATGCTTTCCAAATTGGTAAGCCCCATTGCCGCCGAGGATTCGTTCATTTTGCCATTGGTACCTATATAGATTACATTGTCATATCCGGCAAAGCCAAAATTCTTCATGAGGCGTATCTTTATGGCCAAATCATCGTTGTCGGTGACTACAGCCCCGCCTTCAAAGGTGTTGAAGAACTTGGTGGCATGGAAGCTGAAAACTTCCGCATTGCCAAAGTTGCCGATCATTTTCCCCTTATACGAACATCCGAAGGCATGCGCGGCGTCAAATAGTAGTTTTAAATTGTGTTTATGGGCCACTTCAGAAAGCGCTTCGATGTCGCAGGGTCTTCCCCAAGTATGGACACCAAGTATTCCAGATGTTCGCGGGGTTATCATTTTTTCTATAGCTTTAGGATTAAGGTGATGGGTTCGATGATCAATGTCACAGAACACAGGAGTGACCTCTTGCCATTGAAGGCTGTGAGCCGTAGCTATGAACGTAAAAGATGGGACAATAACCTCTCCTTTAAGTTCCAAGGCACGGATCGCAATCTCCAAAGCGATAGTACCATTGCACATTGCAATGCAATGTTTGACTCCGAGGTATTCAACAATTCTCTTTTCGAATTCCTTTACATAAGGTCCTTCATTCGAAAACCATCGCCTGTCCAGCATGTCATTTATCAGGTCAAGGAAACGCTGGCGGTTGCCGATGTTGGGTCGTCCAACGTGCAGCATAGAACTGAATGCAGGATTGCCGCTATAAATACTCAAGTCTGTATATAGCATTTAACCATTTCCCCAAAAGTGTCCTTTTATCGGCTATACTCTCAGTGTGTTTCACTATTTCAATGCGGTGCTCGTACTTGAAATATTCTCTCGTAATTGTTTCTCGAGATTCAGAATATTCTGACTCGGTCTTGTTTTAAATTCTCTCGCTGGAGAACCTCTATACATTGTCCAGGGTTTGCAATCCGTAATGACCAGAGAATTTGCGCCAACTACTGCGCCAGCGCCGATTACTATACCTGGGAGAATAACTGCATTCGCTCCAATAATAGCGTGTTTTTTTATGTGTACAAATGATCGGATAGGTACACGATACGGATACGGCACTGTAGGATTTGTCATACAGCCACCAGAATAGTCTTCATTTCCAGTGTATATTCTGACACCCCCGGAAAGTCCTGAGAAATCCTCCATAACAAATTCACCACCGCCTGTGATGGAGGTAAAGGAAGCGATATGAACATAACTACCTATAATTGTCTTCTCTCCTCCCATAAGGAAAACAAAATCATCAATAATGACTGAATCGCCAATACATATTGATTCTGGAGATACAATCTTTGCTTGCGGCCAGATAGTAACTCCTTTGCCAATTCGTTTAAAATCCAGTTTATAGGCTTGGTTAGACATGGAATATTTCTCCTATAATAACGTTGTTAATTAATGTAGAAAAACAAGATTCGTCATTTATGGTTTTTGGGACACTAGATGAAAATGTTTAATTGAAGGGGCTCATTTAATCTTTAACAAACCCGAAAGAATATCGATCCTGGGCTGCATTTGTCTGCTCAAGTCGAATACTTTTCGAAAGGCTTGCTGTCCTTGAGAACTAAGCCGGTATAGGTCTTCCGGTCTATGATAGAAGTAATGAATTCGATCGCATATTTCCTGAGCGATCGGTGGAATGATAATGATCTCTTCTTCCTCCTGAAACATGATGTTTTGTTTGAGCGGGTCGGTACAAAATACTGCTACGCCACATAGACCCGCTTCGACACAGGAGCCCGTGGGGAAGCCATCAAAACTACCTTGAGCAAGAACAAAATGTCTGTTAGGTGATAGGATAATATCGATATTGGCATAGAATTCGGGGAAAAAATCAGTATTCTTCCATCCGTAGAAACGTATTTTGTCCTTGATATCGATCACATCTATATCACTTGCATCGAAAGGTCCTACTACATGGAAAACCATTTTCATACAAGCTTTGGACAGCAGTTTTGCCACTTCAATGAAAATATCATAGCCCTTATCAACACCCCTTTGCGTTTGCTTGTTGGCAACAAAGCATATGTCAAAGGTCCCCTTGTTATCTTGAAAGCGTTGTTTATCCAGCATGTTGCTAGCAAGCGAAGGCGACGGTAAAACCCCACCGTAAATAAACTCAATTTGGCTAGGGGGACATAATCTTTGGTCGATCAGATAATCATATGTTATTTGCTGCGTCGCGATAACTTTTCGAAAGCTGGCAGATGACAAGACTCTCCGCAACTTGCCATCCGATTCTTTCTCCCCTACACAAAATCCCCCGCCAGGGTAGAGCGTGAATACGAAAGGGGATCCATAGCGCTCTGCCACATCGACAAATTTAAAGGCATTGTTAATGAAGATCGTATAGACGAGACCGCTTCTCAAATCTTGTCGTGATGTGTACTTTCGAACCTTGCCACGGCATTGAGGGTAATTGTTTTCGTATTCCTTCACCACTTCTTTGAAGGACCTTGTTTCGTTGACAAGACAAAATGCTGTAGCTGTCGAATATACTCGCGCATCTCCGAAGTTTTCAAGATAAGAGTTGTATTCGGCTATCCTGAAGGCAGAAAGGATGTGGGGGAATATGTCATCAAGGATCAAGAGCCGATTGCTGGTATCGTCTCTACCAAGAAGATTCCAAAACGCAGCCATGCTATGATTAAAAGTGTTATCTAACCATGACCTTGATTTCCGATAAATTCTACTTGAATGCGTGCGAATGGAAGTCATTTCATCTATTTACAGCCCATAAGTTTTTGGTGGGGAGAGGAAGTACATATAGAATTAGCCATTGTTCAGACATACCGTCTTCCATCTGAGCAATGGGCGAATAACGCCCCCCCAATAGCCGAGGTATCCCCGCCTCGCATCCCCAAAATCTACCATATCAACGGAGATAATCCTGTCAAGCTGGGCAATGATATGGGAGCGTTCGGTATTGACCAGCAAAGCAGTCACACTATAGCGGCCTTGGTTAAAAAAAGGCCCTGGAATAACACAGCGACTTCGAAACAAGCCCTGCGGGTGCGGGTTGCCAAACCATTCAGTATCTGTTGTGGAAGGTGACGCCAGAACATAGACTTCCTCAGAGTTGAATATCGATATGGAGACATTTAATGGAATCCCCGGCGACATTGCCCAGTATTCAATTTCAATACTAATTGATGAAGAAATGTCTGTTTGCGAAGTGAGATGACCATCTGAGTCTAAAATACGCACTGCATGAATTCGCGCTGTTTCGTCACCAGGTGCGGTTTGCGGATCAGGCCATACTTTCTCACTTAATGCCTCAGCACCACTATCGAGATATGATCTCACGACGTCTTCAGCATCGCCAGACAATACCATTCGACCATTACTCAACAAGAATCCGCGCTGGCACAGGGATTTGATTGCAGTCATGTTATGGCTGACAAACAGCACCGTGCGCCCTTCCTTTGATACATCTCCCATCTTACCCAAACACTTTTTCTGAAACGCCATGTCCCCCACGGCCAAGACCTCGTCCACCACCAAAATCTCCGGTTCCAGGTGGGCGGCTACTGCAAATGCCAAGCGGACATACATCCCGCTGGAATAACGCTTGACCGGGGTATCAAGGTACTTCTCCACCTCGGCAAAGGCAACGATTTCGTCGAATTTACGTTTTATCTCCAATCTGGTCATCCCCAAAATAGTGCCATTCAGGTAGATGTTCTCCCGTCCGGTCAATTCCGGGTGAAAGCCTGTACCCACCTCCAGCAGGCTGGCGACGCGGCCCTTGATGGTCACCCGTCCGGTTGAAGGTTCAGTGATACGGCTTAAAATCTTCAAAAGGGTACTTTTCCCAGCCCCGTTGCGACCAATGATGCCTACAGCCTCTCCGCGGAAGATATCAAAACACAGACCCTTGAGCGCCCAAACCTCTTCCATCGTGTCGCCCTGGATGATGGCTTTCCCAGCCGCAAGGTCTTTGGTCTTGTGCCAGATTGTTCGGGCACTCTGCATCAGCACATCACGGAGAGCTGTATAGCCGCCTCTTTCTGCTTGGTGGCCGATAACATATTTTTTGCCGATGTTTTCAGCTTTAATGACGATGTCGGACATGGTTTCTTTTTCTATATAAGATCTGCAAAGGTTTTTTCCATTTTTCGGAAACGGGATACGCCCAGCCAGAGAAAGAAGGCTATAATGACCAAGCTGATGAGAAAACCGGGCAGATAAATGGGGCTATTGCCGCCGAGGATGCACCAACGAAAGCCATCGATCACTCCAACTATGGGGTTTAGGCTGTAAAGTAGCCGCCATTGCTCCGGAACAACATTGCTGCTGAAGCCTACAGGTGAAACATAAAGGCCAAACTGCACCACAAATGGTATTATATAGCGGAAGTCACGATATTTCACATTGAGCGCCGTTATCCAGAGACCGGGTCCCAAGCTGGCCAACAGGGCCAGAATGATGAAGAACGGCAACAACATAATCTGCCAGCCCGGGGCGAATTTATAATAGAACATCATGCCGATCAGGATAAAAAAACTGATGAGAAAATCGATGAAAGCAGTTACCAGGGTTGCCGCGGGAATGATCAATCTGGGGAAGTACACTTTGCCGATCAGATTGGCGTTGCTGATCAGACTGTTGGATGATTCACTCAGGGCATTTGAGAAAAGGGACCAGGGGAGCATGGCGGCAAATACCAAAAGGGCGTAAGGGGCGCTTCCATCGCTGGGCAGTTTGGCAATGCGGCCAAAAATGACGGTGAAGACAACCATAGTAAGAAAAGGCCGGATAATTGCCCAGAGAACCCCGATGATGGTCTGTTTGTAGCGGACGGAGATATCGCGCCAGGCTAGAATTAGAAATAGTTCACGGTATCGCCAGAGATCGGTCCAGTAGTTTTTCTCGCTGCGACCGGGCTCGATAATAAGGACCGGTTCTTGGGTATGTGTGAAGGATGAGTCATTCATATTAAAGGAAGGCTTTTACAACTCCAGAGGGTATTTGTGGGATAAAATAAAGGTCTCACTTCTTACGGATTCCGCATATAGTCCGGAATAATAAATACAAAGATTCTCTTTAAGAATGGCTCAGCTCCGCCCTCTCGATTACAGAATCGAAGGGATAGGCGACCTGTTGGCGAAGCAAGCTTGAAAAAAATTATATGATCATCAATCTTAGTGGATTCCTATCTGCGCAGGAATGACACTACCTTGTTTCCGCTTCCGCGGGAACGACAATTTGTGCGAAAAACAATTATTTTTGCTTCGTTACCGTTAGGGGCAAAGTTTTAGAGTGCTGCTCAATAATGGGTATCATAATGATCATGGCTGTCACGAACCAGAATGGTTCCATGATCCTGACGATAATAAAGGTGTTGGCGCCGATGCAATGGGTCAATAATGCAAAGAATCCGGTTATATAACCCAGCGTCAAACCTTTATAGAAAAGATCATTTATTTGGTAATAGGTCCACTTGGCGTTTCGGTAGATACTGCGCAATAAATAGAAAAAAGCAAGTAATCCCAAAAGACCGGTCTCCGCCAGAACACGGGCGTACTGGGCATCCAGAAAGGAATAACCGGTGATGCCGAAGCCGATAATAGGCTGCTTGGCGAAATCTCTCGTCAAAACCAGTTTCATGGACTCTAATCGTGCGGAAGTAGAGGTATCGACCCGCACATTGCCGATTTTCATCTGCCCTTCTTCTTTCGCTTGTGTAACAGTGAAAAGGAGCCTTTGCTGAACGCTGTGCGGAACAACAAAGGGTGCCGCGATGATGCAAACCAATATTCCTAACATAACGATTCTTTTCTTGTCGCTGAAATAAAGAAGCGCCATAGACATGGGTCCCAAGGCGATCCAGGACGTCCGTGAAAGTGTAGCGGCTAGGGCAACGGAACTGAATAGTATTAAAACCGACAGCAGCATTTTTTGTGTCCGGGTTCCCCAAGTCAGGAGGAGACCGATGGCAAGGGAAATCATAAAAATGAGATAGCCGCCGAGGGTGTTAGGCTCACCGGTAGCGCCTTCAAAGGGGGCGGAAGCTCTTATTCCCTGCATCATGCTGAATATTGCAAACAAGCTAACAATAAAGCAGACAATAAACATCGTAATCAAAAAACGCTCAATTTGTTTCTTCTCCCGGAGGAGGTTGACTGCCATAAAATAGACGACATAGTACTCAAAATATTTCAAAACAAAAAAAACGCCCGCCGTTCCTTTAACCCTTCCCATCATGTATCCGAAAAGTGTGGAAATAACACAAACAAGAAGATACATGCCGATGGGGGTATTAAGCGGCGTCTTCAGCAAGAGCCCCAATTCTTTTTCTACGGCCGTTTTAAAAAACCAGGTGAGGCCGATGATGATCAGCAAAAAATCATCGACCCGCAAGGTGACGCCTCTGCCGCGAACCGTTTCTCCCTCTGCCCCGCTCAAACCGATCTGGGGGCCCAGAAGCATGGCGATAATCAGGGCATAAAGGGCAAATTCAGCGTTGAGAAAGGTAAAAATAGCTACGATGAGGCCGATGATGACGACAACAGCGACGCCAATCGACGCGTGCGAAATGAGAATCGCCCCTCCAAGCGTTAGCAGCACAATTGTAAAGACGACTAATAGCTGCTGGGGGGTCGTTTCACTATAAGTTCCCATTTATTTTAAGTTCTGCCAGTTACCCTTTTGTGTCTTGTCCGGCTCGCCTTCGCGAAGTTTCTGTACCTGATGAAATTGTCTTTCGACGTCGCGGGGACGATAAGTGGTGTCAACGATATCAAACTTCTTAAACAGCGGCGGGACAACATTAACAAGGATAATTACGATCACTGCTATAAGGACGATGATGCCGATCCATTTCATCGTTGTCTTTCTGGTTTGGTAATTACGAATTTGTTTCCTCTTACTGATAAGTTTGGCGCCACTGTCATCCGCGAACTTTCTATCAGGCATCCCTCCACACCTCCCTAATTATCTTCGAGGGAATTCACCGGCTAATCGCTCTTTGACGTGTTCTGAACGATGCTGCCGGGATATTTGGTTTTGATCTTGTTTTTCCCCATATATTTTACAGCTTCTTCTTTCGTAGCGAAACGGCCGATAAATATCCTGTCCCACGCTTCACGGCCTTTGATGGCTATGCGCACGGAAAATGCGTCTTCCCCTTTCGCTTTTAGGGCTTCAACATTCCTATGGGCTTCCTCGGAGGCAGGAATGGCTTTAATCTGAATTGAAAATGGCCTTCCGGCCTCCCTCTCCTTGTCTGTGTTAGCTGCTGCCGCTGTTTCCTTTTCGGGTGCTATTGGTGGGGTGGTTGTTGATGGGACTTCCGTTGTCTTGGCAATTTCCGAAGCCTTTGGCGTCACCGGTGCGGTTTCACTGACGACCGGTTGTTGCCACGAGGATTTGATAATATTTCGCATTTTCAAATAACCGGTTTGGTAGAGGAGACCGAGGCCCAGAAGGATAAACAAAAGGGAAGCCATGAATATTTTTAGCCACGGCGTCTTCTTCTGATTTTTCACCTTTTTTGCACTTGCCGATGATTCCTCAGTTTTAATGCTATCAATTTTAGCCGTGATTACTGTTTTTTTAACTTCACCGTTCCCTGTAACCTCTCCATTGCCGACGGATTTATCCTCATCAGTCATTGTGATCGGCTTTTTTCTAAAAATACCGCCGAAGGCTTGCCAGATGCTCTGGGGTCCAGCCAAAATCTTATCCTTGATCTTTTTACTGAGGGGAACCTGCGTTTTTTCCCGGCCGTAGTAATAATAGTAATAATCCTGCTGTCCGAAGTCTGGGCTGATCTCCGCTTTCAAGCCGTTCAGGACAACGCCGATCACGTTGGCTTTCAGATTCTCCAGGGACATTTTGGAGCGCCTTAGGGCACCGCGGGCGACTTTACCCACCTGATAAACAAGGGCCGTGCCGTCCACACGAGAACTCCAGAGAGCGGCGTCGGTAGCGGCCAGCACCGGCGGTGCGTCGATTAGAACCATATCGTATTCCGCACGTATCTTATTTATAAATTCGCCTATGGCCCTGGAACTGATTATTTCGGAGGGACTGGGCGAATACGTGCCGCTCGTAATAATGTGGAGGTTATCCATACCGGGAGTCTTCATGATTTCATCGATGGACATCCTGCCCATCATGAGATCTGTTATGGATTTAACGACATTATGCCACTCATAATTGCCCAGGATTACATCCGTCAATCCGGGAATCTGTTCGATTCCGAATAATTTCGCTATAACAGGTCTTCTCAGATCGCCGTCAATGAGGAGAACTTTCTGGCCTATCTGGGCCATGGTGATAGCCAGGTTGACGACAATTGATGTCTTCCCCTCCCCGGGGGAAGAACTGGTAAAGAGAATCGTTTTAAAATCGTTTTCCGTGCAGACAAAATTCAGGCTCGTGCGCAGGGCCTTATAGCTTTCGGAAAGCGTGGACGCCGGCACAAAGTGGGCGGCTAAGCGGGCATACCGCCGGACTTTATCTTCGTCAAGGGAAACATCCGGATCGTCGCTGAGCAAGGTCTTGATTTCTTCGACGCTTACAAAAGGAATAACACCCAGAACATGGACGCCCAGAAATTCCTCTACTTCCTCAATAGCGCCAATGGAGGTATCGAAGGTTTCAATCAAAAAGGCAAAGACGACCCCCAGGATCAGACCTAATATCGTCCCAAGGACGGTATTGGTGCCTGTTTTGGGGGGGTTGATAGGCGAGGACGGTTCTATGGCGGGTTTTACGATCTTAACTTCATCAAGCTTTTCCGCCTCCGAGATCAACGCCTCCTGATATCTTTTTTCCAGCATGGTATAGACTTCTCTACCGATGGCGGCGTCGCGGTCCAGGCGGGTCAGCTCGAGGGCCTTTTCGGGGAGCTTTTGAAATTTGTTGTTTGATTCCGCTATCTGCTGGTTATATATCTTGATGTTGGACGCGAGATTCCTCCGTTGCGACATCAACTGGGTTTTCATGCTTTCGATGGTATCGTGGACTATGCTCTTTATAGCTTTGATCTGGGGGAAATTATCCGTGTAAGTCAAAAGGAGGGCGTCCCTTTCCATCATCAGGTTCACCAGCCGGTCGTTGAGCGCCCTGTAAGGCGGTGACGCCTCTTCGAAGTAAAAATTCATTTTTGAAGTGAGGGGCATATTTTCGGCCGCATTCAAGGCGGCGGCGGCGGAGTTAATCTTATGCAAGATGATCTGGTCCTGATCACGGAGGGTCTGGAGACGACTGATCTGATTTGCCAAGTACACTGATTCGCCCTCCAGGGAGGACCATTTGTTCTGTTCCCGGAAGCGTCTGATCGCCTCTTCGGATTTGGAGAGCTTATCCTTGGAGATGCCAAATTGGCTTTCAATAAATTTTTTCCCTTCAATCGTTCTCCGATTTAAATCGAGGGAATGCTGGGTTCTATAAACTTCCGTCAGGGTATTGCAGAAATTTGTGGCAAATTTGGGCTCGTTGGCGGTAATGGTGATATCGACAAGGTCACTGTTTCCCCGTTGTTCCGTCTGGACCCGATCCTGTAAATCAGTAATAATATTAATGTATTTGCTGTTTTGCCTAACTTCGTCCGGAGATAGGTCTGCGGGAATCAAGCCCATCTTCTTGGCTGCCAACTCCAGAATGTAATAACTCTTGATCACGTAGGTCTGGGTTTCCATGGCGTTGGACGCCCCGGACAGGGACTGAACGGAAGTCACGCCCACATAGGAGACGGTCTTTTCTATCTTCACGGTGGAGAATGTTTTGTATATCGGTACGGGCTTGCCCAAGATGGCGGAGATGAAGCTGAAGATGGACATGACTATGACGGTGAAGAGAATAATTAATTTACGGCGCTTGATAATGCGCCAATATTCCCGGAGGTTCAGGTCATATTTCAGCATTAAAGGACTTCTCCTGATTTCACCATTTCATGTCGTCCTGATTGCGCTTTTATAAATGTGATCGTGGAATTTGCTCTATTAAATGTTATCGGTCTGCGTTCATTTCGGGCCATTAGAATTTAAGTTTGCTTGTATCCTTCATGTAATTTTGCATGACCACTGACGGCGGCACCGTCGATGTAAGGAACGTCATGAGGGGGTTGACGTTAGCGATAAATTCATTGATGTCGCCGATTAACATTCTGGGCACATACACCAGATCACCATCCTGAAGGGCAATGTTCTGCGATAGATCGCCCCGTTTCAGGATATCATCAAGGTTTACGGAGAGAACAAGGGGCTTACCCTTTCGCTCTTTGTATTCTCTTACGATCTTGATATCCTGTTGAACGGCAAGAGGTGTATAGCCGCCCGTATAGGAGATGGCCATCAACAAATCATTAGCGTCTGTCAGGCTGAAGACGCCGGGACTGTAAACCTGACCGAAAACATATACCCTCCTGGCAAACGTGGGCTCTTCCGGAACGGTAATCATATCGCCGTCATCAAGAACGACATTATTGCTCATGTCTCCTCCGAAGAGGGCGCTATAAAGGTTAAGGGTATATTTCTTCCCTTTTCTGACGAGTTCCACCTTCCGTAAATCCCCATTACCACCATAGTTGGCGTCTGTCCTGAGCTGGGTGCGCTGCGGTATTCCCGTTACCGGCCCTCCCGCCGAGATGATGAGATCGAGGATCGTAGTTTTTTCTTTGAGGGGATATTTACCGGGTCCGGTCATGCCGAGAGGACTCTGGAGGCTATTGATCCGTCCGAATAAAAGCGCCGATTTGCTTTTATATTCCTTGACGAGAACCTCCATTCTTGGTTTTTTAATATAATCTTTAACCCTGTCAATAAGAATTTCACGAACCTCATTGGCCGTATGGCCGGCTACGGGAATATCATCTCCGAAACTATAAGTGATTTTACCGTCCGGTCGGACTGTCACATTAAAGATTGTCTGCATGAATCCTTCAGCGGTGCCCTGTGTCTGCTGACCGGAGGTGAATGAATAGGATGTATGCGGCATCCAGTACGTTAAAGTTAGGACATCGCCCGGACCGATGATATACTCCTGGACACCCTTTGTTTCCTTGAACACTGAGTTCTGCTTCGTCTGGGTCAATTTAAGGATTTCTTCGTTTGTCTTTTTTGTTTGTTGTTCAATTAGAGCCAGATCGGCAGCCGGAATCTGATACGATTTGACGGGGACACCTTTTACCACGCCGACGGGTTTGCAGGCGGCAAGAAAGCATACAATCAGGCATAGCAAAAAGATAAAGGAAACATTTTCACTGCTTTTGGTCATCTATCCTTACCCTCCCTGCCATGCTTTAAAAATACCAGCCCAATCCATTTCGAACGCACTTTGCCATAAAATATATCAAAAATCAACAGAAGACACGGCATTATCGGGTTAAATAATCATTCAATTGGGGGAAGCTCCCTATGGATAGATTCCCCGATGGAAAAGCTTCATTGTTTTGTAAAGATAGGATATTATTTCATGAATTCTATTGAAATACAACATATTTGTCTGTTCATGAAGTTTACATCGTTCCCGCTGGAGGAGAATGACACGGGGCGGAAAAATAGTGCGCAGGATCAGGCGTACTTTATTTACTGGACCTTTGCTCAGGGCAAGATAGACGAGATAGCTGCTCCCGCGCATACGGAAATGGTTTTCATGGAGGGAAAGAAAGAGACGCTCCGTCCAGGAAAGGGAAGGGGGGGCAAGTTTCTTAAATATGTCATTGCTTAAAGAATCCTGCCCCCCGTAATACTGAACGATTTTCAGGCCAAGATAGGCAAAATTAAGGAGGCCCAGGGCTTTCGCTTCCACAGCTACGTTATTCCAGTCTAAATTGTCCTTATGAGTTTTGACGGTATAGAGAATATCGCAGACAAGGATGAGACGGTCAAAGGAATGGCCGACCCGTAAGGCATGTTCACAAAGGTAGACTATGAGATGCTCCGGACAGAGAAGACGGACTTCCGTAGCGGCAACTTTTGCGACGCGGGATTTATCCCATACTCGTTCCATATCAATTTTATTAATGAAGGCAGCGGCGGGGGTTGAAGTATTGACAAGATGCCAGTGAAGATGCACATAGGCAAAGGCTGTACCCGGTTTGTGGTATTCGAGGCTGGCAAGATAACCCGGGGGATTGCGGAGCGCCTGTGGGGGGGTGCTGTCCAGAACTTGATAGCCGGCTTGGGTCAAGACTGTATCGGCTCGTAGCAGATCGCCTTTATGGATCAAAATGTCCAGATCCGAGGTAGTGCGCATGGCAAAGTGGGGGTAAACATGCTCGGCAAGAGCGATCCCCTTCAAAACGAGAAAAGGGATGCCTGCCCTCTGCAACAGTTGGAAAACTATCTTTGCCGCAGCGGCGAAAGCCATATTTCTTCTGATCTGGAAATGGAAAAGGTTACGAAGGGATTCATAGAGACCGGGAGGGGCGATCTGCTGAAGACCCGCCTTTTGGAGATGATAAAACAGCACTCCGGCAACGCCGTTCATATCCAGGTAGGGACATAACTCCGGGAAAGCAAGAATTTCCTGGAGATATGGCACCGGACGCTGGTTGATCAGCGAAAAGAGGGCGTAATCGATGATTGCATGATTGCTCGCTGGCTTCCCACTCATTTATGAATCCTGAATTCTAACTTGCGAATAGTTATTGTTAAGATAACAGGGGCAGTAAAAAAAAGGAACTAATATTAACGCGTAACCTCTCATTTTTCTATCCCTCTTCAAGGGGATGTCTTTGTTGTGGTGGATAAGAACTTTTTTATAAATTCATTATTGATTCCTGATGAAAAAAGAAGTAATTATAATAGAGAGGTTGAGTGACATGCCTGATGGGAACATAATTATCAACAGATTAGATCGTCTCAAACCGAATCCGGAGATGGTCTTCAGAAAAGAGGAAGAAGGGGCTTTCCTTTTTGATCCCCATACGGGTAATCTGAAGTATCTCAATGCCAACGGCGTCAATATCTATGAATTGTGCGACGGCCGGAAAACTGTGGGCGAGATCATTGCGTTTTTGATGGAATTTTACCCCGATATGGCCGTTGAGAAAATAGCAGCGGACACGGAATTGTTTTTTGAGACTCTGGCATCAATGCAATTTGTGATAAAAAGTGAGAAAAATGGGTCCCGATGAATTCCTTCTGACAAGCCTGTATCTGTACCTTTCTGATCGCTGTAATCTAAGGTGCCGGCATTGCTGGGTAGCTCCCCATGCCCATGAAGAGGGAGACGAGCAGGCAATCGATCTTGCCGTACTTATGAGGGCCATTGCCGCAGCGAAAGAACTGGGCTTGGGGACGGTCAAACTTACGGGAGGCGAACCGTTTCTCCGCAAGGATATTGTTGAACTGATGAGATTTCTGCACGGGGAAGGTCTATCTATCGATATAGAATCGAACGGGACCATGATTGACCGGGACATGGCAAGAATTGTCAAAGAATGCGAGGTCCGCCAGGTATCTGTAAGTCTGGATAGTTCGCAGGCGGCGCAACATGACAAGCTCCGGGGAATTGAGGGCTGTCATGGGAAATCTCTTGCCGCCCTGCATTACTTACGGGCGGAGAAGATAAGCACCCAAGTCATTATGAGCCTCTATGAGGAAAATATCCCGGAGATTGAAGCTCTGGCTGCACTTTGCGACGATCTTGAGGTTCCATCCTTCAAGATCAATCCCGTTATGCCCACGGGACGGGGGGAAAAGGTTTTTCAAAGCCGGGAAAACGTGGATATTGAAGAACTGATCAAAATTGATCGCTGGATCGAAGCGGATCTTGGCAGCAAATATAAAACGGAGATATATTTCTGTATGCCCATCGGATTAAAATCCCTGTCTGCCGTCACCGGCAATTCTCTGTACGAATGCCATATCCTAAACATTTTAGGGATTCTTGCCGATGGTACGATATCTTTATGCGGTATCGGGCAGACAGAAACGGACCTTAATATGGGAAATATTGCCATGGATGATCTAATGGAAATATGGCGTCATCATCCCCTGTTGAAAAAGTTAAGAAAAGAAACACCCTCACAGCTAAACGGGATCTGCGGGCGGTGCATCTTTAAATATCGGTGTCTCGGTTCTTGTCGAGCCTGTGCCTATGCCGCCTCGGGTGATCTGAGGAGCCCATTTTTTATGTGTGACGAGGCCTATAAGAAAAACATGTTTCCCGCCTCGCGCATCTACAATTAATACATAAGTTTTGGAGTGAATTGAATCATGGTACGTGCTTCCGATCTTGTTAAGGGTAAAACAGCGACTCTGACGGATGTTGAACCGCAGAACGAGGCGGCAAAAGAGACGGACAAAGAAAAGGCAGCATTGGCAGAAGCACGCTTGTCTTTACGGTTGAGCGAAATTGATATTCTCAAACTGAAGTCTGGAAATCAGCAGGAGATCCCTGTAGCTATTGAAGCAGAAGAGAAGATTGTTATCGAAACACCGCAAGCATCGCCGGCGGTCGAGACGGCCCCCCCTGAATTACCAATTTTAACGGCGACGCAAAGGCCTTCAGAAAACCAAAATGATCCACTATTATTGGAAGCTGCGGAGGAAACGGGGGAAGGGGACGGAATAAGAATGATTTATAAGGCGGCGAAGCGCTATATGGCCCACATCCGAACTCAGGTCAGAAAAGGGGAGTCCTTTCAGCTTGAACCGGCGCTGGTCTATATCAATAATGTCCTTCATTCCTCCCACGACATGACATCGCAAATCTACCAGTTGACCGTGGATTATGAGCAGGAAGACGATTATTATCTTTCTTCTCCCATCAATACCTTGGTTTATGGATTGAAGGTTGCCCAACGGATGGGATACTCAGAATCGAAACTCATCGAATTCGGTCTGGCGGCTCTGCTTCATGATATCGGGATGTTCAGGATCCCGGATACGATCTTGAACAAGGCAGGAAGACCGTCAGATAGTGAAATGAATCTTATCAAGAGTCATCCGGAATTTGCGGTTGAGATACTGGCGCCTTTTGCCGCGAAATATCCGAAGATGATCAGGGCCGTCTATGAACACCAGGAACGGGCAAATGGACAGGGCTATCCAAGAGGGTTGAAGGGAGACGAAATATGCGACTATGCCCAGATCATCGGAATATGTGATTCTTATGAGGCCATGACCCATCACCGCCCCCATAAGAAGCCCCTGTTGCAGGCCGACTCGATCAAGGAACTCATCAGTTCCAAGGCAAATCTGTTTGAACCCCGGATCACCAAAATGTTTTTAGATGAGATCTCCATTTATCCCATCGGCAGCTATGTCCGGCTGAATAACCGTAATATCGGCCGGGTTGTCGCGACGAACAAGACTAATCCGATGAAGCCGGTAGTCAATCTGATCTTTGACGAAAAGGGGATAAAAATGGATCCGCCCCGAATGGTTGACCTGCGGAGTCATCCGGTTTTGAATATTGAGGACAGTGTCTCCTTCGAGGACCTGCCCGCTTAATGAAGGCAACAGGGTATTCCATTGCCGGGGTCAACTTTGATTTCATTTCCCACGGCGCGGCGGCGGAATATCTCTTTGACGAACTGCCGGGCTTATTGCCGGGTTTTTTAATCGGCAAAAAAACAGACGCGGGCGCCGTCTGCCTTGTTCATCTTGATCATGGACAAAGATACCCCCTACGCTTCCACAGTGAGCCCCATTTCATCGGCAACGAAGTTTCAAGGTCAAACGAAGCGATCTTTGCCCGAATGGGGCAAATCCCTTTCCCTTTCCCAAATAATTATCCTGAAACTATCGGATTTTTAAATGGTTGCCTGTCCTTTAATGATCGTTCCAATCGGGGTTTGATCTATATTTTCTGCTCAGATGGAGCTAACCATTTCGCGGGGACGCTGCTGAAGCTGCTCTTTGTATTTACCTGTCTGGCGATGGTAAATACGGGCCGGATCATGGTTCATGGGGCAGGCATCAAAAAGAGAAAGAAGAGGGGAGGATATCTGTTTCTCGGAAATTCGGGGGCCGGTAAATCAACGGTTGCCGCCTTGTCTTCCGGTGATACAGTCTTATCCGATGATGCAACAATTATAGAAGTTGCCGGGGACGCCTGTCATATCCATGCCACACCGTTTCGGCAAGTGGGGATAGAGGAGCCGCCCCCCGAAAGGCTATACGTGGAGCAGGAAAAACTGGACAAGCTGCTCTTCCTCCATCAGTCGGCAACGACCTTCATCCAGCCTCGGGAGCAGCGAAGCGCCTTCATGGAATTATTAAAGGAGCACCTTCACTGTTTTGAGGTGATGGGGGAACCTTTGAAGCGGCAGGCTTTTTATCTTTGCCGCGCCGTCTGTGAGATGACTCCGTCCTGTGATCTGTTTTTCCGGAAGGATCCCGGTTTCTGGGAGCTTGTCGTGGCGAAATAAAAC
>Ga0074199_1001738_pt1 | contig 16622 bp, 12 predicted proteins | sample EPASupsiteSAE347_FD_64528 | JGI IMG/M metagenome (GOLD analysis project Ga0074199, IMG submission 64528) | Bioremediated contaminated groundwater from EPA Superfund site, New Mexico - Sample SAE3-47 | ecosystem: Environmental > Aquatic > Deep subsurface > Groundwater > Contaminated ...
TCCCCGCCACGCTCACGGCTCACCAAGCTTGGCGAGTTGCGAGCGTGGCGGGGACGCAACCCCGCCCTACCGTTCAAGGTGTCCCGCCTTATGTGAGTAGCCTCCCCAAGCTTCGAGAGGGATTGAACCATGGACGCGTGAGGAATTCATTTCAGTGAGGTGACTTTTCTGTGAAGATTCGAGTTAACTGCCTGAGATTTTATGCCGTAACCATAATGTAACAAATCCGTCATCAACACGAAAAGTAAGTGAGGTACAATGCTTTCCAGTATTGATGAAGCCGAGCATTCGAAGAAAAGGTGCGAACGGGAGTCCGAATGCGACGAGAGACCACAAATAGAACAGGCTGCATATGGGAGAGAAGAGAGATGGAGAGCTTGCATTCCGCAACGGTCGGTGAATTGCTTCGCTTGATACCACACCTGGAAATTGCACATCACGTTCCGGGAAGGATACGCTTGCGGATTTTGCTCTCGGGCTTGGGAGCGGTTCAAAACGTTGATCTTCATGCCCTGGTTCTGAGCATTCCAGGTGTGCTGGGCATGCGGGTGAACACTTCCGCCCGATCCGTCGTGATCGAATACAACCAGCAAAAACTGCCCTATGAGCTTTGGGAAACCGTAAAAAGGCTGAAGTCACAGCCGGAGCTTGCCCCACAATTCGCGACCCGGCTGAGCGCCTTATGGGATCGATGATGCTGCCCGTGCAGCTTGCAAGCAAAACATTCGAATCATACTTGCCGGCCATACACGGCTATCACCTTCACCTTGCCTCCAGGTCCCGTTCGCCTGACGCATGTAGGTAAGTAATGAAACATTTATTGGACAGGGTAGCTTACAAAACTTAAACGATATGCTTGAACTTTACTGTTTTCGTTCCCCGATCCGCAATTTTCGTTTTCAAATCCAGAATTACCATCAAGGAGGTAGTCGATGGGGCTTTTCGATAATGGCTTCAAAATGAATACAGGGCTAGCTATAGGGCTTGGGGTGGTCGTACTGTTACCGATTGCCGCTCCCTTGCTTGCCGCGGTTACAAAACCTCTGGTCAAGGCCGGAATAAAGGGTGGAATGATCCTTTTTCAAAAAGGAAAAGAAGCCATTGCCGAGGCTTCGGAGGTATTGGAAGACATGGTAGTGGAAGCCCAGGCCGAGCTTGCGAAGGGGCCGGATGTAATGAGCTCCGTAGCGTCGGCAGTTGCGGAAAAAATGCCCGGCAACGGCTCCTGAGCTGAGAGCAGCCGGGAAGCATCGATGTGAGCGGATGAAACATGGCAAAAAACCTGTAACTCGAGGAGCAGGAAATGACTGATCAGGAGATCAAAAGCACCACCGGAATCGGGGAAGCAATCGGCTCGGCGGGAACGAAAGTGAAGGAAGGCGTAATTCACAGCCTCAAGGGCATAGAAGAGATCGAGACGCAGATCGTCAGCCTGGTGCGCAGCACGGTTTCAGATACCCTCAAGGCCACGGGAAGCATGGTGGGCGATGCCATCAATGTGACCAGGGACGTCGTCAAAGGGACCATTACGGCAACCGAGGAGGTCGGAACGGGCCTGGTGCTGAGTGCGAAGAGCCTTGCCAAGGGCATCGTCATGGGGGTGAACGACGTCGGGGGGGACGTGCTTGCAGTAGCAAAACAGGCAGTGACCGGCACGGTCCAGGGCGCGGCGGCCGTTGGGGCGGATGTGGCAACGGTGGCTCGAAGGACGGTGGACGGAGTCATCGAGGCCGCCAAAGAGATTGGCGCGAATGTGGAGGAAGTAGCCGGAGCAACGGTCGGCGGCGCCATCGATGCGGCGGGATCAATCGGCAGCACGGCGGTAAAAGCGGTAAGAGAAGTGCTCGTGGGGGCCGTTGAAGGTGTTAAGGATGTTGCGAGCACCATCCTGCCCAAATCGAAGCAGGCACCGGAAGTCTCTCCCGGTGTTGAGCCCTCGGTCGGTGCGCAACCTTCCGCAAGCACCGAAACCGTTTCATCGGACACTAAAGATGATCTTGGCGAGGGAACATCCAGAAAAGCAAGAAAACCGGTCGTATAAGTCCATTCGCATACCGCGGAGCTCACTGGATAGACGCATGGGACATATAGGACGAATAGTACGGAGATGGCGGAGAGAACAAAAGAAGGTAACAAATCTTGATATCTCTCCCCGCACTCTGCATTTATCCGTCCTATATGCCCCATGTGTCCTATATATCCCATGCGTCCCATGCTTCGGTGTAGCCTATAGAGTGGTAGCCGCGGCTCGCACTCCCCAAGAAGGATCTGCCGGTGATAAAACCGATCAGCACAAGTGTTAAAGGAAGGGCAAGGTACAAAGTCACCGGGCTCTACCGCTCCGAGCGACTCAAAGATTATCTCTCCCACAGGCTCCTGCAGGATGACGCGATCCTTGACGTCATGGCCAATACACTGACGGGCAGTATTCTCATACGCTATAATTCCGGCAACACTCCTCAGACGATAGCTTCCCTTCTTGTTTCCCTCTTATCGGAATATACGAACAATTCAAGGAATGTATCGTCCAGCCACAACTGTTTGTTGGAGTATCCGAAAAAGACTGAATCCGCGTCTCGATCCATGCTTCCTGCCCGACAGGAGGAAAGCTCATCGAGTATCAAGCGCAAATTCAAGGAATTCCTGAAACATGGCGTGAGCCGGAAAAGCGAGCCCTGGCATGTCATGGAAAAAGATGCCGTTCTTGCATCTTTTGAAAGCTCGAGAATGTTGGGGTTATCCACCGGAGCAGCCGCGGAGCATCTCAGGGAATATGGTCCCAATATGCTTCCCGAATCCGCTACGCGATCCGCTTTCGAGATATTTTTCGAGCAGTTCAAATCTCTCCCGGTAGCTCTTCTTGGAGCCGCGGCGGGAATATCGGTTTTTACCGGTGGTCTTGCGGATGCCGTCGTGATTTTAGGGGTTGTCGCTATAAACGGCGTTATAGGCTATGTCACTGAAAGCGAATCCGAAAGAACGATCAATGCACTAAAGAGCCTGGTGCGGCCCTCCGCCGGCGTTTTACGAGATGGCGAGCTGCGGGAAGTGGCGGCGGAAGAGGTGGTGCCCGGCGACATCCTGGTTCTCAAACCGGGAAGCTACGTAGCCGCGGATGCCAGGCTTTTGGAGGTCGAGCATCTGAGTGTGGATGAGTCGGCTCTTACCGGTGAGAGCATGCCGGTTCAAAAGACCGTAGAGCCCCTTGTCAAAGTGGACATTCCCCTGGCCGACCGGATGAACATGGTCTACATGGGAACTCTCGTGACGGGTGGACAGGGATTTGCGGTCGTTGTCGCAACAGGCCAATACACGGAAGTGGGACAGTTGCATATGCTGCTGGGGGAGGCCGAGTCTCCTGAAACCCCCATGGAAAAGCAGCTCGACACGCTCGGAAACCAGCTTGTGCTCATCTCGGGCGCCGCCTGCGGTATCGTCTTCGTGCTCGGCTTCCTGCGGGGATACGGCTTTCTCCAGATGCTCAAGACATCTATTTCCCTGGCCGTTGCCGCGGTTCCGGAGGGGCTTCCAACCATTGCAACCACAACCCTCGCCCTGGGAATCAAGAGCATGAAGAAGCATCGCGTCTTGATTCGCCAACTGGAGGCGGTCGAAACCCTGGGCTCCGTCCAGACCATCTGTTTTGACAAGACGGGAACCATTACGCAGAACAAAATGTCGGTCATCAGGGTGTTCACGGGGATGGAATCCATCGTGGTGGCCGATGGCCATTTCTGTATGAAAAAGCAGTTCGTCGATCCAAAGGAGTGCGAAGAGCTCCTCCGGCTGATTCAGGCATCCGTCCTTTGCAATGAGACAATAGTCACCAGAGAAGATGACCAGTACGTTTTGAATGGGTCCCCCACCGAAAATGCCCTGATTCATCTTGCACTCAGCGCTTCGATGGACGTTATTCGCCTGAGAGAGCAATATCCTCTTCTCAAAACCAACTACCGCTCCGAGAATCGCCTCTTTATGGGCACGCTCCATGAATCCGGAGATGGTGAGGGGAAGCTTGTCGCTCTAAAGGGAAATCCTCTCGAAGTCCTGGCCCTGTGTGATTGGCATATGAAAGAGGGAGCCGTTCTTCCCCTGACCGAGGATGACAGGTTCCTGATCGAGGTGGAAAACGAGCAGATGGCCGGCGATGCTCTGAGGGTGTTAGGAACGGCTTACTCCCTGGTTGCGGGAGAGGAAGGCCTCCAGGAGGAAGCCCGCTTCATATGGCTGGGCCTGGTTGGCATGGCGGATCCCATAAGGCCGGGCGTAAAAGACCTCATAGCTCAATTCCACCGTGCCGGGATCGAGACCGTAATGATCACCGGAGATCAAAGCCCGACCGCCTATGCCATTGGAAAAGAGCTGGATCTGAGCCAGGGAAAACAGGTTGAGATCATGGACTCGACGAGCTTGAATGATATCGAGCCCGATCTCATGTGCGCCCTGGCCCAGAGAGTCCATGTCTTTTCCCGGGTAAGCCCCGCCCATAAGCTTCAAATCGTCCAGGCATTCCAGCGGGCAGGCAAAGTGGTTGCCATGACCGGTGACGGCATCAACGACGGACCGGCCCTCAAGGCCGCCGATATCGGCATTGCCATGGGGGAGGGCGGAACGGACATGGCGCGCGAAGTTGCCGATGTCGTGCTGGAAGACGATAACCTGGAGACCATGATCATTGCGGTTAGAGACGGCCGGACCATACATGACAATATAAGGAAAGCACTTCACTTTCTTCTCGCCACCAACTTTAGCGAGATCATGGTCATGTTCCTGACCACGGCGGCGGGCGTCGGCGCCCCCTTAAACGCCATGCAGCTTCTTTGGATCAACCTCCTCTCGGACATTTTTCCCGGTCTGGCCCTTGCCGTGGAGCCGCCGGAGCCGGGAGTGCTGCACCGGCCCCCCCGGTCTTCCGACGAAGCCATCGTCAATACTTCGGATTTCAAGAGACTCACTTTCGAGTCCGCAACAATGAGCGTCAGTGCTCTTGGCGCTTACGCCTATGGCATCGCGAAATACGGAATGGGACCTCAGGCCGGTACCCTGGCCTTTCACGGCCTGACCCTCGGACAGTTGCTGCACGCTCTCAGTTGCCGTTCAGAAACCCGCAGCATCTTTGACAAGGAAAAACAGCCGTCCAACAAATACCTCAACCTGGCGCTGGGCGGCTCTTTTGCCATTCAAATCCTTACGATGTTTGTTCCAGGGCTGCGAGGGCTGCTTGGAATCGGACCCGTGGGCCTAATAGACGGCCTTGTGATCGGAGGAAGCGCCGTGCTTCCCTTTATTGTGAACGAAGCGACGAAGAAGAAGGCTGATCCCGGAATATGCAATGTGGAATGCGAGATTAGCTCTGCTTTGTCACATTAGTCGAACTTACCGATTTTCGAGCGAGCAAGACCGACAAAGTAGAATCAGAAATGGCGACGGCGAATTGAGAAAGGGGAGAGGTCAAAGGGGATGAAAAAGGACTTCATGTTCACGTCTGAGTCGGTAACGGAGGGGCATCCGGACAAGCTTTGCGATCAGATAAGCGATGCCATCGTGGACCATTTTCTGGAGCAGGACCCTTATGCAAGAGTACGGGCGGAATGTGCCGTAGCGACATCCATTCTTTTTATAGCGTCGCGGTTCGGCTCCAAAGCGACGGTGGACTTTGCAAACGTAGCTCGTAAGGTAATAAAGCAAATCGGTTATGAGCATCCCGATTTCAACAGCAAGACGTGCAGTATTTTGACCAGTCTAAAGGAGCTTCCACCGGACAATTATTATTGTTTTGATGAAGCGAGTCTAACAGAGGAAGAAATCGAGAGGATACCCGTAAGAAACCAGGAGACCGTTTTCGGCTTCGCCTGCGATCAAACGCCGCCCCTGATGCCCATGCCCATATGGCTCGCCCACAAGCTGGCCATGAGAATTACCCGGGTTCGTCGGGAAAAGATCCTTCCCTACCTCGCCGCGGACGGAAAGACTCAGGTAGGGGTGGAGTATCGAAACCGCAAGCCCTACCGGATACACAGCATCACAATTACCACGAGCCAGAAGGAAGCAACCGAGATCAACCTGAAGCGAATGGAAGAAGACATCAGGGAGACAGTCATAGCCCCCGCCTTTGAAGGCCAATCCGTTCGGCCCGACAACAAAACCGCAATCTTCATAAATCCCATAGGCATCATCATGGTCGGCGGTCCCGCCGTGCATTCCGGGCTCACCGGGAGAAAAAACGCCACGGACACTTATGGCGAATACTCACGCTATTGCGGTTCGGCCCTGAGCGGGAAGGATCTCCTGCGCATCGACCGGGTGGGAGCCTATGCCGCCCGCTATGCCGCCAAGAATGTAGTCGCCGCGCGGCTTGCCGAAGAATGCGAAGTTCAGCTCAGCTACTCCATCGGCCTTGCGGGACCGGTGAGTGTCCAGGTTGAGACCTTCGACACGGGCAAAATACCGGACGAGGATATCGCCGAGCTGCTTGAAAAGCACTTTGACTTTCGTTTGGCGGGAATACTCAGGGAATTCCGTTTACGCTCCCTACCGGCTACCGTAAAGGGAGGCTTTTACCGAAAGCTTGCCGCCTACGGCCATGTGGGACGGACGGATATGGAGCTTCCCTGGGAGAGAACGGATAAGATCGATGTTTTGAGGTGAGTGCGGGTACAAGCAATTCTCACGCGGAGACGCGGAGTCGCAGGGGATGAGATATAAGAAAAATCTCCGCGGCTCCGCGTCTCCGCGTGAGGCTTAGATCAAAACGGTAAGCAAAGAAAGTGCCGACCCTTCAAATGCCTTTTCCAAAAAGAGTCCGAAAAGTGCCTTGCCTATAAGCCCACCCGCTTTTGTGACCGCGGTTTCTATATAATCCTCTTTTGTCTGTACCTTGGAGGCGTCGAAGTATCCCTTCCCTTTGAGAATATCGAGGATTGTCTCGGAATCGATAGTCTTCGCGTCATAATTGATGATAACGCTCCCCGTCAGCGTACGTACCGCCGTTGAGTCTACGCCTACGACGGCTTCCAGGAGCTTTCGAATATCTTCGCCCGTATCGGGATCTCCCTTGACAATGGGAGTCTTCACACGCAGCCTGCCGGGAATATTGTGGACGTAGTAGCTCATTCTGTTTCCTCCTCAGTTGCTAGCTTCAAATATGTCTTGCATACCGGGTAGCTTGAACACCTGAACCTCGAAACGGCGCCTCTCCTCATATAGGAATGCATCATCGCTCCGCATTTCGGGCAGGCAGGTCTGTTCTTTATTTCCGCCCTTCGAGCGCCCAAAGAGAACTGTCTTTTGCACATCAGACACTGAAACCGTTGTTTTCCCCACTTCGTTTTCCCAAACCTGTACAGAGCCTCCGAGCCGCACTCGGGACATCGAATTTCTTTGTCTTCCTCCACGTGCAGCTCACCTGTCTTCAGGGAAAAGGGCTCTTTGCATGCATACTTTCACTCTGCTGATGGACAGATAATAAACCAGGTTTGTTACGGGATTATGAAGGTGGGGTTAAATTTGTGTGTAGGATCAATTTTTTCAATAAATGATCGGGTCATCCCTAATTTGATGCGGAAAGAGAAGAAACAGGAACGGGAGAGCCTGCCGGAATTTGTTTCGCCCTGGAATAGTATTGAATAGCTCCCTCGCCGATTGCCGTTGCAACCAGTGAGGCCGTCACTCCCGCCGCGGGTAGAGCATAAAGCGGGTTGAGGTCGAGGGCGGCGGCAAGCATAGGAGCGCCGGCCGCCAAACCGGTGGCCGCTACTACTGCAACCATCTCGGGCACTCGTGCTGAATCGTCGATGTCTTTCCCGTAGAGGAGGGCGATTTCCAGGATGAGGTAGAGGTGCATGCGAGTTATGACCGAGGCTCCCCCGACGAGGCCCATGAATTGAATCGTTTGGCCAAGACCGGGGATCAGCATGGGCAGGTGCATGAGCGTGCCACCCAGAAAGGAAAGGGGTGTCTGGGCTGCAATGAGCCGCCGGGCCTTCTGTTCCGCGGTCTCTTCCGGATGGCCTTCATTGACGGCCTCTATCACCTTGCGAATTCGATTCTTACGAACCCTCAGAAAAAAGTAGAGGAACTGGTCAGTCAGGATACTCTCTTGAGAAACTGGCTCTTTGGATAGCATCGCGGTACTCTCCGTAATGTTGATTAATTGTAATCTCAGTGCAATCTTCGCCGCCGGAAGCGCGGTGTACAAACATAGCTCGAATCATGTTTGACACGCATACTGCCCCATGTCAAGAACCTGCCGGGCTAAGGATATCCAAATAGCACTATTTTTTATTCCAAAGCGAAATTGTAACAATGCTGTAACACAAGGGTCATTCTTTCGCCATCCGTCTATGTTTTAATAGCCTCCTTGTGAAGCTGTTCAGGATTATAGATCAGCTCAAATCTTTTTAGAGGATAGAAATATGCGAGAGAACTATTCCTTCAGAAAACGTATGCTCTTTTCCTTCTGGATCGTGCTTCTCCTGGCGCTCCTCCTGCCTCCCTGGTACTACTGCCACGTTCTTGCACAAGAGGCTCTCGAGGAGACGAAAACGAGCGCGGTTCGACAGCTCAACCTCGTTCACCAGCTCCTGAGCCACGAAAAGAATTTCGATACGGCGGAAAGTCTGCAAAGCTGGCTTATGGAGGTCGGCAGGCCTTTAGGGGCTCGCATTACCTACGTCGCCGATAGTGGGGACGTCCTTGCCGATTCACAAGTGCCCTTTTCAGAGATCCCCAACCTGGACAACCATGCGAATCGTCCGGAAATCGTCGAGGCTCGAGGCCGGGAAACAGGGGTGGCTGTCCGCCTCAGCAGAACCATCCAGGCTGAGCTCATCTATGCGGCCAGGACGATTTCACAAAAAGGAGCGCTTCCCTCGGGAATCCTCCGCCTTGCAGCCCCTCTTTCCAGACTCAAGGAGCCATTGGACAGGCTGAGAAACAGCTTCCTCCTCTTCCTCGCCCTGGTACTGGCGGCGACCGTGCTTCTCAGCTACGCGTTGATACGGCGTTTAAACGAGCCCATAAGTGCCATGATCGACACGGCCGAGGCTATCAGCACCAGGGACTTCAAGCGGCGGATTCATTCCGGTCCGGGACAGGAATTCTTTCCCCTCACCCAGGCGATCAATAAGATGGCGGATAGCATCGAAAGCCACATTCAAACGATAACGGAGCAAAAACAGCAACTGGAGGCCGTCTTCAACGCCATGCGGGAAGGAGTGATGGTGTTGGACTTGAACGGCAAGATCCGCGATGTCAATCGAGCCTTTTCCGAGCTAATTTTCAATGCCTCCGACGTCACCGGACGCCGCCCCATGGAAGTCATCGTGAACCTGGAGCTCCAGAAGCTATGTGACCGGCTCATGGGCTCGGCCGAAATCGGTGCCGACGTCCGGCCCCACAATCTTCAAATCGCTCTGAGCGAGGAGCGAACCTACGATGTGAATGTCGTCGGGGTGTCTGACATGCACAGGGAGATCTGTGCCGTGGTCGTCTTTCACGACATCAGCGAGCTGAAGCGGTTGGAAAAAGTGCGGCAGGATTTCGTGGCGAACGTCTCTCATGAGCTGCGAACCCCGTTGACATCCATCAAGGGCTACACGGAGACCCTTCTCTCGGAGCCAATGCCGAATCCTGAAACGATCTCTTCCTTCCTGCGGATTATCCTCAAGAACACAAACCATATGGTCAAGATGGTGGAGGAGCTTCTGCAACTGGCAAGACTCGATGCCCACGACAAGCCGTCAAAGCTCGTTCCAGTCAATGCGGCAAGCGCGCTGTTGACGGCATGGAAGGCGTGCGAGCATCATGCCGATGCTAAAGAATTGCGACTTGAAAACAACCTGCACGAAGACGGCGTTTGGGTATCCGCGGATTTTGACCAACTGGTCCAGGTCTTTAGAAATCTTATGGAAAATGCCATTCGGTATAGCCCCTCCGGTGAGAAGATAAGCATCTCCTGCCAGACGCAGGGTGACAAGATAGCGTTCAGCCTTCAAGACCGGGGACCCGGCATTCCAACGCAGCATCAGAAAAGGATTTTTGAGCGCTTCTACCGGGTCGCAAAGCACCGCAGCGATCATCGGGGGAGCACGGGGTTGGGATTGGCTATCTGCCGGCATATCGTCCGCAACCACGGCGGCGGGATATGGGTCCGGAGCCCCAGCAGCGAAGATGCGAAGGGGACGACGTTCTTCTTCACGCTCATGAAGGCTTCGCCCGGTCGGGAAGCGTCCATGGCAAAATAGTTGTGCTGAAGCCAAAATCTGTGTCCTCGAGTGAAGAAGGAAATTAATGATGAACTTGCATATCCTCACAGGAAAAATCACACCGGAGCTGAATCTGTTGCACCACATGGGACTAAATATGTCCGGCCGGAGCGAAAAGAGACTGAATGACTTCATGTTGCCTTGCCTTCAGCCCCCAAGGCGAGAGCAGATCGAGAGCGCCCTGTTCGAAGGCAGGCCGCTGGGATTGCTGTTGCTGAAGGTCGATAACTTCTTCGCTTTTCAAAAGGTGTATGGTGAAGAGATTGCCGGCTATTTTGTCGACGTAGTTGAGCGATCCATCGAGAAGGCCGCAAAAGAAAGACTGGGAGCCCATGGTCTCCTGTTCATCGAAAAGCTCGAGGCCGGCAGCTTTGCCATTCTCTTTGAAGAGAAGTCGTTGGATCTTAGCGCCATGCCCGATCTGGCGATGTCTTTGAGACTGACGGTTCGAAACACTCTAAACCAGGAAGCCGTACAGCTCACCGGCCAGCGCTTCGAGGTTTGCACGGGGTATGCTCTCATTCGCGGTCACGGGAAGGCGAGCCTCGAGCACTCCCTCTACAATGGGCTCTGCGATGCCGGGGAAGTTGCTAAGGGAAGGCTGGACTTAACGAAGCTGCGCCTCATGGAGGAGCTCAGGGAAATCATGGAAATTCCGCGCCTGAGTGTTGTCTATCAACCCATTGTGGATTTGAGGTCGGGAGAAATCCTGGGATGGGAATCGCTTGCACGCGGACCAAACGGCAGCAATTTTCACTCGCCCGTTGTTCTTTTCGACTTTGCCGAGGAAGCGGGGTTTCTCTTTTCTCTTGAAAAAACTTGCCGGGAGCAGGCCATCGTCCACTTGGGAGAGCTCCCCGCGGGTCGAAAGCTTTTCCTGAACATTCATCCCCGAGCTCTTACGGACCCTAATTTCAGCCCCGGTGAAACCCTGCGCCTCCTGCAAAGGTTCGGGCTCAGTCCCCACGACGTTGTCTTTGAAATCACCGAACGGCACAGCATAACCGAGTTCACTCTCTTCCACCGCACACTGGAGCATTACCGGAAGCAAGGCTATCTCGTTGCCATAGACGACGTTGGTACGGGATACTCGGGGCTTTCCTCCATTGCCGAGATCCGTCCCGAGTTTATCAAAATCGATATGTCATTCATTCGGGGCATCGATACGAACCCCGTCAAACGAGCTCTCCTCGAGACCTTCGTTACCTTTGCAGACAAGATCGGCTGCGGAATTATCGCGGAAGGAATCGAGACCGAAACAGAATTGAGTAGTCTCATGTCAATGGGAGTCCATTTCGGCCAGGGCTATCATCTGGCGAGGCCCAATTTCCCCAAGCCATTACCGTCCCTTGTAATTCCCGATCATATAGCCTTCAAAGCCAGGCAGCACGGTGAGTGGAAGTGCTCCATTCCCGTCAGGGAGCTTGCCGAGCCGGCGCACCAGATGAGTCCGACCGTCGAGGTCAAGGAAGTCAAAAGAATCCTGGAGACCAGTGAGCCCATCAGCGGCGTTGTGGTGGTTGAGCACCAATGCCCGGTTGGCCTGCTCATGAGCCATCATCTGGACCGCCAGTTGGGGACTCATTACGGCATGGCGCTTTACTATCGGCGCAGCATCAGCCATGTGATGGATGCATCCCCGCTTATCGTCGAAGGGAATACGCCGGTTGAAGTCGTTGCCAAAGCGGCGATGAACCGGGAAACGTTCAAGATCTACGATCACATCATCGTGACGCAAAACGGGCAGTTTCTGGGCGTTGTTTCCGTCCAGAAGATGCTTGACACCCTTGCCCGTGTGCAGGTTGAAATGGCAAAGGGCGCCAATCCACTGACCGGACTGCCGGGCAATCTGGCAATCGAGGAGGAAATGGCACGCCGCTGCCGCACAGTAGCCCCTACCAGCCTGATCTACATAGACCTCGATCACTTCAAGGTTTACAACGATCACTATGGCTTCAAAGATGGCGACAGGGTACTGCTGCTGCTTTCACACATACTCACCCAGGCGGTCAAGAGGCATGGAGCGCTCGAAGACTTCATCGGCCATGTGGGAGGCGATGACTTTGTCCTCATTACCCATCCCGAGCGCTCCGAGCGTCTCGCCCTCTCCGTCGTGCGCTGTTTCAAGAGGCTCGTAAAGCATTGTTACTGTGTGGAAGACCGCTCTCGCGGCTTCATTCGGGGCAAGGATCGCAATGGCAAGGAAGGAGATCTTCCGCTGGTTTCGGTATCACTTGCCATTGTCGATTGTTTTGGGAGCTGCGATTTTGAAAAGGTTGAACGGCGTGCGGCCGAAATGAAGCACTACGCCAAGAGTCTTCCCGGAAACAAGTATGTTCGAGACAGGCGCTCCGGTGCCATGCAGCAGCAGAGCGTCTCCGAGCACTCGTCTCACAAATAGGGAGGAGAGCGACATCAAAAGCCTCCAATATATCTAAATTGGTGCCTAGGGCGGGAATCGAACCCGAATGCCGATGGAATCAGGCATGAGCCGTCAAATCCACCTTTTCTTTCGGAAGTAGACGAGCATGGTCACTCCAGCGGCGGTCATGAGGAGCAAAACGGCGGGATAGCCCCAGGACCAGTCGAGCTCTGGCATGTATTTAAAATTCATGCCGTAGACGCCGGCGATAAAGGTCAGGGGGATGAAGATGGTGGCGATGATGGTGAGGACTTTCATGATTTCATTCATTTTGTTGCTGAGACTGGAAAGATAGATGTCCACCATGCCCGAGAGCATGTCCCGGTGGGTTTCGATGGTATCGATGATCTGGATGATGTGATCGTAGAGATCCCGCAGAAAGAGAAGGGTTGATTCCCGGATGAGCCCGGATTCGCACCGGATCATGGAGTTGATCAGCTCCCTCAGTGGCCAGACGGAGCGGCGGAGCGTGATCATCTCCCGCTTGAGCTCGTGGATTTCATGCAGGGTCGTTCTCTCGGGGGCGCTGATAAGCTCCTCCTCCAGGAAATCGATCCTCTCGCCCAGTTGCTCCAGGACGACGAAGTAGTGATCGACGATGGCATCCATCAAGGCGTAGGCCAGGTAGTCGCTTCCTTCCTTTCGCATTCTACCGTTTGCGGCCCTCAGCCGGTCCCTCACGGGATCGAAAACCTCTCCATTTTGCTCCTGGAAGGAAAGAAGAAGCCCGGGTTTGATGACCAGGCTCACCTGCTCCACCTCCAGGCGATGCTCTGCCTCGTTGTAGCGAAACATCTTCAGGATCACGAAGAGATAATCGTCATAGGATTCCATCTTTGGGCGGTGCTCCGTGTTCACGATATCTTCGAGAGTAAGCGGGTGCAGGTCGAAATCCTCTCCCGCCCGCCGGATGGTGTCCAGTTGATGGACACCCTCGATATTGATCCAGGCTATTCTCTGCTCATCCACGAAGGACAGGCATTCGGGGATCGTTTCGACCTCCTTTTCCAGCAGCACCTCGGCGTTGTAAGACATGAGCGTGATCTTTACCCCGCCCGTCTTTTCTTCCCCGACGCGGACAAGAGCTCCCGGTGGAAGGCCGGGTTTGGGTCTGGTAGACTTCTTTCTGCGCGATTTCGACATGATGCTTTGCCTTTCACTATGAAATCCGATACGAGGTTTCCTCGATTGGGCATCCTTCAGAAACAGCCCTATAGCATATAGCGAGGACATGAATAAGGGACACGGATGGACACGGATAGAAAACACGAAGAAGAGGGAACAGGCGTGCTCATGCCTTTCCGCTGCCGACGGGAAACAACGGGATGCGAGCCCTTCGATGGGCTGCCACTCCTGACTATTTCCAAATAGTCATACATTCCATTTTGTCGATGTCCGTGCCCATTCGTCGCTCTCTCCAAGCCTTCCTGATTCTCACCTGATTCTCAATCGAAAATATCGGTCAATTGGAAGTCCGAGGTAATGGTGTCGTATAGGCTTTCGGTTTCGGCGGGGGAGAGGTGCAGGATCGTCTCGAAGGTTTCAATATCGGTGGATTTATCGGGGCGGGCTTCTTCCGCCTGGAAGCCGTGCATGTGACTGAGGTGGTTTCCGCAGGCGATAATGGTGCTGAGGGAGCCGTATTTTACCGAATCCTGAGGCCGGTGGTGGTAGCGGACGCACGCCTGGAGGCTTTCGGGCATTTCCCACTTCCGCATCAAGAGCTCACCGATCTTGGTATGATCGCAGCCCAGGACTTCGTTTTCGACTTCCGTGCTTACCGTTTTGGCCGAGAGCTGTTTTTTGCGAATCAGGCTGTATTTTTGCGGTAACTTGATGAGGATGGCCAGTTTTCCGATGTCGTGGAGCAAGCCTCCCACGAAGGCTTCTTCCGGATCGGAATAGTGCGCCAGGTCGGCCACCCGGCGGGAAGCCATGGCGCATTCCTTCGAGTGCTGCCAGAGAGATTGCCCATAGATGCCGATGGGGGCGTTACGGTCGGAAAAAAGGGAGTGCGTGAAGGCGGCCAGAACCAGGCTTCGGATCATTTTGGTTCCCAGGCGCGTGATGGCATGGCTGAGGGTGCTGATCTTCCGGTTGCCGCCGTAGAGAGCGGAATTGCTCACCTTGATGAGCCTTGCCACCAGGGATTGATCCTGGGCCAGAACGTGGGTCAGTGCGGTCATGGGCGTGTCCTGGTCCGAAAGAAGCTGGAGTATCTGGGTCACCACGTGAGGCATCGAGGGGAGCTCTTCAATGGAGTCCACCAGGAGTGCCGCCTGGTCATGGGAAGTGAGCGGCGCGGCCTCGACCGTGCCGTTGGAAACAAAAGGAGTCTGGGGGCCGTGGCTGTCCTGAGGCGCCGTATGGCGATCAGGCGGGGAGAGATGAACCGGGCCGGCTTGAGATTGTGAATATGAAGGCTGAGGCTGGGCCGGCTCCGGCGATCGGGCAGAGATGGCAGTGGGGCTCATTTCCCGTGGCGGGTTGATCATCCAGGAGATCAGCTCGAGATAATGGAACGGGCTGGAATGCGGCATTTCCCTTGCCGAAAAGGCGAAAATGTAGATTCCCGAGCTACCTTCCCTCTTTAGGAGAATCACGGCGCATTCTCCCGTCGGGGGCAGTTGGGTGATGTGCTCAAGGAGGTTTGAAGAGAAGACCTTTCCGAAAAAAGGATTTCCGGAACGATAGACCCAGGAAAAAACGGGCTCGTCGTTCATGGGAAAGGCTATATCGCGGATTTCCTTGCGATGCAGTTGTCCGAAAGAGTCCTTCAAGAATCCCGTGCAGCGTACGAGTGTATGATCGATGGCGGTGAGAACCAGGGTCTGCTCGAAATGGTCCTTGCAGAAGGCGATGAGCTCGGCGATTTTGGGCTGAATGGCTTCGGAGAGAATGATCTTCTTGAGGGATCTTTTGAAATCGAAAAAGAGGCGCTCCCGGGGAGGGACTTTCTCGGCCGGCTCCGCCGCCGGAGCTGGTTGCAGACCGGGCCGCGGGAGCACAAGCCATTTCCCCGAGGCCAGCTTAGCGATGGCCCCCAGAACCTGATAACTGGGATAGGGAGCCTGGAGGACGATTTGGCGTATGGTGTTCCTGCCGTTGGCGAGCTTGAGGATCATGAGCTCCAGGTAACCGACGTCGGAAGTCTGCCGAGCTGCTGGACCGGGAGCCGCAATGCGGTCCAGCGAGGTAAGGGAGCGATGGATCTCGTGCCATTCATCGACGTAGCGGGCAATTTCCAGGGCGATGCGCTGACAGTCCAGGAGCTGGTGGTGAGCTTCACTTTCCATGGCGACGTCAGCGAAATGAAACTGGCCTCCTTCCCAGAGGAAGAATTGAAACAGAACTTCCCTGATACCGTTTTCGAGGATCTTTCGGATGTTCGACAGGGGAAAGAGCTTCAGCTCCTCCAGTACCCGAACAAGGGGGATTCCGGCGTTCTTTCTGATCTTTGCAATGGAGTTGAGCTGCTCCCTGCTGATGAGCTTGGAGTAGAACAGCGCCCGGAGGATCTTCTCGTCACCTCTGTCCGATTGGGCGTCCACCAGGAACCCCCCTTTGAGGCTGATGCCAAGGATTTCGTCTCCGTTCGTGCCGGTCAGCAAACCTTCCTTTCCCAATTGAGCCAGGAACAGCAGGAGGTTTGCGGGTGGCAGCTTGCCCAGATCACCTTTGAAAATCAATGAGCGACTCCATGCTGACCGTCAGGGGGCTCTCGGCGAGAGCGACCGCACGCTTCACTCCCCGCACCGCGTGGCTTCCCTTTACCGTTTGCCCGAAGACTACGATCTATCCAAAATAAAATCGAAGATTCTTTCGGCTACCCACATAAGGCGGGACACCTTGAACGGTAGGGCGGGGTTGCGTCCCCGCCAAGCTCGCGGCTCACCAAGCTTGGCGAGTTGCGAGCTTGGCGGGGACGCAACCCC
>Ga0074199_1001740_pt1 | contig 16601 bp, 30 predicted proteins | sample EPASupsiteSAE347_FD_64528 | JGI IMG/M metagenome (GOLD analysis project Ga0074199, IMG submission 64528) | Bioremediated contaminated groundwater from EPA Superfund site, New Mexico - Sample SAE3-47 | ecosystem: Environmental > Aquatic > Deep subsurface > Groundwater > Contaminated ...
ACGGCCCGGCCGCCCGCCCTGGGGGGGCTGGTGGAGGTCGTCGCCGCCGACTATGCCCGGCTCGCCGCCGGACCGTCCGATACCCTGTGGATCGTCCGCGAAACCGATGGCGCCGTCATCAACGCCGCCGCCATGATCTGGACCGACCCGCTCAGCGCCTGGGGATTGGTCAAGGGCGTGGCCGCCTATGATGCCGCCACCGCCGGGAATGCTTTCGCCTGGGCGTCCTTCGCCACGGCCCGTGACGTGGTCGCCAATGGTCCGGCGCTCATGGCCCAGCCGGGCGCGCTGGTCTGGCGCCTCAATGTCTGATGGCCGATTACGCCGCGCCGGCCGGTAACGCCGTCACTTTCGACGCCGATGGGCTGCCCTACGCCGCCCCGGACGGCGACGCGCTGGTATTCGATTGGATTTCCGCGTGGCTCGATGTCGCCGCCACGTTCGACCTCGATCTTTCATTTTCCGCATCCGCCGCCCTGGTCGCCACCGTTTCGGCGGAAATCGATCTGGATTTCGGGCTTGACGCCGCCGCCGTCCTGGTCTGGCCGGTCTCCGCCGAGCTGACCGCGCCGCTTGATTTCGCCGCCGATGCCGGGACGGCCTATACCGTCTCCGGCCTGTTTGCCCTGGACCTGGATCACACCGGCGAAGCGGCTGAAAGCTGGTATGTCCCCGAACCATTCGTCGGCATCACTCGACTGCCCTGGTCGCCACAGCAGCGCATCGACATCGAAATCGCCGCGCCTCACACCCAGGCCGCTACGAAAACACCGAGCCTGTCGGCGCCTTGGGCCGAATCGGAACCTATCGCTGCCGCGATCTCCGGCGACTGGCGACAAGTACCGGCCATGCACCGCGCCGAAGCCGTCCCCTGGGCCGATGTCGTCGGCCGGCCTGGCACCGAGAGCGGTATCGGCTACAGCCATCCGCCGGAAAAGCCACGCGCCGCGGCCATCGCCTGGACCGAAAACGAAGCGCTGGAGCGCCGCGCCGATCTGCCGTGGACCCATCCGCCGGAAAAGCACCGATCCGAGGACATCGCCTGGACCGAAAACGAAGCGCTGGAGCGCCGCGCCGATCTGCCGTGGACCCATCCGCCGGAAAAGCACCGACACGCCGCCATCGCCTGGGGACCGCATTGGTATCCGCGCTGGTGCATCCATCAGTACACCGCGCCCCGTGGCGATCAACTGATTTTCGATTTTTCGGCGGATGCCTATTTGGCTCCGCTGGGCGACCAGATAGTTTTCGATTACGCCACCGCCGCCGACCCGCTGATTTGTTTTGACGGCACCTGGAACGGCCCGAAAGATCCCTATTGGTATCGGCCTCACGAGTGGATCATCCCACCGCCGACCCTGCGGAGTTATTACATAATAATGAACACCGTCATTTTGCGCCGCGTCTCGGACAATGTGGAGATCCCCATCGTCTCCATGGAGATTTCCACCGATCATGATGCCTGGTGCTGGAGCCTGCGCGCCGGTCTGCGCCGGGAAATCGATCTGGACATGGTCCGCCCGTCCTCCGGCGCGCCGGTCGAAGTCGAAGCCGAGATCAACGGCTACCTGTGGCGGTTTGTGGTCGAGGAGTACGGCCATGACCGCGCGTTCGGCCAACGCGGATACAGCATCGCCGGCCGCAGCCTCGCCGCCTACCTGGCCGCGCCCTACAGCGCCTCGGCCAACGTGCTGCAAACCGCGACCAGCACCGCCGCGCAGCTCGCCGACGAAGCCCTGCTTTATACCGGATTCACCGCCGAATTAAGCATCGATGATTGGCTGGTGACCGGTGGTGCCTACAGTTTGCAGAACGCCACGCCGATGCAGCAACTGTTGACCATCGCCGAAGCCGCCGGAGGGGTGGTCCACAGCGACCCGCGCGACACCATCGTCCGCCTCGTGCCCTGGTATCCATCCCTCCCCTGGCAGTGGGGCGCCGTCACCGTGGACGCCGCATTGCCGACCTGGCAGGAGCGCCGCACCAGCTATCAGGCCAGCACCCAATACAGCGGGGTCTACGTCAGCGGGCAGGCCAAGGGCGTCACCTGTCTGGTCAAACGTACCGGCACCGACGGCAGCCGCCAGCCGCAGATGCAGACCAACGCCCTCATTACCGCGACAGAACCGGGCCTGGCCCTGGGCAAGAAGATCCTCGCCGACAGCGGGCCGCGCAGTATCGAAAGCATCGGCGCGCCCCTGCTGCCATCGCCTGGCCTGCTCACGCCGGGAATGATTATCGAAGTCGCCGACCCCTCCGGCAACTGGCGGGGCATGGTCATCCGCACCAGTTTGAGCGCGCAACGGCCGACGGTGAAACAGAGCGTGGATGTTTTGAGATACCACGGGAGCTGACCTTGAACCTCTGGAAACAATTCCAAGCCCTGCTCCCCGCCGATCCACTGCTGATCGGCGCCATCGCCGCCCACAACAGCGACGGGACCAGTACCGTTACCTGGCCGGGTGGGGGGCAATCGATAGCCCGTGGGCAAACCGTCGCCGTCGGGCAAAAAGCATTCGTCCAGGGCGGGCAAATCCAAGGCCAGGCTCCGAGCCTGGCCGTCTATGAATACGAGGTGTGAAATGCTTGAAAAACTGTTCAAGTGGATTCTTGGCGAGAAGATGGCCAGCAGCGCCGCCGGGATCGCCGCAGGTGCCGCTACCGGCGCCGACGCCGTGGCCATGACCGGTAACCTGGACAAACAGGCACTCATCATCGGTGCCGTCGGCGGGGCCGCGTCGGCGCTGGCCGGGTCTACCGGACGCATCGCCGGAGAACAGCGTTGATTCGCTACCGCTCAGGGTACAAATATCAACTCGCCGAGCCCGACGCGCTCAATGTCGGTATCATTCCACCCGAGTCGATTGTCACCCCGTTCATCTGCCTTAGCGAACGTGGAAATCTCTACATCAACGGCGGATACGCATGGGACGGCGCCACCGGCTTTCCGGACATCCCCAGCATCATGCGCGGCAGCCTGGTTCACGACGCGCTCTATCAGCTCATGCGCCTCGGGCATCTGCCGCCGGCCTGCCGCGCCCAGGCCGACACCATGCTGTATCGCTGTTGCCTCGAAGACGGCATGTTCAAGCCCATGGCCTGGGCCGTGTTCAAAGCCGTGCGACTGGCCGGATCGTCGGCCGCCAGCCCCACCAACGCCAAACCGATATTGGAGGCGCCATGAACGAAGAGCCTTATTGTCGCGAGGGAGAAGGCCACCGATGCAGTTGCAGCCCCACCGGTTGGTGCCGAGTAGAAATGGCGTCAAAAGAATGCGCGCTGGCAAAAGGGTGCATCAGGGCTGTCGACGAAAGCGAGCAGGTCGCGCCGATTTGAGAGGAGGTAACTTTGGAGGAAAATCGCCGGAAACGGGCACTCACCGACGCCGACATTGAAGCCATCAAAGAGGCGCTATTGGCCGATCACGTCTGCCTGTTCGACCCCGAAACCCGCCAGATCCTGAAAACCATGACGGATATTTATCGGGATGGCCGCTCCGCCCTCATCAAGGCCGCCATCGCCGCCCTGTTCGTTGGATTCCTCTACATCGCCGCCCTCGGCGCCGGCCTGCTCGGGCACGGGAAAGGATAAACCATGGACCCTGAATCCGCTCTAACTTGGGTTGATAGCCATGTTGGTGACGAAGAACTGTGCTATAGTTTACGCGCCGCCGTCGTCGCCCGCACCCTGGCCGACGAAGTGCGCGCGCTGCGGGCCGAAAACGCCAGGCTAAGGGCGTTGGTGTTCGAGCCATGACCACGCTGGAACCGCTGATCTATCTGCTGCTCGATGGCCCGGACCACCACCGCCACGGCGACCCCTATCAATTCAGCGCCTCGGTCGTCCGCATCGGCGACACCGCCCACATCTACGCCGCCTCCGGCCGCCGCCCAAACCTCGCCAACATCCGTGACGCCCTTCTCGCCGCCGGATTCACCGTTGTCGAGTGGGAACGCATCGACAACGGCAAAGTTCGTACCATCTGCATCGATTTGATCCAAAAAAAACCTGTAAAAAACTGACAAAATGAAAAATAAAAATGATACATAACAATTCGTTTTTATTACAAAAAACAAAACGCCGCAAGGTCTTTTAAGTCCCTTGCGTCTGCCAATTCCGCCATCCGGGCATTTGATTTTATTGGGTTTTTTCTGTTTTTCCTCTCCTGTAAATTGACACCTCATGTCAACGGTTTTTGAGTCGGTCGGTTACGGCGGTCAGGCGTTCGGTGCTGAGGTGGGTGTAGATCTCCGTTATCTGGCTGGTGCTGTGGCCGAGGAGGATTTGCACGTCCCGCAGGGTGGCCGCGCCGGTGGCGATGAGTTCGGTGCCGTAGGCGTGGCGGAATTTGTGCGGGGTGATGTTGCCCCGGTATCCGGATTTTTTGGCTGCCGCCGCGAGGGTGCCACGCAGGTCTTTGTAGGGTTTTCCGGTTTCGGGGTTGGGAAAGAGCCACCCGGAGCCGTTTTCTTTAACACGGATTTCGATCTGTGTCCAGAGTTCGTCGCAGGGGACGGGGACGGTCCGGCTTTTTCCGCCTTTGCCCCGGATGATGAGCATGTGCCGGCCGTGGGCGACTTGTTCGGCGGTGAGCTCGCGGGCTTCGCTGGCGCGCAGGCCGCACCAGTACATGAGGGCGAAGATGGGCCGCTTGTGGTGCGGGATGTGGCCGAGGATGGTTTGCACTTCGGCGGCCGTGGGTACCTGGGGGATGGGCGCGCGGGTCATGGCCGCCGGGAAGCGTTTGATCTTTGGCGCGGCAGCGATCATGTCTTGCTCTTCGGCCCATTTGAGCAGGCCGGAGAGGGCGCACAGCTCTTTTTGGATGGTGCTGGGCTTGACCTGTTCGGCGAGGCGATGGCGTTTGTACTGCTCGATGAGGGGGCCGTTGATGTTGTTGAGCAGGTGTCGGCCGAAAAAGGCGACGATCTTGGCCATGGCCCGGCGCTGTTTTTCGGTGCCGGACGGCAAATGGCCGGTGGCGTAGTCGGTGAGGTAGTCGGGGGCGATTTCGGCGAGGCGCGGGTTGTTTTGGATGGGGATCGGGTTTTTTTCGCGCCGCAACGCTTGCTCGAACTGTTCGGCCTCGGCGCGGGTGCCTTCGAAAGGGTAGCGCCGCCGGCTGGTGTCATACCCGAGATCGATATACCACCAGCCGGGGCCTTTGGAGGGGTGTTGCCGGACGGACATCAGTCGTCAAGACGTTTGACGTCGTTGACCGTGCCGCCGATGACAACGATGATGTAGTCGTCGCCATAGTCGAGGCTTTTGTAATACCATTCCTCGGTTTGACGGGCGACTTCGAAGGATTCATTTTTGACGGTGGTCGAGCCGACCACGTTTACCACATCGGGCTTGCCGCATTTTTGCAACACGACGAATTTCGACACGCCATTTTTGATGATTTCGCCGTTGCAACGGACGGAATCGGCCAGGGCGGGGGTCGACAGGGCGAGACAAGCCAAGGCGATGATGATTTTTTTCATGGTTCCCTCCGATTATTTTCTTAGCAAATAGTGATCGCACCGGGGACAGATCCACGCCGGACGATTGGAGATAATGAGGAAGCCGAGGATGCCGTCAAAAATACTGGCAAGGAAGAACCAAAAAGCCAACAGAAGTTCGCGCGCTATAAGCCCATATACAGACATACCCAGTAAAAAAACAACGCAAACGACGATGCTGTAACCGAAAAAACGAACGATTGAATCTTTAATAAGCGGAACTTGGCCCTGCTGCATTTGACCCTGATGGCAAAGTGGGCATTCTATGCCGGTGGTTTTACTTTGGCCGTTCTGGCTGCACTTCGGGCAGGCGCCGGCCTTGACGTGATATTTTGTTCCGCATTTTGGACAAATTTGATAATTTTCGGTCATGTCAGTTCGTCCGATTTCGCCGTTCTCGGCCAACAAATTCTTGCCGGTGCGTTTCGCGGATTGGGTCATGTCCAATACTGGCCCATCCGGTCGAACGTTTGAAACAGGTGATTTTCGCTGTTCTGATGAGGGGTTCGAGGCCAGTGTCTTTCACCAGGTCGAACCGCCCGTCCGGGTACTGAATTTGAATCATCATGATTCCCTCCATCGTTGGCCCCTCCAAAGGGTGATTTTAACAAAAATCCGCTTCGTTCCATAGATCGGAATCGTCGCCGGATCTCTTTTCGGCACGATAGGCCGATGCCGCCGTCATTTTAATGATTGATTTCCGCCATGCGCATACATTACGATAATGGTAAATAATTTCCCGTTCGTCGTCCGATAGTACCATTTCCGCCTCCACCAGCATAATAAATAATTAGCAATTAATTATTAAATACCGGGGCGGGGCTGCTATGTAAATGCTGTTTTTAATATAAATCGGGGGGATTTATATCAAAAACGGGATAAAATCGCATGATTGTCGGGGAAACCATTAAGGAACTACGGCGCGGTAGGGGTATTTCCCAACAGCGCTTTGCGGAAATCGCGGGGATCACGCAACCGCAGTTGAGCGATCTTGAGAATGGCCGCTGGGAAGCTCCCCGGCAGGTGCTCATCCAGATCGCGCGGGCGTTCGACGCGCCGCATATCTTGACCGCCGCCATTCGTTCGTCGGCGCTGATGATGGTGGCGGTAAAAATGATGGGGCTGGAATCGTCCGCCGATGAAACCGGTCGCCTGCTGGCGATGATCCGCGCCGAACTTGACTCTCTGCAAACGCTCATCCCGTCCCCGCGCCATCCCCGCGCCGAAATCCTCACCCACGCTTCCCGCCTGGCCGACCTGGCCAATCTGCTGCAAATCCTGCTGCGCACCGACCGTTAATCTCGCCCAAAAATTATGTCCGCAATCTTGGCCACGATGGCGTTTTGCGCGCCTTCGTTTAGCCAATCGTACATCGTCGCCACGATCCGCTTCTGTTCGCCGGGCTCAAGCTGTTCGAACATCGTCGCCATGGTCTGGCGCCGCTTCTCGGGATCTTCCGTTTTGCGATAATTGTCTACCGTCTCACCGATCAATTTAGCGTCGGGTGTCTCCGGCTGCTCGTTGGCCCATCCCGCCCGGATTTCGGTGTTGACCGGGTGCGTTCCGGGGCGCTTGACCAGGACCAACCGCGCTTTTTCGGCCTCGGCTGGCGGGAGTTTGGCGAGGACGGTTTCGGTGTTTTCTAAATCATCGGGCAAAAAGGCGTTAATTGGCAATGTCATTTCATTGGCTATTTTAAACAGATGTTCAATCGGTACGCCTCTTTTTTGCTCACCATTTTCGTATTTCGAGATGGCCGATTTTTCCAAACCAAGCCAATCCCCAACCTGTGCCTGTGACAGGCCCCGTTTCTCTCGCTCCTCACGGATTCTTTTCCCGATGTAAAAACAAATATCTTCCATGCGGAAATAAATATCACGTTTCCGTTTTTTGTAAATACAGTTTCTTAAAAAGAAACAATCGCAGAAACAATTACTTATCTCGTTTTTTAGCGGTATCTTAAAAAGCGAAACGTATTTTTTTGGGATATTTTTATGTTGACAGTTTCTTTTTTGGGTACTACTATCTCTTTAAAAGTATCCATTTTGGGGACGATCATGACGATAGGGCAAAAAATAAAAGAGGCAAGAAAAGCAAAAGGTGTTCGCGGGGAAACTTTGGGTGCCGTTATCGGCATTACAAAAACCACAATATCGAAAATCGAGAACGATCAGCTCAAGGGCGGACCTGATCCTGAACTGCTGGTGAAAATCGCCGACGCCCTTGGCGACCGGTCTATCCTCGTTTACGCCCTCCTGCACAATCCCATCTGCCAGCGCATCATTCCGCGCGCATTCACTCCGTTGAACAATATCAAAACCGACCCATCGGCGATCCTGACGAAGATGCAGGAAGAGCTTGAGGAAGCGATTGAGTCCGCGAAAATGCTGGCACGGGAATTTACCAATGCCGAGCCTCAGTTAAAGCCGCACTTTCCCGAAGTGCTGATGGCGAACCTGGAGCAGATCGTTGACGTGACGCGCTGCGTTGAAGAGATGTTCGGCCGGCTGAAGGAGTGCGGGGCGCTCACCGAGGAGCAGCATTTGGAGGTGTATGTGCGGCAACAGGCCAAGGTTGAAGCTCATGGGCATCATAAGGCGATGAAAGAGGTGGCGTGATGGATCTGCATTGCGCCGGATGCTGGGAATACATGGGGGAGATTACCAAGGGCAAGGTTAAAAAAGGGCTGGTGGTGCTGTGCCCGCGTTGCGAAGCGGCGCGAGTGGCGATGGCTGACCGGCTGGCGGAAAAACGCGGGGTCGAGGAGCTGTTCGGGGGATTGTTTAAATCGGGGAGGAAACCATGAGTAGATACAGCCAGATAGCCTACTGCTACATGCAGGCGCTGCAACCTGCGGCAGACGCAATGCAGATGAACAGCGCGGAGTTCATCCTGTTTCTGGACGAGTGCCAGCGGGATGGGGTTGAAAATCCGGAAGACATGACGCTGGGGCAGGTGACCGCGATCATGGACACCGTGAATCGCCGGTATTCCGATCTGTTTGGGGTGTGACGATGGAAGAGTTGACAACCTTAATCGCCGAACAGCGCCGGACGAATGAGCTGATTGAGCGTCTGATCGATACTCTTTCCGGCGCTCAGGTTCAACCGGCTATCAACGTTTTTTCGTATCGGGAGAGGTGTCAGGCCGCGCTGGATACGGTCGCGACCAGGGAGCGCAAGAGACGGGAAAAGATTGCACGCGGGTAAGGCCCACCCGCACCCCGAAACGGGCCATGACCTCCGGGGCCCCTCCTCCTGGCCCCGGAGGGTTTTTTCACTGGGAGGATGGGGAGAAGCTATGTACAAGCCTCGATTTGGCGGGATTTTCGGCGCGATTTTCAACGCGCTGGCGTCGGGAGCGCTTCAGTTGTCGGATTCGGCGGCGGCTCCGCCGCTTTCGCGTCCTGGCCGGTTTTACGCGGGTTACGCGCCGAGCGGTGGGGGGAGAAAACATCGGAATATGTTGACGGTATCCAGGCGGGTGAAAAGCAAGCATCGGAGGTCGAAATGAGCAACGGAGTGGCATTGAATCTGGTCAGGCATCGCATGGAGACGACGGTTTCGACTGATATGCCGCCGACGACGGAGGCGGAGTTAAATCGGCTGTTGGATGAGGCCGCGCTTTTGATTCGGACGATTGATCGGGCCGAAAAGAATTTGCTGGCAACCGCCGCCAACCAGGCCGTGGTGGAACACATGCGAATGCAGTTGGCGGAGCGTGGCGTCCATGTGGCTCACGGCTAGTTTGCTGGTGTTCTGGTCGCTGGTGGCCGTGGGATCATTCGTTGGTTACGCGATGCTTTCCAGGCGGGAGAGGTGTCGAGATGACGTTTCGAGGGCGGGTTTGGTTGGGGTTGGCGATGGCCTGCGTAAGTTTCTGGTTGGGTATATGGATGGCGTTTGGGGGGCTGTGGCCATGAGGCGAAAGCATGATTTGAGGTCGGTGGGCATCCTGTCGTTGCTGTGGGTCGTGGCGTTGATCCTCTATGGGATGGTTGGCACCAGCGATCTGGAAACCTCGGAGGATCTTACCTCCGAGGTTGACCGGGCTGAGGTAATGGCGTGGGGGCGGTAGCCGAAGCCAAGTGCAGCAAATGCGGCAGCGGTGCCGTGTACCTGTTCCTCCGCGATTACCGGTTGGAGGGTGGCGACAGGGTGCAGGAGGTCGCGTGCCGGCGGTGTGGCGAGGTGCTGGCGCGGCGGGAGGTGTTCGCGCCGCGGGTTGTGGTGCCGGCTGACCAGCGAGATCAAGAGCCGGCCAGCCAGCACCGAACCGAGCGCGGCGAAACGATGCAACGGATACGCCGTCGGCACATCGTTGAGAATACCCATCCGTGCCCTGTTCCTGGCTGCGACGGGACATTTTATCCGCCAAAAAATCATTTTGGGCTGTGCAAACAGCACTCCAATGTTTTGCACACGTATATTCGTCGGCGAGATCTGTTTTTCAAAGGGATGCGCCCATCGCAACCCTTTTCCCCTCCAGTGTGGTTGGTTAATGGGGTGTGGATTAACCGGGGAGATCCGTTGCCTGGGATATCTGGTGCCGAGGATGGCCCGTGGTTACGGTAGCGATGGATGATCCTGCGCAGTTTCTCGCCGAGAATGGGATTGACTGTACACGGTATCACTCGCGCATGACGCCGCGTGGTTGCGCGGCGTTTCAGAAGCGCACCCCGTGGAGATGCCAAGGATGCTTAATGTTTGGCGTTTCGGAACATGCCGTGTTGGCGTTTGGTCCGGCCGAGGCCGCGAAAAGAAAGGGAGTTATGTCGAGACGGGGAGTTTGCACGGAGTGCGGGCGGACAGGAGTGACGATCATCGCCCGCGGGCTTTGCCATGTTTGCTATCGGAAGGCGCGGGCGCTGGAGGATTTGGCGAAAGACAGGGAAAGGGAGATCAGCCAGATTCTTGAATCGGACGATGCCCCCGACTATGTAACCGACGATTATGAAGCACTGCTTGAGGATGGCGTCAATGAAAGGTTGGTGGCTGTGGCTGAGGATCAAGGGCCTGCTGTGGTGGATCGATCTGATCCGGGCTTTCCGGAGATTCTCGATGCTGTGCTTGCGGATTTGCGGGCGTTCTTGATCGCAAAGAATACCGCCTATGGCAATAGCGCGTTGGAGCCGCTGCGGGTGTTTTCGAAGGCGGACCCGGTGGAGCAACTCAGGGTAAGGATTGACGATAAGTTGTCGCGGCTGATGCGTGGCGAGGATTGTGGCGAGGACACGGAACTGGACCTGCTGGGCTATTTGACGCTGCTGCAAGTTGCGAGGAGGTGGCCATGTACGTCTGCTGCAACGGGTGCAAGAAAAGCATGAAGTGCGATTTGATGCCGAGGATGCACGAGGCGGCGTGGCGGGCTGCTGCGAATGGTCGCGAGTTGCGGGATTGTCCGTTTTTCGAGGCGGCGTGGTTTCACGGGATTGAGGGTGTTTCCCCGGACACCCCTTTTGTGGGAGGGCGCAGGTAATGCTTACGATAAGGCTTGAGGGGATCGAAAAGGTGGATGCTGCTTTGGCTCCGGATCTGGTGCGGAAGGCTGCAATCTATGCGGTGAATGATACGGCTCGTGGTGTGAGGAAGGAAGCGTCTCGGGCGATTCGGGAGGTTTTCAACCTGGGCCGTGAGCGTGTCGACCGTGAGGTGAAGAATATCCGCATGGCTTCGTTCTCGGAGATGGAGGCAATCATCCGTGCTCAGGGGCGTCCGATTGGATTGACGAACTTCGGGGCGAAGTGGGTGCGCAACGTGGCAGGCCGCAGCCGGTCGACGACGTCGAAGGTGTCGAAGGTTGGCAAGAGGATGGCGAAGAAAACGGGCGTCTCGGTTCGGATCTTCCGTGGCAAGACGACGCTTCTGCCTCATGCGTTCATGGGTCGTGGTCGTCGTGGGAATGAGGATGGTGGTGGAGCGCTGCATGTCTTCCAGCGCCGCAACTCAAACCGGGGAAGCCTGATCAATATGGCATCGATTACGATTGCTTCGATGTTCGCTCAAGAGCGAGTGATGACCAGGCTGCAAACTACAGCAGACAGCATCATGCAGCGCCGGTTCGACCATCACTTCAAAAGATTAATGAAGTGATGGGTCCTTACAGGGGGTGGGCCGGATACGGGGAGCAAGCTCCCGGATATTGAGTCCATTTATATTTTTTATTTTTGGCTGGAATACTGGATTTTTCTTAATTTTTTAAATACTTACGGAAGCCGTTCCATATATGGTAGACGATAATGGAGCACCTCCGCCGCCGGATTCCGACCTCTCGGAAATTGCCCGACGGGTCCAGCGACGCGCCGCCGAGCTGATGACAACCAGCGACCGGCTCGCCGTGCTCGATCCGAAGTTTGTCCGCCAGTGCCTCGATAACAACGAGCGCGGCGACGGGTGCATGTACGCCACCATCCACCGGGGAAGATTCCTCTACAACGTCACGCCGAAGGATGGCGAGTGGTACGTCTGGACCGGCAACGTCTGGGAGCGCGACGAGTTTCGCCGGGCCAAGGAAGCCGTCGAAGCCTGCGCCGTCCAGTACGAGACCCAAGCGCGCAGCCTCGCCGACGAGATCCGCGAGAAAGGAATAAGCAAAGGGCATCCCGAACAGCGCCTGCTCCGCCTCCGTACCGAGTATTCCGACCGCGCCAAACGCCTGCGCAGCACCTCCGGCGTCGCTAAAGTCCTCGATTGGGCTCCCATCGTCGCCCCGGAAATGGCCATCCGCGAGGCCGATTTCGACAATCAGCCATGGCTTTTGCCATGCGCCAACGGCGTCATTGACCTGAAAACCGGCGCTCTCATTCAGGGCCGGCCCGAAGATCTGCTAACCCGCACCATCAACGTTGAATACGACCCCCGCGCCGACTACACCGAATGGCTCGACGTGGTTGAAGAAATCTGCGATTGCAAGGAAGTCGCCGCGTTTTTAAAACGCTCCTTCGGCTACGCCATCACCGGCCACAGTTTCGAGCAGTACATCTGGGTCTTCACCGGCCCCGGCCGCAACGGCAAAGGCACCCTGTTCGACCTGATCGGCGACATCATAGGTCCGTACTACCACGAAATCAGCCGCGCCATGCTATTGGAGCAGCGCAACGAACCCAGCCCAGCAGCCGCCAGCGAGCACAAATACAGCCTCCTTCGCAAACGGATGATCGTCGCGTCCGAGACGAACAAAGGGCAAAAAATCGATTGCGGGGCGGTCAAAGCCCTCACCGGCCAGGATCGAATCAACTGCCGGCCAAATTTCAAGAGCGAAGTCATTTTTTACCCTACTCACACCCTGTTTTTGCACTGCAACCACGTCCCAATCGGACTGACCAAGGATTTCGCGCTGATACAGCGCTTACTAAAAGTCGAATTTCCCTGGATGTACGTCGACGATCCCGAGGCCGAGGCCAAGAAAACGCCACTCTTCGCCGACCGTTTCCGCAAGAAAGACCCGTTTCTAAAGGATCGCCTGCGGAAGATCAAGCCCGGCATTCTCCGCTGGCTGGTCGAAGGGTGCCGCGAATGGCAGGAAATCGGCCTCAAGCCGCCACAATCCATCATCGATGGCGTCCGTAACCTAGCCAAGGATGAGGATTACGTCGGCCAGTTCGTGGATGACTGCTTGACCAACTGGCCGGACAATCCCGATTGCCGGATGAGCTGCACCCGAATGTATGACGCTTTCCGCTGGTGGTGGGCGATGAACATGGACGGCCGAGAACAGCGGGTGCCATCCATGAAAGGAATCAACGCCGCCATTCGCGAGCGGGGCATCACGGTTGACAAACAGGGCGGGAAGACCTGGATATTCGGTCATACCCTGTCAGTTTCGATTGAGGACGACGTGGACGAATGGCTGAAAAAGCGCTAAACAGGAGCACAAGTCCTCAAGTCTTGGCTGGTCTTGGCGCAAGTCATGAACTTAAAGGATTGAAAATACAGATGAAAAACGCATTGCCAAGACTAAATGACTTAATTTCTACGCGCACACACATACGCGTATCGTGCGCGCCTTATTTTCGCATTGGGTATCATGTTTTATTACGCGCGTATATATGTTTTTTTAGTCATTATGTCATGACAAGACAAATATTTATTATAAAATCAATAACTTAGACCCAAGACTTAGACCAAGACCAGCCATGACTTGAGGATTTAAGTCTTGGCACCGCCTCCTGAACGGATTTGACCATGCCCAACGTCGCCGCCATCGCCGCCAGGCACAAACTTCGCCATCGCAACGGTCGATACATCGGGCCCTGCCCGAAATGTGGGGGGTCCGCCAATTCCGACAAGTTTGTCATGCGTGACGACGGCGGTTTTAAGTGCTATAGCTGCGATTTCAAAGGAGATTTCATCACTTGGCTGCGCCAGATGGAAGGCATGAGCTGCCCCGAGGCTCACGAGTCCTCCGGAAAATCCTGCGAGCACACCACCTGCCCGGCCCGTGGCACCTGCCGCCTCGGCGACGGGTCCGGCAAGACCACCCGCGCCGCCGCCATTGTCCGGCCCCAGATCAAGCACCACGCCCAGGTCCTGCCCACCGCCACCGTCCGGCAGCCGGTCACCACCTGGGCCGCCTGGGCCGAAAGCTTCGTCGCCAAATGTCATGACCACCTGGCCGGCAACGCCCGCGCAATCAACGAACTGCAACAGCGGGGCATCACCTGGCCCGCCGCCTGCCGCGCCAGCCTCGGCTGGAACCCGGAAAGCACTCGCGTCTACCGCCGCGCCATCGGCCTACCCGTCACCGACAAGCCCAACCTCTGGCTCCCGGCCGGCCTCGTCATCCCGACCCTGGTTGACGGCGCCGTCCACCGCGTCAAGATCCGCCGCCGCGAGGAAGACCGCGCCGGGTTCAATCCAGATCTCAAATACGTCTGGATTGACGGAAGCGGTTCCGACCTCATGCACATCGCGCCGGCCGGGAAAAGCCGGGGCGTCGTCATCGTCGAGGCCGAACTTGACGCCATCGCCTGCGCTTCCGCCCATGCCGACGTGCATGTCATCGCCCTGGGCACCGTCGCGACGGGCCTCTCGTCGGCGCTCCAGCTCCTCGTCGCCGCCGCGCCCGTGATCCTCGTCGCCCTCGATGCCGACGAAGGCCGCGACGGGCAAGCCGGGGCCGGAGCCAAAGCCGTTGCCCGCTGGGTCGAAACCTACCGTCGCGCCCGCTACTGGCCCGTCCCCGCCGCCAAAGATCCCGGCGATTACGTCCGCGCCGGGGGAAGTCTCGGCCCCTGGATCGAAGCCGGGCTCATCCCGCCCACCGTCGCGAAGGTTTCCACCGCCGAAGGCCAGGACGGGCAAGCATTGCCGCTGAATGCTTCCGCGGGGGGGGAGGGGGTCGCGATTTTCGGCAAGAGCGCCGGGGGGCAGGATTATATCGTCGTCGAAACGCGCGGGGCATGGCGTCGCATGGTCGCCGAACATCCCGGCGTGGCTGTCGTCGGAGCGAAAGAGCTGGAAAAGATCGACCCGCGCAACGCCGAGGATGTGCTGAAGGTCAAAGCCGTCTTCGGTGACGCCGAGGTTATCGGTTGCAAGCATTTTTAACGGGGAGGAATGATGAACCAAGGGGATGAAAAGAAAATCGATTGTAGGGCAAATTTGCAAGCCGAGACGCGACGAGTGATTTACAATTTCCCGCCGACGAAATGGGCCGTCACCGGGACTGTGAGCGAGCAGCTTATCCACATGATGAGCGAGGTCGATGAGATCCTGGAACTCGGGCCGCTCCTCGATAGTTCCGTTGGGATCGATCCGGATTTCTCCGCCGCCTGCAAAATGTTGGAAATGGAAATCGTCGATCTGTATCACAGCATCGAAACCCTGTTCCGCATTATCGAGCGATCCATGGGTTCCGCCTATGTCGATGCAATTTTCGCCGCTGTCGAAGAGAAAAACCGGTCACGCGGATATTACGACCTGGAAAATCGTGGTATGGCAGAGCGTTTTTAATGGAAAGGAGAGCAACCATGTCCGAACTGTACGAAAAACACATCTCCCCCGCCGGGCGTATCAGCTATCGGCCCGTCACGATCCAGGGGGCCGGAATCGTTGAAATGGACAATAAATTATTGGGCACCATGGTCGCCACCTTCGTCGTCGGCGTCATCGAAGCGGCCTGGACCCAAATTCCCAACCACACCCGCCAATCCCGCGAACTGGCCAAATTGCAAGAGGCCGTTATCAATTATGCCAAAGTAACGGCCTCGCCGCTCGACGAAACGATGCTCAACGCCATGGTCTGTGGGTGGAATGCCGGGATGAAAGAGATCCAGAGGCACTTGCAATAACGGCGCGGGTTAGGCGTTTTGGAGGTCAAAATGAAACATGGTTGGCAGCCGATAGAGACATCACCGATGGACCGCCCGATTCTGATTCGGGAAAAGAACTACCAGCCGGATTTGGTCCGGTGGCAGATGAAACGACCGGAACGAATGATCAACGGAAGCCGATGTTTGGCAGTTCCGGCTGGATGGTTTCGGTTACATGGGGAGCGTTCTCATATTTTAAACCCGACTGAATGGTTGGACATACCAACCTAACGCGGCGCGGTGAGCTGCCCGCAGGGACCGCTTCACTGGCTGGTTGTTCGGCGCGCAGCGCCAACCAGCCCAGATCACCGCGCCGCGTTGTTACGGGCGCGAAGCGTCCGTAACAACGATGGGCATAACCGGCGATGCCTGCGGTGAAACGAAATGGAGAGGAGAAATGATGAGTAAACCGAACGAAACAACGGAGCCTATCCAGCAGACAGCGTCCGAGTTGATGCATGGGTTGGGCGTGATGGACTACATACGAAAATCCTACGGAGTTCCTGCCAAGATCGGCGGTCGCGTTCGATGTACGGGCGCTGCCGTACCGATGGAGGGTGTTATCCGTGGGGCAGAAAACGGGAGGCTTCTGGTGCGCTTTGACTGGTGCCCGACCGGGCGACTGGCTCGCCTGCACCCCACCTGGGAAATCGAATACCTGTGACGCCCAACGGATTTAACTAAGCGGTGCGTAGCATCCGATTGAGTGGGTGTTATGGCGCGGGAGGTAGAAGAATGGAGAAAGAGAGGGTGCTTTTTGAGAAGACGGAAACGATGAAGGAGAG
>Ga0074199_1001741_pt1 | contig 16597 bp, 14 predicted proteins | sample EPASupsiteSAE347_FD_64528 | JGI IMG/M metagenome (GOLD analysis project Ga0074199, IMG submission 64528) | Bioremediated contaminated groundwater from EPA Superfund site, New Mexico - Sample SAE3-47 | ecosystem: Environmental > Aquatic > Deep subsurface > Groundwater > Contaminated ...
CACACGCCATTCTAGAGAGATACAAACATCAAAACAGGAAGGGGCACTCTGGCTCATACCGTCAAGATCAGATGGGGACTGTTACACTATAGAGATGATATGAGGAGAATCGTTAATCCATCAGGCAAGTGAACCCGACCTATTACGGCTGTTGTATCGGTAATAGGAGAAGGCGATAACTTCACCGGAAGGGAAAAATTCCCAGTTAATATTTTCGAGTGAAGAGCCTCTTGTTAGGACTAATGTATCCCTCCTTAATCAACGAAGAAATTCAATGATTAGGGAGGCCTTTTTTTAAATTAAATTACCTCGAATCTTTTGACGCAATAGTTTATAGTCAGGTAAAGTCTTAGCCACGAATAACCAAAATCGAGGCGAATGATTAAACTCTTTTAAATGACAAAGCTCGTGAACAATAATATAATCAGCGACACGCGGCGCTAATTCAATAATTCGATAATTAAAATTCAGATTTCCCTTCTTAGAACAACTACCCCAACGTGTCTTTTGATCACGAATACTGAGACGATTATAAGTGAGACCATAAAAACTATTAAAATATTGCAGTCGCTCCAGGGCTAAACGCCGCGCGGCTGCTTTTTGTTGTAGGTATTTTTCTCGAGATTGAACAGGATTAAGAGGTAATGGTCGAATAGCGAGATTATCTAATTTAGTAATAATCCAACTAGCTTTGACCCGAAGAAAATCTTCGCTATAGTGTAACGGCAGCCGAGCCGGTTGGGTAACCACCAGTCGACCGTCGCTTTGAATAGTTAGACGTAAACGCCGCGCTTGGCGACTGACTCTTTGGGTATAATTTATTTCTCTCCCCTGTAAAGTGATAATCTTATTGGTCTCAAATTTTCTTTTTTTCATATTAAGATTCTACCTTTTATCAATGATAAGTTCAATTGAAAAGGCGCCTCGATAATGTTAAAGAGACGCCCTATTCGTTCTAATGAGCCAGAAATTTAAAGGAATTTCGGCTCAAAGCCTAAATTCCTGGTGATAACCTGATTTATCTGCAGGCTGGGAATGTGGGACGTTTCTTTCCGCACGTCATCCTGAGAATAACACCCAGATAAAATTACCGCACTAGGTCGACCAGGGTAATGAGCAATTTTGGTTTGCAAAGCAAACCCCAACAATGCAGCGGAGCCAGAGCCTGCCGGCAGGCCCTCAACAACTGTGACGATTGGAATGGTGGGAGTAGTAGCCATAAACAAAGATTTAGGGGTTAGAAAATAGCTTAAAGGTACTAAAGAATCAAATTACCATTTTAAAATATAAATGTCAAGAGCTTAAATTCAAACTCCGGAAATTGCTTCCGGACAAACTACAGTGCATTTTTCCTGTAAACACAAGACGACAAACGGACAACGTGATTGAACGGCATAATCAAAGGGCAACTGGCAATCATTGCTCAAACGGCAGGACTCTTCAAGTATTTTTTCAATAGTGTAGTTATCTAAGGTGTAGTTGGGCGGTAAAGAGATGTTTGGTGATTCCTCCATTAGAGAAAATTGGTTGGCTCGTTGATACGCTACCTTAACAACCAACACTAATCCGCCAACAATTGCGATCACTAGTAAAAAAATAATTATTTTAATGAGAGGCTTTCGCTTCATAATAATTTATTTAATTCTTTTTTGGAACTTTCCTTTTAGTTGACCGCAAGCCGCTGCAATGTCTGCTCCAAAACTTAATCGAACGGTAGCTGACACGCCCTGATCTTCAAGAATTTTCTTAAATTTCTCGATTCTTTCCCGACTCGAAGCTTGAAAGCGACCGGTGGAATTATAGGGAATTAAATTTACTAAATAGAGAGGTTGCTTCATTAATTTTACTAGTTGTAGAGCATCCTCTTCCCGGTCATTAACCTCTTTAATCATTAAATACTCAAACATTACTCGACGACCAGTTTTATTAATATATTGATCAACGGCTTTTAAAATTTCACGAATGGAATATTTTTTCGCGATCGGCATTAGATCACTGCGTAATTGATCGTTGGGGGCATGAAGAGAAATGGCTAAATTAATTTGCAATTTCTCCCCTGCCAAACGTTTGATTCCTTCGACAATACCGGCGGTTGAAACGGAAATACGACGGGCACCGATATTTAAAGTTTCGGGATTGTTCAAGAACTTTACCGCTTTAATAAATTCCGCGTAATTTAAAAATGGTTCACCCATGCCCATAAAAACAATATTGGCAATTTTTTCATCCCTCCCTAAGTTTTTAAGATAACGCGCCCAGAAAACAACTTGTTCGACAATTTCGGCTGAGGTTAAATTACGGCGGAAGCCAAAGTCACCGGTAGCACAAAACGCACAACCCAAAGGACAGCCAACTTGAGTCGACACACAAACTGTATTTCTTTCTTCTTTCTGACGAATTAGCACAGTTTCAATTGTTTCCCCATCACTAAGAGTAATTAAAGCTTTCTCGCTTTTATTTCTGGATTGATTTTTTAAAATTTGCGCGGTGATAGCTAAGGGGCATTCTTCGCTCAGTTTAGCGCGTAAGTCTTTAGGCAGACTGCTGACGGCTGACCAATCACTAATAAAGTCCTGAAAGATGGCTTGATTAATTTGTTGAAAGCGATATTTTGGTTCTTCTTTTAAAATATCGGCTAATTTAGTTAGATTCATGATAAAGTAATTATTTTTTCTTTAAAGTAATTTGGACAATTTCACTTCGCGTGGCGGTGCGCATCGGCGGTCCCCAAGTACCAGCGCCACCGTTAATAATCAAGGAGAAATCAGCTTGAGTAAACAAACCGTAACCGTAGCCATGATACATCCATTTCGCTAGTAAATTCAAAGGAAACAGCTGACCATCATGGGTATGCCCGGATAGCTGGAGGTCAATTCCGGCTTTAGCGGCTAAACCAACGTTTTTAGGAACATGAAATAATAAAATACTGGGTTGGTTCCTATTATAGCCGGTTTGTTGCAAAATTGCCTCTTCGAGATCAAAACGATTGTCGAAAGAGTAGTTTATCCCAATAATCTGTAAACCGTCAACTAATTCTAATTTATTATCAAGCACAATCACTTGACTATCGGCTAATAATTTCACGGCATTAGCAAAACCTAAGTAGAGATCGTGATTGCCAAAACCGTAGTAAACACCACGCGGCGGGTTGAGTTCTTTTAAAGGGTGGCTAAGCCAATAAAAATCCGCTTCCATCCCGTCGAATAAGTCACCGGTAATAAATATCGCTTCTGGTTTAAGAGCATTAATCTTTTTAACCAAACGAGAAAAGAAATTAATCCGATAAACTGGACCCAAATGAACATCGGAAACTTGAACCACGGTTTTATTATTCCAAGCCTCAGGTAAATCTTTAATAAAAACTTCATACTCGGTGACCACAGGACTCCAAGCCCGATAGACACCGAGCAAAGAAATAAACGCTGCGCCACCCAAGAAAATCAGTTTTAAATAAAGTAACGGCAAAGTAAAATTAAAAGAGAAACCAATTAATTTAATTAAAAGAATTAAAGCCGTCATGATGCCAAAATTCAATAAAAGACCAATCCAAAAACCCGCTAGCATATAATACCAACGGGTAAAGAGGTTGTCCCATTTATGAATGAGGTAAGAAGCAATTACGGTGCTAAGAAACAAAAAAGATAGAATCAAAGCGACGACAATATGACCGCTTAGAGAACTAAGATTAAAGAATTTAACCACCACATACCAAAATAGGGCGTGCCCGAAAAGCAGAACCAGAATTGAAACCGCAAAGAATATTAATTGCATCATAGGGCTAATTTTTATTTCTTAAAAGGAAACTGGGCATATTCTGCTTGATCGCCTAACTCCGCCTCAATCTCGATTAAACGATTATACTTAGCGGTTCTATCAGAGCGAGCTGGAGCACCAGTTTTGATTTGTCCGGTGCCCAGCGCTACCACTAAATCCGCAATAAAAGTATCTTCGGTTTCGCCACTGCGATGAGAAATCACTGCGGTTAGACCCGCCTGGCGCGCTGTTAGAACCGCTTGAATAGTCTCACTCAGTGTACCCACTTGGTTTAATTTAATCAAAATAGAATTAGTGGCTTTTTCCTTAATACCTCGATCTAAACGACTAATACTGGTCACATATAAATCATCACCAATCACTTGCGCGTGATTATTCTGCTGAGCAGTAAAGGCTTGGAAACTTACCCAATCATCCTCACTGAAAACATCTTCCCACGAATAGATTGGATAACGACTTTGCAAATTTTGATAAAAACTACTTAGTTCTCCGCCCGACAAAACTTTATTCTCCTTTTTGAGAGAATAGATGCCATTATGAAAAAATTCTGTCGCCGCCGCATCAATTCCTAAAACAACATCTTGACCGAGGGAGTACCCAGCGTTTTTAATAGCCGCGCTTAACAGAACAAAAGGTTCCTCATTACTACTGACGGCCGGAGCAAATCCCCCTTCATCACCAACCGAAATACTATAGCCCTTGCTCTTCAGCACTTTTCTAAGATTCTGATAAATCTCCGCTCCTTGCCTGACAGCATTTTTGATACTCCCCGCTCTAATTGGTAAAACCATATATTCCTGAATATCTGTGGCCCAATCAGCATGTTGCCCGCCATTTAGAACATTAAACATGGGGATCGGCATTATATAGCGACCCAAAAAATCAGGATTAAATTTAGTCAAATACTTATAAAGTGGTTGACGTAAACCATTAGCTGCCGCCTGAGCCGTCGCCAGAGAAACCGCTAAAATCGCATTCGCTCCTAAATTAGCTTTATTGGGTGTTCCGTCTAACTTAATCATGAGCTCATCAACAATAATTTGTTGTTCGGGATCCTGTCCGATTAAAATAGGTCGAATTTTTTCAATGATGTTTCTCACCGCTTGAGAGACACCTCGACCAATATACCGACTCTGGTCATCATCACGTAACTCGATCGCCTCATAACTGCCTGTTGAAGCGCCCGAAGGAACTAAAGCTTTCCCCTCACTACCATTATCTAAAAATACTTTAGCTAGTACCGTGGGATTTCCCCGAGAGTCTAAAACTTCTAAAGCTTTAAGGTCAATAATCTTCATAAATTTAAACAATTACATTATCTTTATAAATATACCTCTCCGTACGATCTAAAACTTTGCGCAAAGTGCGGACCGCTTCGAGGGGGTAGTCGCCGACGGCCGTTTCATCCGAAAGCATGACCATATCGGCGCCGTCGAAAACCGCGTTAGCAATATCGGAAATCTCCGCCCGGGTCGGATGCGGATTCTTGATCATCGAAGTCATGACCTGGGTCGCGATGATAACTGACTTATCATGCCAATGGGCATGACGCACCAGATTCTTCTGAATAATCGGTAAATCTTCAATCGGTACCTCAATCCCTAAATCACCACGGGCGACCATAATCACGTTAGAAGCGACAATAATTTTATCAATATTTTTTAAAGCAATACCGCGTTCAATTTTAGAAATTATTTTTACCTGGCTCTTGACGCCCAATAATCGGCGCAGGCGTAAGACATCGTTAGCGGTTTGCACGAACGACAAAGCAACATAATCCATGCCGGCTTTTAAGCCGAATTTAACGTCTTTAATGTCTTTAGTGGTTAAACCGCCCTGCTTAATGTTAGTATCGGGTACGTTTATACCTTTGTTAGAACTAAGGACGCCGCCGTTTATCACTTTCGCGGTAATAACCCGGTTAGCAATGCTTTGGACCAACAGCTCGATTGCGCCATTACACAGGAAAAGAGGATTATTCTTCTTGATATCCCGGTACAATTCCGGGCTATCGATGGGAATGATGCCGCCTTTCTTATAGGGCAGCTTAGAATAAGCGAAACGATAGATCTCGTTTTCTTGAAGAATAAGGTTTTCTGCCGGCAGTTTGCCCACCCGGATACGCGGACCTTGCAAATCCAGCATGATCAATACCTGGCGCTGTGAAGATCGGTTGAAATCGGCAATCGTTTTCTTGATCCGCCGGTACTGGTCGTAACTGGCATGGGAAAAATTAACGCGGACGATATCGACGCCGGCTTGGAGTAAGGCGAGCAGCTTGTTCGGCGTTTCGCTTTTCGGACCAATCGTAGCGATTATCTTAGTGTTCATATGGTTAGGTGGCTATTGATGATTTCAATATTTTAACTAATCCTTGATTGGCATCTAATTCCACTAAATCGCCGTCATTCAGGACTTTAGTGGCTATTTTGGTACCGATAATACAAGGTTTCTTCATTTCCCGGGCTAAAATTGCGGCATGGCAGGTAATGCCACCCTCATCGGTAATAAAAGCGGCGGCCATCTTCATGGCAAAAACCATATGCGGCGTGGTCATGCTAGCCACTAAAATATCACCTTGGGGGAAATTAGCCAGGTCAGCTGCTTGGCAAATCACTTTTACTCGCCCCCTTACTCGACCGTGGAACACAACTTGCCCTTTAAATTCTGAAACGCCGTTAACTTTAGCTACATATTTCTGGATAAATTTAGCCCGATCGGCGCCGGACAAAATTTCTGACTTATTAGCCACTCCTAAGAATATATGATCCTTGATTCTGTCATTAATAATATTTAAGGGCGGAATCTTTTTAGATAGAATCTCCTGATAAGTACATTGAATCACCTGCTCATAACTCAATCCCAAACTGGCGGCAAGTTTAACTAACTTCGGATGAAAATCAAAAACTGTCTTATTAAAAACATCGGTCCGGTGCGTGCGATAGTAGACGAAGAACTGCATGATATCAAGATAATAAGCTTTCGGGCCAAGAGCTTGTTTAACTTTTTCAATAGTTTGACGAAGCTCAACTTTTTCTTGCTTATACTTATCTAAATACTTTTCCGTTTTTAATAAGCGTCGGAGCTTAACCGCTTCTGAGCGCGGATAAACGCCAAAATGATAGTAGCGGAACTTAGTCCAAGAATATTTTTTTAAAAAGCTGTCGACGCCATTTTTTAAAATTTCTAAATTCTTTTTCTTATCAAAATTGTCAGTAAGGGGCACATTGATTTTAGTCATGATTTCTTGGACTTGAGTCGGAGTAAACTTTTTATCTAAGGCTTCTCGGACTGTCTTCTCGATCCAAAAATCACAAATATGATATAAGGCGAGGGCCGGCATATACTTCCGCTGCGCCTGGAAAAATTTACGATAATCGCCCTTAACCGCTCGGATCAAATTACGTTCGCGACGCAAAGAATCTTTTTTTAATATTAAAAATTTTTTTTCATCCGCAAAGAGACCTTTAATAAGTTTGGGCGGCATAATATTCAAATGATCGTAGGGGTAATAATAGACGCCGCCAATAACCAAGATGCCTTTCAAGCCATAAGGAAAAGTCAAAAATCCTCGCCAATTACGGCGGTCGGACATTCCCGCTAAAGTCAGTGAACTGAACAAGACCGGGTATGGCCGGTTAACGGTGGCTTGAAATTGAACGCCGCTGATTGTTATCATAAGAATAATTTGCTAACCATTGACATGTTCGCGTATTAATTATATATTTAAAGGTTATAAAATCGTACATTAACTCACACAAAAACTATAGGACATGAAAACGGAAATTATGAAAAAAGAAATTTTTGTCGTGTTTCACGGTGACGTCGAGGCCTCATTTATGAATCCTGGATTGAACCCTGAGGGTCAGGAACAAATTAAAAAAATTGTGACGGCCAATATCCTACCGGATAAACCCTTAGCAATCATCTGCGGAACCGGGAGGCGTCATCTGGAAACAGTCGCTCTGATTGGACTGAAGCCGACCAACTATAGCCCCCTCTGCGGCGGTCCAGAAATTTATAGCCAGAACGAGCGGGAACGCACGGTCGAACTGGCCGATGGAACAGAAGTGCTGAGTAAAGAATGGTTGGTTCCAAACACCTGGAAATTTTTGGAAAAAATTCCCGACCGATCAATTCTCATCACTGGCCATGATTTTATCGCCGGTCTGGAAAAAGATAAAATTTATAATGGGGCATCGGTGTTAAAAATCTACGTCTATAACATGGACGGGGGCAGACAATACATCGACGTTGATGTACTACTGCGACTGTAGCTAAAATTCATCTCTCGCCATCCGCCCAAGAGCCGGTTTCTCGCCAAACAGCGAGCCCGGTTCTTTTTTTATTTTTAAATATCTTCTTATCTTTTAATCTACCCATCTTTTTATCTACCTCCCGCGTAACCCTTTCATCAATTCCTGATAGAACTCCAGGTTATTCAAACTGGCTAAGCGCTGACCTAAAGCCTCTTTTAAACGGAACAGATGATGCAGATAAGCGCGCGAGTGCATTTTTAGGCCGGCAATCCGGCTAGTGGTATTGAGCGGCCGGAAATCCTGGCCGAATCTAGCATTATTGATATTTAGCGTCTCATAGTCTACGGGTTCCTTTTGGCGCTTGGCCGGGACACCCGAAATGCTCGAGCGGAGGCCTTTCTTCATCAAGAAGAGTTTGCCGTGCCGGCCCTCGCGCGTCGGGATGACGCAATCGAACATATCCCAGCCCATCCTTGCGCAGCGGACAATATCTTCCGGCGTCCCAATGCCCAGAGCGAAACGCAGGGCATTTTTTGGAATAAAGGCCGCCGTTTGACGCAGCACGTCTTCGAGAAATTTCCCATCAGCATCGACTGGGCGGGCCCCGAAACCGTAGCCGGCAAAACCGATCTTAACTAATTCCCTGGTACAATGTTCTCGTAAATCGATTTCCGCACCGCCTTGAATAACGGCAAATAACAGCGGACGCTTGACGCCACTTAAGCGGCGTTTTTTTATCTGCCGATCATATTCCGCCTTGCAGCGCTTCGCCCAGGCGATCGTCCGGGTAACGGCTTTTTCCAAATCGGTTCGGGAAAATTCATTGGGTGGGCAATCATCCAGGCAGACCATCATATCAACCCCTAAGGCAAATTGAATCTGAATTGATTTTTCCGGGGTCAGCTCATGCCTCGAACCATCAAGCGGTGATTTAAAAATAACTCCATCGTCCCCAATCTTTCCCAACTGCTTATTTTTATGAATTAAAGAAAAGATTTGAAAACCACCGGAATCAGATAAGAGCGGCCCTGACCAATTCATAAACTTATGGATCCCGCCGGCCTGAGTAATCGCTTTTAAACCGGGTTGAAGATAAAGATGAAACGTGTTAACCACCAAGGCTTCCGTGCCCGTAGCTTTAACCTCAGTATTGTTTGTCAGTTTAACAAACCCTCGGGTAGCGTCGGGCATATAAAGGGGGGTTTTTAAAAGACCATGGGCGGTCTTAAGAACGCCCAGGCGAATTCCCTGTTTGGTTGTTTTTACAATTTTAAACATAATTATTCTACTCGACCAGAATTATTTAAACCAGCAATGTCGTCATCTTCGAGTCGGGTAGTTTTAGGACTAGTTTTTTTAGTGATCGTTCCTTTGGTATCCACATCCATCGCGCTGATAGTAGAACCAGGAGATAAGATAAGAATCCGATCGTGATCCGACTCCGCTGGAGTGACACTAATACTGAATTCCGCGTCGGCGCGATACACCGAAACCGGTAAACGACCGATTTCCCAAATTACCTGACGGCTAGTGTTATCATAATACAAATTACCAACATTTGTCGTTGTTCTTTCATCAAAATTAACATAAGCCGGTAGGGCAAACACTGCCCGGACTTCGTTTAATTCATGCAAATTGTTTTTTACAGTCCAGTAGACTCGGACGCTAGTTTTTTGACCGACTTTGGGCGGCAGAGGACCAGAGCCAACGGGAATATTATCATCATTAAAATAACGAATTTCTTCACTTAAAGATAAATCACTATTAATCTGACTATTAATAATATTACTCTTATTCTCTTCTCCCTTCACTGATTTATTATTCATACTATACTGTCCATAGGAAACAACCCCTAAACTGCTCCCCAGGTCATTTTCCGAGAAAGGTGACAGATTAAGGGAAAAATTAATCTGCCCTTCTTGACCGGGTTTGATCTCGGCTAATTCCGATAATTCATTTTTAGTCCAAATAATTGTCTGATTTCTCACTTCGCCGCTCGGATCGCTAACCAAGGAACTCCAATCTAAAAAGTCACCCGTTAAAGAAGCCATAATAGCAACGTCTCGATAAGCATCGGTGCCTCGATTAGCATACACCAAAGAATAATCAAGCGTTTGACCGAAATTAATCGCCCCATCGTTTTTAGAACCATTCAAAATGAGGGTTAAATTAAGATCACTCGTTACCAGTTGAGGCTGAAAAGCCTTTTCCCAAAAAACATAAGACTGGCCATCGGGCATTTTCTTTTCCAAACGGACTTTAACTTCTAAATTATTAATTTTTTGGTTCACATGATAAAAGAGTGACACTTCCTGCCGACTTAACTCCGGCGTTAAACCACCCACTTGCCAACTAGTGCCACCATTTTTAGTGATTGTAATTTTCTTCTCCGTGGTTGTCGCCGTAGTAGTCGCTACCCAAGCACTCGTCTCCGCTGGCAAACCAAAGGAGATATTAAAATCTCCGACTTGATTACTTTGAATATCGGAAAAAATTAAAACCATTTCATTGTCTTGATTTAAAAAGGCATTCTGAGAATAGTCTAAATCAATTCGAAAACCAGGTCCGCTAACTAAAGTCGAAGCGCTGGCCTCTTTTTTGAATTGACTGGTAAAACTACCGGGCAAATAGCTTAAACGACCAGAGATAATATTAACGGAATCAGGTTGATTAAACAACTGACCCGTGACCGTCAAATTGGCACTACCCCCGGGAGCCAAATCCGGTAAATTCCAACCGTAATTACCACTTTCTGGAGCAATGGAGGCGGCTGAAAAAATAAATCCCGCCGGATACTTTAATTCTAAATTCAAATCTGAAAGGACATACTGGGTTGGATTATGATACTCGATTTGATAAGAGAATTCTTCGCCCACAGCCACCTTATCAGGTGGGGTGATCTTAAACTCCAAGGCACTGACATCGCTACTATGATTTGACCAAAAAAAGTAAATTAGATAAGCGACAAAAGCAATGACAAAAATTGCTAGAAGCCGTTTGAAAAAACGAACTAAAAAAATTGGCTGTTTTTTTACACGCATTTTACGAACATCAACTCGACCTCCTTTTTTATCACTATATACTTCGGATAAGTTAGAATCAATCTCCTGACCACGGGCTTCCCGATTAACTACTCTTTCAAAGCTAGCCACTTCTTTCGGGGTGGGTACCGGACGCTCGACAAATGAGGATAGATTAGAACGCGTGGCTCGATCAACCTTTAAAAACTTATTGGCTTTTTTTTCAGCGGACATATAATTTAAAAATTTATTTTTTATTCTCTTCTACTAAAATCGACCAATATTTATCGCTATTTAGAGTGTCATTAATCGTCCAACCAGTAGTGCCAGTCAACTCCTCGGGATGTCGCCAAAAAATGTTTTGACCAGCCGGCAAGACTAAGCGACTGATAAACTCACTAGCTTTTGCTCCCGGTTGTTTCTGCACCAATAAAGAATAGGGGATCAGATTTTTCGCTTCGGGATTGAGCCAAGCATTAAGACGTTGCCACCAATTATTTTCACCCGAGTCAAAATAAAAATTAAAGGGTAAACGATATTTTAAAGTCACGACCCCGCTTTGACCCGGATCAACCATCAACCAATTAGCAAAAACTGTTTTCCCATTTTCATTATAAATCTTAGTTCCACTAGCAGGAGAAATCTGGGCAGCTTTTTCAGCCGCCAACAGTGGTACTTCCTCCCAACCAGCTTCGGGACGTTCTTGAAGATAGCTAGAATCAGGCGCCAAGAATCCTTCAGCACTAATCAACTCACTACCCAAAGGAACATAAATTCGTAACCAGTCGACATTACGAACGCCGGTCAAAGGTTCATTCTTAATGCCTTGATGGATACGAGTAATTTTTACGGTATTAACAATCGTCCCATTGCTCGCGACCTCACTTATCTGTTCAATCGATTCCGTCATCAAACGATCGGATTTTTGACCGGCAATATTAGTATTAACCACTAAAAGATAGTCATAATCAGTTTTCTTTATCTCCCCGGCCCAATTTCGACTAGCGGCTTCTACCTGAAGGGTGGGATCAGTAAAATAGAAAAGAATTTGCTTCTCGGCCATATTCTTTTCAAAAATTGTAATAATCTTAACTAGATTATCTGGCGTTAATTTCTGTGGCAAAACTTCCAAAATCTTAGCCATTAGATCGCCAATAATCTTCTTTGGTTTATTAGCGGCATTAACTTCCAATCCTTGTTTTAGTGGCAATTTAGAAATAACAGTAGTTGTAGTTGTGGCTAATCCCTTGACCACTTCGGGATTCGTTGCCGCGAGATTATCTTGTTCGACAATTAGTTGTACTGTTTGCCAAAAGTTATCGGCGCTAATCACTAAGCCATATTCAGCTTGCAAATCAATCGGACCCGTTATTTCTAAAAGGCTTTCCACGACAGTTGGGGTAACACTAATGACGCCATCGACACTAGGGCCATCGCTTTGTTCATAAAACCACATTAAATTCTTAGCTGTGGTTGGCCAATCCGGCCACCAATTAGCATCCCAGAAATGCCAAGCCGGATTAACTAACCACAATGGTTCTGGCGCCGCGACCAAATGATTAAAACCGGCTTCAGTATCATAGGAACCGCCACCTGGTACTTCCAGATTTTTGATTTTACCATCTCTAATATCGATTAGAGCGTAGCTACCAAGAAAACCACCGCTAGCTCGTAGCTCAGCATTATTTTGAAAAACAAGCAGATAGCGTTTATCACGATTTAAACCCAAAACTTCTTTGAACTTTTCTCCTGCGGCGACAAAGTTTTCTAAATTATCAGCTAAATGGTTAACTTGATTAACCACACCCGTAAATTTGTCTTGATAAGCGTCGGGGAGATTTTTAGGATTAATCGCGGCCATCGTTTTTTTCAATTCTTTAGCATCTTTCACGGCCAAGTTGCCGGCTTGTAAAAAACCGTCGAGGGCAGCGGGAAAATCATCTTTCGACCCGTTGAATAGATTATCAGTAGCGAGCACTAAATTATGACCCAAGGAAGAAGCAATCGCTCCCGTCATGAGAAACTTCTTACTTTCCGCCGCAAGTTGCATTTTGGGGTCATTGGATAAAGAGGCGAGCGCTAAAAGCGAATCATTAATTTTATTTAAATCTTCTTGAGCCGCTAAAAAATTGGCACTGGCAGCCTGAAAATCAGAATCCGCTTGTTTAAAGTCTAATTTAGAAATGGAATCAGCGGCGGCCATTAAATTATTAAGAGCTAATTCCGAGCGCCCCCGAATTTTGTTTTCTAAACCTTGAAAATCAAAAAATTCAAAAGATGATAAAAGCTTAATCGGAACAATAATTAACAATAAAATAAAAGCGAAGGATAACGCGGTTCGATACCAGGCGACTTTTTCTTCCGCTTCTTTGGCTCGTGTTTGCGCAGTTTGCAAAGCTAACCTCTGAGATTGAGGCCAGATTGGTCGAGCGGCTAAAAGCTTTTCCTGCTCTTTTACTTTTCTCAGCCAGCCTCGTTGTGGTCGCTTAGTAAATATGGAACGCCAAGAAAAATGAGAATAAGATTTTTTAAAAATCGGCCGCCAATTACTAAGAAACTGGCTCCAAGATTTAAAACTAGATGTGGTTCGACGAGGTAATAAATCAAGGCGTAAATGACGAGCCTCCTTTCTAACCAATCGCCAAGTTCGCTTGGCTGTCTTCGTTTCTTTGACTATCTGATTTTCAATAATTTTAAGATGTTGCGCCGTCTGTAGACTCGCCTGACGAAGATCAACCACAAAATTCGAAAAACGTTCTCGATTAGGATTGAAGTTATTTAATTTATCGTCTTGAGATTTAGCCATAGTCAACCTTATACTAATTAATGTGTTTTTTATTTAAAACCTGCTGATAGATGGTAAAAGTTTCCCGAGCACATTCCCACCAATTATACTTTTTAGCCTGTTCGGGGCCACGACGAGCTAATTCTATTTGCCATTCCTCACTATTTAAGACTAGTTTTATCTTGGTGAGCATCTCTACTTCGTCTTCAGGATTAAAATACAGGGCAGCCGCTCCTAAAACTTCGGGTAAAGAACCGCGGTTTGAACTAACGACTGGACAACTTTGCACCATTGCCTCAAGGGGTGGCAAACCAAAGCCTTCATAAAGTGAAGGAAAAACATAAACTCGCGCCGCTCCGTATAAAACTTCGAGTTGAGCATCAGGTACATAGCCCGTGAAAACTACTGGGCTATTTAAATTACCAGGTTGCCAAAGATTAAGACTTCGCGCCTCCGCTTGAATCCTTTCATAGAAATAATCTATTTTTCCCACGAGCACTAAACGCAGATCGGCCTGTTCGGCATGCAGATGAGCAAAAACTCGAAGTAAACGTTCTAGATTCTTATGGGGATAGGCATTACCAACATAAAGCAAAAAGTTCTGCGGAATGTTATAACGATCAAGAACTTCTTGACTATTAAGTTTGGCGACAAATAACGAATCACGACCGCGCGCTAAATTAGCCGCTCCCTCATAAGTAACTACGATCTTTTCTGGCTTAACTTTAAATTGGGCAATAATATCTTGACGGGTAAACTGAGAAACGGCGATGATTTTCTGAGCTCGTCTTAGAGCGATCGAAATAACCACGCGATAAGCTAAATTTTTTAAATAGTAAAGATGAGGACGACGCGTCGTGGCACGCAAGGTTGGAAAACGAGTTAAAATTAAATCATGAATGGTAACGACGAACTTAACGGGAGTAAAAATAGGAACATTAAAATGCGGAAAATGAATAAGATCTAATTTCTCGCGCCTTAAATAAAAAGGCATGACTAATTGTTCGCGCCAAGAATACCAACGACAAGGTAATTTAACCTTCTTAACCTGCGGGTCAATACTAACAAATTCATCAAAATTCTCGGGACTAAGAAAAATTACATAATTAAAACCAGCGCCATCGGCGGCGCTCGTCATTTTCATTATATTATCGACCACTTCTTGAGTATAACGACCCAAACCTTTACCTAGGGGGCCGTAGAAGCGAGCGTCAATCCCGATTCTCATGCTTTAAAATTAAACAAATGGTAAATTATCCGGCGGAGTAGTAGCTTTTGCTCCTAGGTCGTTATAATTAGATTTCCTCTGTTCTTTCCGATCTGATTCTAATGAAAAGGAATCCGTCTGACTAAAAATGTCAGGCAAATCTTTTTTCTCCTCTTCGGCTAAAGGCAGGGCAGCCGGGGCGTCAGCTTTACGACCAGGAGCTTTTTGGAGCATCGCCATTTTAACATTAGCTTCAATGGGAAAATGCCAAATCGTAGCCAGCTCTTCAATATTGAAAAGTTCGGGCTTATTACCGCGCTCCGCAGAACGCTTCCGATAGGCTCTATAAATTCGACGTTTCTTTCCTTGTAACTGCCAGGATTTCATGAAATAAACCGCCCGAGTCATTGTTCGTTTAACATCCGGCTTAAGATTATTAAGATCAAGAGAGGCAAATTGTTTCATAAAACCAACCACTCCATTGGCCACCTTAGCTTTGTTCATTACCTCACGCTTAGCAATATAGACCGTACGAATTTTTGCTTCAAAAGCTAATTTAGAGGCTTTAATCTGCAAACCCTCTACTTTCCGTTTTTCTCCTGGGGTAAGATCCATCATGGTTTTAGGTCTATCTTCTTTCTTGGGTTTGTCTTCTAAATCTTGCCAGATAGGGTAAACAGCTTCACTGGCATTGCCTAAAGCCGTTAGCCCTTTGACGGCTAATCCCTCGCTACTCTTAGCTTTCCGACCGAATATTTTATTGATCTCCTTATCTGAGGCGACCATCCAATCAAAACCAATCGGAATAACGATGATTTGGAACCAAAACTGTTCCCCTTGGCGTAAAGAACCGCACAGGTCCATCAAACTAGCCATGGGATCCTTAAATTGGGTCTCACTGGGTCCCATCTGATGTTCAAATTCTTGATAGCACTTAATGGGATAAACCTCGGGACTAGCATAGATAAACTCTGACCCCCAAAGATCATACTCATCATCTGGTAAATGAGATGGCACGGTTTCAATATAGTCATCGACTTCGGAAATCTCGGCATCAGGATATTGAGAATAGATAGCTGATTCCACTAGATTTCGGAATTCTAACGGAGTGCGAATTAAAAATTGAATATAACCCTCAAGGCTAACAATCTCTAAACTAAAAGACTTTTGGAATAGCCCCTCAAACCATTTTTCAAAAAAGTTAATCGAGGCATGTGCACCAGCTAAATAGGTAAACATATTTTCCACTGCTTTGGGTGATTGTTCATTACCCCGGGGGATATCGATCGCTAGTATGATATTTTGATGGGTTTTCTCCCAGTGCTCACGGATATAAAAAAGATAGACCTCGCGCATGCCGAATAAGAAAAAAAGACCAATAAAAGGCCAGCCGACATTACCCCAGAAAACCCAAAACATCTGTTCTAAGGGCAGACTTAAAAATTGGTTAATGCCAGCAGTGTTAATAACAATATCCATATCTGGATTTTACCATATTTTAATAAAAAATAAAACCCGATTTGCTTAAAATCGAGTTTTATTTCAGGACTAT
>Ga0074199_1001742_pt1 | contig 16595 bp, 18 predicted proteins | sample EPASupsiteSAE347_FD_64528 | JGI IMG/M metagenome (GOLD analysis project Ga0074199, IMG submission 64528) | Bioremediated contaminated groundwater from EPA Superfund site, New Mexico - Sample SAE3-47 | ecosystem: Environmental > Aquatic > Deep subsurface > Groundwater > Contaminated ...
TACCCGAATAAGTATTTGTTAGCTCATCCTATCAATGCAGATTTGATTAAAAACAACGAACTCGTACGAACTGGTACGAACTTTATGGTAAGCTGGCTTAAGTTTGTTTAAATCTGTTACAAAATTTAACCGTGAGTTCGTATTGAGTTCGTACGAGTTCGTTGTTTATATTATTAGATTGTAAACTATATTAATCGCCCACAGCAAGCCTTTTTTATAAGTATCAAATTTGTCAATCATCTGCGGAATATGGTTTGGTTCATTTGATCCTCTCCCTGGAATCTGGATTACAGTGGCGCCCTTTCTGACGATACAGGTGCAACGCGGTTCTGGCTGGGAGATGACACAGGCAGTGCTTATCGCTACTTTGATAACGTCCGCGTACGCAAATATGCTAACCCTGAACCGATATGGGCAGCTTAGGGCAACGCAGAGAAGATGTACTCTGAATCAGAGTTCAGTAATCTTAGATCCTATCCGAAATATTTCTGATCATTTTATCTGCAATCAACATACAGGAATAGAAATAGAACCTGATTCCAAATCCTTATAGCCATAAATATCCAATGCTTAAACAGGTGTGAGGAAAATGGAGACTATCTATCTTGCAAAATGGGAAACCCGGTTCTGGGCTTGGTTGATCGACAGCCTGCTGATCGGTGCTTTGCATTCCGGCATTGCAGGCTTTTTAATGTTCATTCCGAAAGTCGACCTTATCAGCCTGGAGGGCTTTGGGGTTCGCGGTGTGCTTATGTTCGTCTACTGACGCTCTTTGAGGGATATAACGGCCAGTCCATAGGGAAAATGGCAATGAATCTGAGAGTGACAGGCAGAATTGGCGAGAAAATAAATCTCCCGACTGCTGCGCTTGAGAGTTTCGGCAAGGCGTTCATCCTGCCGCTTGATTGCCTCATCGGCTGGCTGGCTATGCCAGGCAGTAAGCTTCGGCTCTTTAACAGGATATCCAATACAATCGTGATAAGGACGAAGTATGAAGGGCCGGAAGGGGTGACGTACGTTAAGGAGAAGGGGTAATCTTAATGCATCTTCCCTTATAGGTGAGAATGGAAAAGTGCAACAAAATATACATTAACAACGACAGACTGTGTGAAAACCCTAATCGTTGCAAATTTGGTGCCTTATTTTTCGATTTAAAGGTTTTATAGAACTTATTTTTTATGCAAACATGACTTTTCACACAGCCTGACGGACTAATACGAACTCGTACGAACTCTGGATGATTTGAGTTCGTATCAGTTCGTACGAGTTCGTTGTTTATATAAATTCTGTGCTTTTTCATACCAGTTCGCAAAGAACGTTATTGCTACGCTTTGCGCTCTTTGCGAACTTTGCGGTGCCTGTAATTGTTAGTTGCTTTAAATGTTTGAGCTGCTGGATAGATAATTTGCTCAAAAAGTATATAATTGTCGGGAGCTATGAGGAGCAAGGTGGTTGATACGCAGAGCAATGAGTTAGATATGAAAAGCATACGCAGTTACGGTATGCATGGCGCTCTAGGGATTTTGATGGGTATTGGTGCAGGAATTGTATCCTCTGAGATAATTCCCGTCTTAGCTTTAGGCTCCCCCTTGATCGCACCGGTTATCCAGGGAGTTATTGTTTTAGCGATCTACGGCTTCTATATGGGGTACATTCTCGGCGGGCAGGAAAAATCCGGCAGGCTATTAATATCAGGTGCTATTGCCGGGGTTTTTGGTGGACTCATTGCAGCAGGTCTTTTAGCAGGGGATATTATCCACAGGAAAAGTCTTTTTGACCCTTTATTTATCATACTGTTTTTTTCAGGTATTATCCTGGGTCTTCCAAAGCCCAAAAATATGGTTTTATTATGGGCCTCCAGTATTTTTGGCAGTACCATGGGGTATGGCACATACACTGCAGGTCAAAATTTAGCAGTCTATCTTAATAACGAATGGACACAGGGCGGTCTGCTGACACTTCTTATAGCGATTTTATTCGCTTTATTTGCCATAGGCATAGCCGGCGCCTCGATAGCCATTGGAATGTATTTTACTGAGGGCATTGTCTATATGAAACGGGAAATTCCCTGGTTCTTAAAGATTACAAAAGGCATGGGGATAGTCCTGACTCTCATCGTACTATTCATATTCACATTGATGTTCTTAAGCGCTGTAAAATATGCGACTACAGAAGTTTCAATCGATGTCTCATCCGGTGAAGGGAACATAACGCTGTACGTCCCGGTCCTGCTTGATAAGAGCGGAAAAGTAATGGAACTTTATAATAAAACCTCCATATCAGGCAGCGCGATTACTGACATAATAGAGACAGGCCACGGACCCGCCCTCAGGATAAGCGGATCCGGGGCAATCGGGGTAAGTATGAATCAAACCGGTGGGGTGCTGGCGACAGATCCCCAGGCTGATGATGAGTTCGTTAATGGGTTCACGCTCAGCACGAGCAATGCTACGCGTTACGGGGAAATCCGGGGTCCTGTGGAAGCATGGGTGTATTCTGAAAATGAAGGTGCAACGCTCAGTTTTTCTATAAGGAGGGACAACGGCTGGGGAAGAGACATGCGTATACGTACCGAATCACCGGTGAGGTTAGAGAAGGGATGGCAGGCGGTTAAGCTGTCCGTGGGAAGCTTGATGTATGATTGAGGTTCTTAAAAGTCCAACCGAACCCATCCAATAATTCCTACTTCTCAAATTAAGTATGGTCTTTAAGGGTTAAAATTCAGCCAATCGACAGGATTAACAGGATTAACAGGATAGGTTTTTTACATTTTATCCTGTTAATCCTGTTAATCCTGTCTAATTATTGGATGGGCTCAGTCCAACCGGTGTTTTTATATAGAACCTCAAACATTGTTTTGCGAAACCGGAGGATGATATTTATGGCAACACAACTAGGCGGACAGCCCATTATAATTTTAAGAGAAGGCACGGAAAGAATGCGGGGAAATGAAGCCCGCAGCAACAATATCATGGCGGCAAAGGCAGTAGCTGCTGCCGTGAGGACCACGCTCGGACCAAAGGGAATGGACAAGATGCTCGTGAGCGGCGGGAATATCACGATAACGAACGACGGCGTAACCATCCTCAAGGAAATGGACATCGAGCACCCGGCTGCAAAGATGCTGGTCGAGGTGGCAAAGACCCAGGATGACGAGGTCGGGGACGGTACCACGACCGCGGCTGTGCTCACAGGGGAACTGCTTGAGCGCGCCGAGGAACTGCTGGAGCAGGGCGTGCACCCCACGATCATCTGTACCGGCTACAGGATGGCTGCTGAAAAGGCAGTTGAGATCCTGGCTGATATCACGCATACCATTACTGAGAACGATGAGGCTGCCCTTCTTAACATAGCGAAAACCGCAATGACTGGCAAAGGCGCGGAAGGCTCAAAGGATAAGCTTGCCGGTATCGTGGTTGAAGCTATCAGGTCAATTGTGGATGATGAAGACGGAAAGAAAGTGGTGGATATCAATAATATAAAGGTTGAGAAAAAGATCGGAAAGAGCGTGGAAGAGAGTGAATTGATAAAAGGCATAGTGCTTGATAAGAACAAGGCCCACCACCACATGCCTGATAAGGTCGTAGATGCGAAGATAGCACTTATCACCCGGCCTATTGAGTTCAGCAAGATGGAACTTGAGGCCGAGATAAAGATCTCAACTCCGGGTGAGCTTGCAAATTACCTTGACCAGGAGGAGCAGATCGTCCAGGGAATCGTGGACAGGATAAAAGACACAGGTGCGAACGTTGTCCTCTGCCAGCTAGGTATGGATGATATCGCCCAGCACTTCCTGGCAAAAGCGGGTATCCTTGCGGTTGAGCGCGTTGAGAAAAATGACATCGAGAAGATCGCAAGGGCTATAGGTGCTAACCTCATTACGAGCGTTGATGACTTTGACGCTTCGGATATAGGGAGCACAGGGCTTGTAGAACTGCGGGGTCACGGCGAAGATAAGATGCTCTACATCACTGAATGCAGCAATCCGAAAGCTGTATCTATCCTGATACGCGGAGGGACAGAGCATGTTGTGGACAGCACCGAGAGGGCGATCGAGGATGCCCTGAGGGCTGTGGGCGTTGCTATCGAGGATGAGAAGCTGGTGGCTGGCGCAGGGTCGCCAGAGGTCGAGATGGCGCTGCGGTTAAACGAGTATGCCTCCACGCTGAAAGGGAGAGAACAGCTTGCTGTGGCAAAGTTCGCCCAGGCGCTTGAGATAATCCCGAAAACGCTGGCTGAGAACGCAGGTCTTGATACCATAGATATGCTTGTTGAGCTCAGAAGCCAGCATGAGAGGGGAGAAAAGGACGGCGGGCTGAACGTGTTCAAAGGCGAAGTTGAGAACATGTGGGAGAACGGCGTTATCGAACCCCTCAGAGTGAAGACGCAGGCTATAAGCTCTGCTACCGAGGCGGCTATCATGATACTGAGAATAGACGATGTGCTTGCAGCGACAGGCGGAGGCGAGGCATGCGGCGCAGGCGGAATGCCGTGCGGAATGGGCGGAATGGGAGGCATGCCTCCGGGCATGATGATGTAAAGAATACTTTCACTCTGCTTACAGCGGGTATTAATAACGCTGTAGCGTTCAGTGGACTGGATTGGAGCGATAATTGCCTGTCGTTCTCAATCCTCATCCCCTTTTACCGGCTTTTCATGCGCCGGTAGATTTATCGTATTTTGCCGAAAACCTTAAAAATTGGACGGATTTACACGGATACTGCTAATCCGTGGGCATCCGTGTAATCCGTCCAATCCGTGTAATCCATGTTCTATCGCATTTCTCCTGCCAGACATGTATAGGTTCTTATGTTGTCTGATTGCTAATGCAAAATACTATAATGAGTTATTTCTTCCCCTTCCCGTTCAAATGGTTATTAATATCTTCTGCGCTGTGCTCATCTATTATCGGCTCAAGCAGGAAATACTTCTCCACATACTTCTTCAGCTCCTCGTCCGAAATGGCTGAGACGCGTTTCTCCTCGTTGTATAGCTTCTGTATATCTGCCTGGATGGCTTTGATGCGCGGATCGCTCTTGTCCAGCTTTATGGCGATGTGCATCAGCTCGTTCAGTGTCTCCTCGACCTTGAAGCGTATCACCTCAACCCCTGATGAGTCGCCTATCATCAAAAGCCTCTTCCCCCCCACGATCTCAGGCAGATACGGCTCGTAAGTAAAAGGATTCTTGATGATCCCTGCGGTATGAATGCCGCTCTCATGGGCGAAGATGTTTTTCCCAACTACGGATTTGTTGCGCGGCACACGTATACCTATCTCTTTTTCCATGAAATCGGCAAATTCCGTGATAGATTTAAGGTCGTATTTCTGGAACCCTTCAACCCGCGTTATCAGGAACAGTACTACCTTCTCTAATTCCGCGTTCCCTGCCCGCTCGCCTATCCCAAGGAACGTCAGGCTCGACCAGTTCGCGCCGTACCAGTAGCCTGCCAGGGAACATGCCACTGACATCCCGTAATCATCGTGGATGTGCGTCTCTATATTTTTTGTCCCTATCTCCAGCAGCCTTTTGACGATGTAGGGTATGCCGTACGGCTCGTCCACGTCGGGGAACGGCATGCCGTAGCCCAGCGTATCGCACAGGCGTATTGTGCATTCGGGGTCGATCTCAAGCAGCTTCTCAACAAGCGGGAAGACAAAACCCTCGTTATCCGCGCGCGTCATGTCCTCGATGTGCGCCCTTGTGCGCAGCCCGTGGTCAACGGCGTACTGCAGCGCATCCGTGTACTTCTTCTCTGCTTCTTCGCGGTTCTTTAGACCCATCTTGTCTATGACATGTGAGTCTGAGACGGACATCAGTATGCCTGTTTCTTTTATCCCGTCCATATCAAGCACGAAATCGATGTCCTTGGGATTGGCGCGCGCCCATCCTGTGACCTCCGGGAACTCGTACCCCCGGTCAAGCATCTCCCTGACCGCCTCCCTGTCGCGCTCGTTGTATACGAACGTTTCCAGCTTCTCGATGCCAATATTATGAAGGTATTCGAATATCTGGACCTTGTGCTTCTTCTTCATCACTATGCCTGGCATCTGCGAGCCGTCCCGGATGGTGCTGTCGCTTATGAACACCTCCTGTCCCAGCGGCAGCTTTATCTTGGGTAAATCCTCATACGACCTGTAGATTTTCATTGGCTGACTGATTGTTAGCAGGATTTATATTACTTGTGGTTTTAAGCAGTAATTAATAGTATGATTCTTTTGACAGGAGCTACGGGTTTTATAGGCAGCCATGTCCTGAGGGCATTATCTGAAAAAAACGTGCAAATCAGGTGTCTCTCCAGGAAACCCGTGAACTCCGGAAGCCGGAATATAACCTACGTAACAGGGGATGTGCTTGACTACGAGTCCCTGGTAAAAGCAACAGAGGGAGTGGACACGGTCTATTATTTCATCCACATGATGGGCAGCCAGAAGGAGCAGGAGAGATTCGATGTACTGGACAGGATAGCAGTTACCAACATGGTCGGAGCATGCAGGGCTAACGGCGTAAAGAGGATCATCCACCTCACAGGTATGGGCAACCCGCAGGAGAAGCTGTCGCATCACCTTGCAAGCAGGAAGGAAGTGGAGGAGATTATAAAGAACAGCGGCATTGATTATACCATCTTCAGGGCTTCAGTGATCATGGGCAGGGGCGGGGCAGCGTTCGAAATTCTCGACACAGCTGTAAGAAAGTTTCCCGTGATCCCGGTTTTTAACTGGGGGAATACCAGGGTGCAGCCGATATACATCGGGGACGTGATACGGTACCTTGTGGAATGCCTTGGCAGGGAAGAGACCATTAACAGAAGTTTTGATATAGGCTGCTCCGAGGTATTCTCATACAAAGAACTGATGCAGCAGTACGCGCAGGAGCTTGGATTAAAAAGGAGTTTTATATCGATCCCGGGCTCATGGCACCGGGTTTCAGCCACTCTGCTGGGAAAACTTGCCCCGGTGGGCCCTGAAGTGGTCCACTGGCTGATAGAATCGCTGCGGAACAGTATGGTATGCGAACCTAATGACCTTAAAAGGATATTCGGGTTCGAACCTGTACCGTTCAAAGAAAGCATCAGGAAGATCGTTGAATCTGAAATTTCAAAATAGTTTAAACCCTGCAGCGATCAAAAGAATTATAAGCACAGGCTGATGAATTAAATAGATAGTTAAGGATTTTTTACCCAATATCATGAACAATGCAGCCAGTTTGTTTTCAAATTTTATGCCGGCTGTTCTTCCAATAATATATTTTCCAGAATACACTCCAAGCAAAAGAACGCCCAGCCACGGTATTAATGGAAAATAATCGAATGTTGAAAAGTTTTCAGGCATGAAACCTAACCAGAGCAGATAAGGAAAGTTGAACTCTGTCTGTTGCAGATAAAAGCCGGATAATGTAATGAGTAACCCGCCTATCAGATTCAACATATCATATCTGATGAAAAATGGTACAAGGAAAGAACTGACAGCAAAGAAATGCAGTATGCCGAAATAAACCGTCCTCTCAGGTACAAATATTAAAGTAAAAATGGTTATAAGCATAGAAAAAACAAGGAGCTCTCCTCCCCTAATAAAATATTTTTTGCTAAAGTTCCCTTTATGGCTTTCAAAGCTGGAATAGGCTACAACGCCGGAGAGGAAGATAAAAATCGAAGCTATAAACCTTGGAAAAACAGACCAGTATAGAAAATTAGGGGGTATTGAGACTAACCCGAAATAACTTAAAGTGACAGAATAGTTAAAAAGAACCATAAGCACAATATCAACTCCCCTTATAAGATCAATGGTTTGAATTCTCTCATGTTTCGGAGGGCATTGAGTTCCTGGTGATAAATTAAATAAAGTCATACTGTATCTTGAGGTAGATAACACCCCAGACTGGGTTCGAGAGATATTTATAATACACTTAGTTCTTATATAGCCCACTTCAAGGTACTAAACTATGCAGTCTCAGGAGAACGACTATGATTACTTTGCCTACAGATGTAAAAATTCGTACAACGTTTAAGGATTGCTGCGAAAAACTGGATATCGACGGCTCTAAAAAGAACATGGAAGAACTGGTCATCTACGATATGACCGACGGGACAAGAACCTCCACAGAACTTGAAGGATCTGACGCATATTTCGATGGCGGGTTATTTGTCATGAGATTTGTTCATTTCATGAAAGTACTGGGAGCAAAGAACAGCTATATTAACGTTATACATGAAGGACATAAAGAGAGGGTAAATTATAAGGATATATATGAAGGCATGCGCCGGCATGTTGAGATGTACAGGGAATTTTCTAAAATGGATAATATAAGGTTAAGGTTCGTGGGTAAATACGATGTCCGTATCGACCCCAGGGATATTGCGTATGATCTGAGGAAAGACCTGAAGGATCTTGAGGATGCAACTGCGAAAAACCCCGAGCATACTGTACATTTCATGATAAATTATTCTACCAGGTGGGCTGCAGAAGAGGGAAAAGAATTTTTTAAAACGCTGCCTGAGGCAAATGTAATACTGAGGCATGCGAAGGGCTATGTAAATGGAGATATGTGGCTTTATGGGAAGCTGGATAGCAATAGTTTTGTTTATGCTCAGAACGGTTCTTCCAACATTAACTGGAGCGACAGGCAGATGATCATGCTTATTGCCCTGTGCCTGAGGAGCATGCTGATGAATAGAGGAACCCATATGTCTAAAAAATATGAAGGGAATGAAAAAGACATCGTAAGGCAAAAGAGGGAGATTGAGCTTTCTTTTATACATAAATCCTTTTATGATGAATCAACAGAGACAAAATTTAAAAAGAGAGTTATTATTTTTAGTTCGTACGGGGCAGAAGTTTATGAATTTTAATTCATAAATTCGTCCTGACCATTCTAAACTCTGAATATTGCACCAATTATAAAAGCTAATATTGCTATCAACATCGCAAATTTAAGCATTCTTCTTGCCAGCCGGGCATTTTTAAAAATTTGAGGTATAGAGCCGATAAACAATATATCCGCTATTGAAACTACAAATAAATATTCCCTTCCGAATTGATGAAGAGGATAATATGGCAACGGGCTTATTAAAACCGCCAGAATAATAAATATCGATGCTATAATGCCTGCATTCTTTACCCCTATTCTCATCGGTAAAGTCACTCTATCTCTATCTCCCCTGACATCCTCGATATCTTTAACAATCTCACGTCCTACGATTGATAAAAACACCGCAACTGCAATTATGCCTGTAATCACGGTTTTACCAACGATAACGCCGCCAAATATAAACGCAAGTGCGGTCTGGGTACCAATTATTATATTCCCTATGATTTTTTCATGTTTGAATTTCTTCTCATAAGCTATCTGAGATGCAAGCGCGATTACAACAACCAAAAGTGCCCCGTAACCCACTATAGAACTTAATAAAAGTGAGAGAAAAAAAGAAATAGCAAAGAAAATCATTGAAAAATTCAAGGCTTGCCGGGGTTTTAACTTCCCGGATGGAATGGGCCTGTCAGGATGGTTTATTTTATCATTCTCGTAATCAAAGTAATCATTTATTGCATTTCCCGCGACCCCGAATAAAAATGCAACAGCAAATCCAAGAAAAATCGGGAGGGCATACTGGTTTACACTGCCCCCGACTCCTATCAGGGCTGACGTAAACACAGCTAACCCGATCATTAAAGATGTCAGGGGTCGGCCAATATTTAGATATGGGTGCATTTGTCCACCCATCAGCTGCTCAGTTTACGTTCCTTTACCCTTTATTTCCTTTGATTTCGGTCTAAGATTGGTATAACCGCATTTCCTGCACCTGGTCGCCCGCATTGAGTTGCGTGCATTGCATTTCATGCAAATCTTCATGTGTAAGAGCACTTTTTCCGCTTCAGGGAATCTTGCCATAATTTACCTCTAGTGGAAAGCTTAGTATAATGTCATCGGATTTAACTCTTTGGGCGTGGATTTTTTCCTCTCTTCAACCTGCCGCACTATCTGGGGATAGTTCCCGAACACGGATGCCAGGTCAATAGTGCATACGACATCAACAACGCCTACCGCCGCTATCGGGTTCCCCTCCCTGTCCTGTAGTGGAGTGACAACAACGGGTACGCCTTTATAAGCACCCCTGTCAGGTATGGTATGTATAACAGAATTCCGAAGCAAAGCCTCTTCAAGCACGGGACCTGTGTAATTCGTATCCACTGCTTTTCCCTTCTCAAGCCTGACCCCCAGTTTATTCTTGCTGCGCATCGTGACAGGAAGAGAGAACAGCTCATGGACCATTCTTGCAAAAGGCAGGATCTCCTCACTGGTAGAATCCTCTGATATGTACAATCCGGGCATTTCTAACACTCCATTGATTTCCAGACATATATTGTTACTTAGCACTCTTCGGATAATACTTTTTCTCTGATCTCGCCGCCGGGTTTGATCTCTTCGAATATCTGCCCTTCGAACGAGTATACCTCTGCGCCGCTGAGCCATGCGTCAGGCATGAGCCCGGCTTTCATGCACGTCTGGCATAAGAACTCGGTGCAATCAAAGCCGTGTTCCACAGCCACCTGTGGAAGCAGGAGTCCCTGGCACCTGCCTGTAGCCACTATCAGACCGTCCCTTCCGATCACTATCCTGTCCGGGATATCTTTTGGTTTTGCTTTGATGTGCTTTGGCACGGTAAGGACCGTGACCTCTATTACAAGTTCATCCATCTCGTCGGGTTCTACAGGATAAAAGCGAGGATCTTCCCGGGCTGCGTTGATGGCTGATAGAATGATAGCTTCCCCCAGCGGCATTACTGGATACGGTCTGCCTATGCATCCGCGAAGCTCCTTGATGTCCGTCTTTTTATTGAGCGTGACGAAAACACCGCGGTTCTCCTTAAAAACTACGGGAAGATTATCCGGTTGGATCTTTATTTTGTTTTTAAGGCACCCTTCTATAGCCTTTCGCGCAAGGTTTACTGCTAATTCTCCCTCTGATTTTGTAAGCATGCTCATGAATTATCCTGCGGGGATATATGTTTTTTCAAAGGGATGGTTTCAACTTAGCGCATTGACCGAAGCAATCCCTGTCTTAACAGCCTCAGCCGAGCTATCAAGGGCTTTTTTCTCATCAGCGGTCAGCTCTAACTCGATAATCTCTTCTACCCCGCGTCTCCCCAGTTTCACAGGAACGCCGAGGTAGATGTCCTTTTTGCCGTACTCGCCGTTGAGGTAGGCACATACCGGGAGAATCCGTTTTGTGTCTTTAACTACCGCTTCCACCATGTTCGTCACAGCGGCAGAGGGTGCATAGAAGGCGCTTCCCGTCTTAAGAAGATTAACTATCTCAGCGCCGCCGTTTACCGTTCTCTCTACCAGGCGCTGGATGATATCTTTGGGCATTAATTCCGTGATGGGAACGCCAGAGACCGTTGTAAATCTCGGCAATGGGACCATCGTATCGCCGTGACCGCCCAGTACCACCGCGCTTATGTCGCGAACAGAGCAGCCGAACTCCATCGCAATGAACGTAGCGAACCTGCCCGAATCCAGGACGCCGCTCATGCCGAAGACGCGCTGCGGCTCAAAACCTGTAGTCTTCATGCTGACGTACGTCATTATATCAAGCGGGTTGGTGACTGTGATGACTATCGCATCAGGCGCGTATTTCGCTATATTCTGCGAGACTTCCTTGATGATCTTCGTGTTTATCTTTAACAGGTCTTCCCGCGTCATGCCCGGCTTCCTTGCTATCCCCGCTGTGACGACAACGATATCCGAGCCTTCGATATCCTTATAGTCGTTCGTACCCGTTACTTTTGAGTCGTATCCGCATAAAGGACCGGATTCCAGCAGGTCGAGGGCTTTTCCCTGCGGTAATCCCTCTACAATATCAGTCAGAACAACGTCTCCGAGTTCTTTCTCTGCTATCCTCTGCGCGGCAGTTGCACCGACAGCGCCTGCGCCGATGATCGTGATTTTGTTCATTTTGATCCACCTGTTTTCCCTCAAGAGGTTGTCGGAACATGATAATATTTGCGTATTTTTCTATTTTCCCGAACTTTTATATCTCCACATACCAATTTAAACCCATGCGAATCGCTCTACAGGTTGCGTACATAGGCACGGATTATAACGGTTTTCGTTACCAGGAAGGCGCGAAGACCATAGAAGGAGAACTCTTCAGGGCACTCTCAGAATTGAGCATCATCAATAACCCGCACGAAGCGAACTATATTGCCGCCGCAAGGACCGGCAGGGGAGTGCACGCGCTCGGTCAGGTGATCGCTTTTGATACGGTCAATCCCGACGCAGCCATACCGCGGGTCATAAACACCAGGCTTCCCCCGACTATCTGGGTATGGGCGAGTGCACACGTTCAATCCGGCTTTGACCCGCGCCGCGATGCGCTGAGCAGAGAGTACAGGTACATCATGTGCGGGAAGTACAGCATCTCTCTGCTCCGCAACGCCTCACGCCTGTTAAAAGGAGCGCATGATTTCGCCAATTTTGCCACGCCAGATAAAGAGCAGAGCAGCATATGCAAGATAGAGAATATAGATATGCGGGTGGAGAGGGAGTTCACAGTCATGGATATCCAGGCAGACCATTTTATCTGGCAGATAGTGAGGAAGATAGCAACAGCAATGAGAATGGTAGGGTGCGGGGCGCGGGACATATCATGGCTTGAACAGATGCTTAACCCTGCTGAGTTCAATGAGGGTCTTGAGCCCTCCCCTGCCTACGGGTTGATCCTCAAGGGCATTGAGTATGAGAACATGCTCTGGGACGAGGACGCGTATGCAAAGAAAGCCATAAAAGAGAACCTTGAAGAACAGTTCAGGTGGCACGGCGTTATGGCTGAGATGCTGAGGGAACTTAACGAGAGTATGGTAGTATAGGCTATGCTGCTGGCATTTGAGCTTTCTGGCGAGCACAGCACCATTCCAGCCTCAGAGGCGCTTGCATGTCTTGAGTCGGTGCATTCGGATTTCAAAGTTCACCTCAGGCTTGACGGGTGTCTTGTCGTTGAAGTGAAGAATGATGTCCGGCGTATCGTCGGTCTGCTGGCAGAGAGGCTTTCGATGACCCACCACATAATCGGGGTCCTTGGTACAGGCGGGGCGAAAGAGGAGGATATACTGGATACGGTAAGAAGGGCTGATGTAAGGTTTGAGGGGACATACAGCATCAGGGTCAGGCGCATAAAGGATTATTCAAAGATAAATACAGAACTGCTGGAGCGGCGCATCGGTGAGATCTTCCACAGGAAAGGATTCCGCGCCGACCTGGAAAACCCCAGCATACAGTTCAGGGTACTTCTCACAGAGGATAAAAGCATCTTTGGATACATCATGGGTTCTATTGACAGGGGGGCGTTTGAAGACCGAAAACCCCATTACAAGCCGTTCTTTTACCCCGGCGTCCTTATGCCCAGGATAGCCCGCGCCCTTGTGAACATGGCAAAGCCAGGGCAGTACCTGTTAGACCCGTTCTGCGGAACGGGCGGAATACTTGTCGAGGCAGGGTTGATAGGTATAAAAGCCATAGGCGGAGATGTGCAGCGCAAATTGCTGCTCGGCGCTAAAATGAACCTTGAATACTATAATGTCAGCTATTCCCTGATGTACCAGGACGCGTGCCTCATGGCGCTGTGCGATGAGAGCGTGGACGCCGCTGTCACCGACCCTCCCTATGGCAGGTCTGCGGCGATAAAATCCGAATCCCTGGAGCACCTGCTCGCCTGCTCACTAAAAGAGATACACCGCGTGTTGAAAAAGGGAAAACGCGCTGTCTTTATCTCAGAGAGGCAAATCGAAGCTATAGCAGAAGAAGCCGGCTTCAGGATAGTGGAGAAACATCTGCAAAGGGTACACAAAAGCCTCACGAGGCGGATCTACGTCCTTGAGAAATGAATGGATATAATAGTAGGAGGATAGTGGGCAAGGGATTATGGTGGTATGTAAAAAAAGGATTTTTGCCCACTACAATTCGTATATATACGAACAATAGTATTTATAGTTTACGCCCGGTGTAAACTTGGGGAGCGAGCTTATCAATTTTTTGATTTGCGATTATTATGTTAGAATGCCCTTTTTTTATTTTTTGGATCAAACCCCTGTTTTCCAGGTCATCCAGCATAAGGCTTACTTTGGCTTCTGAGAATGGTAATCTTTTCCTTAGTTCCTTCTGGGTCGTTCTTCCGCCAGATTGCAATATCATATCGTAGAGGTTATGGAGGTCGGAAGGGAGCTCTACGAGTCTGGTTTCAGTTATGATCTGAGCAGGTGCTGCGGGCTCGGATGTATTTGTTCCAGCGGGGCTGTTCCTGCGCCTCTTGAACCAGTAGAATATAATGAGGGAGAGAGCAAAAATCAACCCAATTAAAGTTAATATAAAATAAATATAATTATTATATTCATCTTTTAAATTTATATCACCGGTCAGATTAATATCGCCAAGGTACTCATACTCCGATTCCGTGGGCGGGAAAAGCAGGAGGTCATGGACGAAATCACCTTCACGATCTATCCGGATATCTTCTTCAGCCACGTATTCAAGTATATTGTTCCTGTAGTACTTACCCTTAATCAAATAGCTCCCGGGTGAGAGATTGAACGAGTATGTCCCGGCGGTCGCAACCATGTATTGCGCAGGCGTGGAATTCACTTCAAGAATGACATTCCTCATTGGCTTCTCAAAATCCGACCATTCGTAAATTGTGCCGTGCAGCGTTGCAGCCTGTGCGCCTGCAGTGAGGCAGATTATCGACAGGGTCACCAAAACCAACCATTTTTCCGAGAACACATATCTTAATCTTAAAATTGGATATATATAGTTTATTATAAAGTTGAAAAGACGGTTATAAAGCTCTATAAAGGATTATCAAGCTTAAAAAAGCTTGGTTTTTCAATAAAATAAAAGTATGTTTATCTGTACTCAGCGGTTATAGTACCAGGTAAGCAATCGCAATAATCAGATGATTGATAAAAGGCGATTGATAAAAATATAGAAGGAGGAAACAAAAATGAAGGCTAAAATAAAGAATAGATACTGGCTCAATATACTAACATTGTTTACTACAGCAGTGTTTATATTGAGCCTGTTCTCCGGGATTGCAGCGGCAGAGACCCCAAAGGACAAATACCAGGATACAAAAGAGAAGTACCAGGATACAAAAGAGAAGTACCAGGATACAAAAGAGAAGTACCAGGATGCAAAAGACAAATACCAGGATGCAAAGGTGAAATATAATGAGGCCAGGCTTAAGTACAAATCTGTAAAAAATAACCTGAGCAGAGATGAACTTAAAGACAAAACCAGGGATTATCTTGGAAATACAGTCGATTACATGATATCTCATCTTGAACTCCTGAAGGACAATGTGGAAAGCTCTGAGAATAAAGGAGTTCTACCTGCGGGCGCAGCAGCCAATATTGATGCGCACATAGCACAACTGACTGACTTAAAAACAAAAATACAGGCAGCAAATACCACTAAAGAACTGACCGATTCTGCGCGCGAGTTACAAGATGCCTGGATCAATATAGAACTTGAAGCCCGCTACTATGCAGGGATAATCATTAACCATAGAATCGACCTTTTCGTTGTAAAAGCAGATAATGCCTCGGCGAGAATGGATACATTAGTCCAGAAACTGAAAGATCAGGGTAAGGATACGTCTAAACTCGAAGAGGAAGCATCAGGTTTCAATAATTTAATGAATGAAGCAAAACAAAACCATCAGAATGACCTGACTTTATTTGCAAGCCATAATGGGTTTGACTCCAGTGGCAAGGTAACGGGCATCCAGGATGCAAAAGCTTTCCTGCAGCAAGCCACCAGTTCGCAAAAGGAGACCCTTAAAAAACTTAAAAGTGCAACCGAACAATCCCGTGACTTTTTCAAGGAAGCAAAGAAGCTTATCGGCAGAAATGTCGTGATAGCAAGAGGGACGGGCAGACTGGAAGCTAACGGCACAGGCAAAGCGTTAATAAAGGGAAACGTGACTGTGACCCTCTCGGGGAACGCTACACTGATAGTCTCAAGTAATGCAGAAGTCACTACCGATGGGACTGGAACTAAAGAGGTTCTCGGCAATGGGGATATCAAATACCATGGATTCGGTTCAGCAACCATTACAGGCGAAAATACCAGAATCGAAATATCAGGCAATGAGATCACCCTTACAGCCGAAGGAACTGGTTCTGCCATTCTAACCGGCAGGGGAACATACCGCGCTGAGAAGGAGTTTACCGCAAGCGGTGAATGGAAGAAGGAGGAATAAAATGAAAACGGTCTATATATTACTGGTGCTTGTGGTAGCAGCAGCGGCATTAGGTTGCATGGGTAAAAAGGGGACTGAACCCTCGACCAAGGTTCCAGTGACTCCAGCATCTCCAGCGCAGACATCCGCGCCTTCAACATCCGCCCAGTCAAACGCAATCACGGATAGCGATCTTTCGGGAATGGACAGTGATATCCTGCAGTTGGATTCATTGTTTAACCTGAAAATCGGCACTTTCAGTAACTATGTCTTTTAATCGATCTATGAAAATATGATAAAGATGCCTTTCTGCTATTGATTCAATATATCACAAAGTATAAATATTATAGTTACTGTACAGTA
>Ga0074199_1001743_pt1 | contig 16594 bp, 14 predicted proteins | sample EPASupsiteSAE347_FD_64528 | JGI IMG/M metagenome (GOLD analysis project Ga0074199, IMG submission 64528) | Bioremediated contaminated groundwater from EPA Superfund site, New Mexico - Sample SAE3-47 | ecosystem: Environmental > Aquatic > Deep subsurface > Groundwater > Contaminated ...
CGTCAGGTTCCCAAACCGGATGGTAGTGAATATGATTATGCCCGGGCCGCCTGCCCGACGAAATCCGACTGGCCGGATTAGGCGGGGGGCGTATTTCGTGACGATCTGCACCCGAGACAAACAACCGTTATTCGGGGAAATAATTGACGGCGAAATGCATATGAATAACACTGGCGAAATTGTCAGAAGATGTTGGCTGGAGATTCCCGGTCATTTTCAGAATGTCACATTGGATCAATTTGTGATAATGCCGAATCATGTGCATGGGATCGTTGTAATAACGGATAACCCGGTAGGGGCGAAGCATACTTCGCCCCTACGTTTATACAAAACGAAAACACATGGTGCGTATCCAAAATCGGTCGAAGCCATTATCGCATCACTTAAATCAGCGGCGACCAAACGAATCAACCTCTTTCTTGACACTCCCGGAAATTCAATTTGGCAACGTAACTATCACGAACATGTAGTCCGCGATGAAAAAGAGTTGAATAAAATCAGACGTTACATTATTAATAATCCTACGAAATGGGAATATGATGGTGAAAATCACAACGGACTTCCACTTGATGAAAAGCGGAAATACTGGGACAAGTATCTGAGCGAATTTGACTAAAGATAATGCCTTACGTCGTCTTCCGGTAACACCAGGTGGCCAGCGACAGCATCGCGATCCCGAAGATAAAGAGACTGACGACATCCCGGTAGATATCGGCCAGACCGGAGCCTTTTAGCAGGATCATACGCACCAGTCGCATAAAATAGGCAATCGGATTAAAGATATTAGCGGTTTGGGCCCAGTCGGGCATACTTTCGGCGGAAGTGAAAAGACCGCTCATCATCATCATCACGATCATCAGGAAGAAATTAATAAACATCGCTTGCTGCTGGGTTCCGGCTAAAGAAGAGACGAGCAAACCCATGCCAAGCACGACCAACAGGTAAATCGCCGCCGTAGAGAAAAGCAGAACTAAACTGCCGTTGATCGGAATATCGAAAAGCAGTTTACCGAGTGTCAGCCCGACGCCCAATTCAACTAAGGCGAGGATCAGGAAAGGCGTCAGTTTGCCGATAATGAACTGGTACTTGCGGATCGGGGTGACGTTGATTTGTTCGATCGTGCCGATCTCTTTTTCGCGGACGATATTCAGACCGGAGAGGAAAGCGCCGATCACGGTGACCAGTACCGCCAGAATCGCCGGCACCATGAAGACTTTGTAGTTCAGTTCCGGATTATACCAGAAGGAGGTGCGTACGCCAATCGATTTTATCGGCGTCATTGCGGCAGTAGGATTATTCCATTTCAGGAGAATGTCACGGTTATAACCGGCCGTGATCGAAGCCGCGTAAGCATAGCCGATTCCGGCGACCGTGCCGTTGATGGCGTTGATCAAGAATTGCACTTCGGCGCGGTTTTCCCGCACGAGCCGCTTTTCAAAATTGGCCGGGACGTGAATGATAATGTCGCACTGGCCGCGTTTCAACCCGGATTCGGCTTCATCCATCGCAAACGAGCGTCCGCTAATACGGAAAAATGGCGAAGCCGCGAAGCGATCGACCAATTGCCGGGAGGTCGATGAGAGATCCTGATCGACGATGAACAAATTCAGATTTTTCATCTCCATCGTGGCGGCATTGACTAAGATAATCATCTGGATCAGCGGCATGACGAAAATGATCGGTAACATCATCCGGTTGCGGAAAACCTGGAGGAATTCTTTTTGCAATAAGAACAGGATTGTGCGCATCTATTCCAGCCTGATCTTGAATTTTTTCAAACTGATTAACAGGAAAAGGCCAGTCATACCGATCAGCACCAGAGTTTCTTTCCAGACATAACCCAGTCCGACCCCTTTCAGCATTATATCCTTGATAATGATGATGAACCACTTGGCCGGCATGATCTGGCAGATCCATTGCAGGATTTTCGGCATGTTCTCAATCGGAAAGATAAAACCGGACAATAAAATCGTCGGTAACATCAGGCCGACAGCTGAAATCAGCATCGCAATTAGCTGGCTGTTGGCAACGCTTGAGATTAAAATGCCAAGTGAAAGCGCCAGCAGAATGTAAAGCAGGCATTCGGCTAACAGGAGCGCCAGGCTGCCCTGCACCGGCACACCAAATACGAAATAACCGAGAGCCAGGATCGTAATGACATTGACGCAGGAAAGCACGGCATACGGCACGACTTTACCGATGATGATCTGCATCGGTTTGAGCGGCGAAATCAGCAGGACTTCCATGGTGCCCATTTCTTTTTCACGGGCGATGGAGATGGATGTCATCATGGCCGAAACCAGCACCATGATCAAGGCCATGATGCCCGGCACGAACAGGAAAGCGCTCTCCAGATTTTCGTTGTAAAGCATACGGACTTCCGGCACAATCTGAATCGGCCGCTGAGTCGTTTGATTTGATTTAGTGACGAAGTCCTGAATGATGCCGGTGGTATAATTGCTGACGAGATTGGCCAGATTGGCGTCGGTTGCGTCGAGAATCAACTGGACGTTGGCCGTGCCCAGGCGTTCGAGTTTTTTACCGAATTCCGGCTCGAAAACGATGACTTCCCTGACCTTGCCGCTACGGAAGGCTTTTTCAATTTCGTCGGGGCTTTGGATATTGAATTCCGGTAAAAAATAACCAGAAGAGACAATCTTGTCGGAGATTTTCCGGGTAACTGCATCGTGGGACTGGTCGTAAAAGGCAATGCCGACGTCGCGGACTTCGTTACTGATTACGAAACCGAAAATCAGCATCTGGGCAATCGGCAGGCCGAAGAGGATCAATAGCGTGCGTTTATCCCGGAAAATGTGGAAGAATTCCTTGCGTACGAAACCCGCGAAGCGGTTCATTGATTCACCTCGTTCGGTGCAGCCGGTCGCGCCAGTTTGATGAATACGTCGTTAATGTTTTTAACCTGGAACGAGCGGATCAGGCTCTCCGGCGTATCGAGGGCGGCAATCCGACCATCTACCATGATCGAAACGCGGTCGCAATATTCGGCTTCGTCCATATAATGTGTTGTCACGAAAACCGTAATGCCATCATGCGCGGCGGCGTAAATCATACTCCAGAACTGGCGACGGGTGATCGGATCGACTCCGCTGGTCGGTTCATCTAAGAATACGATTTTCGGCCGGTGAAAAATAGCGACCGAAAAGGCTAATTTTTGTTTCCAGCCGAGCGGCAGACTTTTTATCAGAACATTGCGGAAATCCTGCAAACCGAGCTGATCTATCAGTTCAGCTGAACGGCTCCTGATTTCGGAAAGCGTCAAACCGTAGATGCCACCGTAAAACCGGATGTTCTCGTAAACGGTCAGGTCTTCGTAAAGCGAGAATTTCTGGCTCATATATCCGATATTATGTTTGATCTGTTCGGTCTGATGGTAAGCGTCGAATCCGGCGACCTTAATCTCACCGGAGGTCGGTTTGGATAAACCGCAAAGGATTCGGATTGCGGTCGTCTTGCCAGCGCCGTTGGCGCCCAGGAAACCGAAGATTTCTCCGGGAAAAATCTCGAATGAGAGGCGATCGTTGGCCACGAACGCGCCGAATTTCTTGACCATATTCCGGACACGGATGATTGGCTCACGGGCAGTGTTAATCACGCCTGATTCTCCGTCGACGTGGAGGCCATCAATTCCATGAAACAATCTTCTATGCCGGGCCGAATCGCACGGATTTCGATCTGGCGTTGACCGCACCGGCTGAGAAATGTTTCCAGCTCGGCAACCTTAAAAGAGGCAGTACGCGGGGTGAAATGGACATTTTGTCCGAATGGAAAAGCGGTATTGGTCTCAGGAAAATTATGCAGATCGGTAAGCAGTTTGTAAGTGTTTTCGGCCCTTACGGCGAAGAGTTTTTGGCTGTACTCATCGATAATAGTTTGAGGCGGCGCAATTTTCAGCAAACGGCCGAACTGGATCAGCGCTACGCGGTCGCACAGCCCGGCCTCTTCCATGTAAGGCGTGGAGACGACAATCGTGATTCCCTCGGCTTTTAGTTTTTTCAGCATTTCCCAGAATTCGACCCGTGAAACGGCATCGACGCCGGTAGTCGGTTCATCGAGGACAAGGACGACCGGTTTGTGAATCAGGGCGCACGAAAGCGCCAGTTTTTGTTTCATGCCGCCCGAAAGTTGCCCGGCCAAACGATTTTTGAATGGCTCGATCTGGATGTAAATGTCACGGATCAGGTCATAGTTGGCGCGAATCGTCGTGCCGAAAATTGAGGCGAAGAATTCCAGGTTTTCGGCGACGATCAAATCCGGATAGAGTGAAAAGCGACCCGGCATGTAGCCCAGCAGCGGGCGCAGTTTTTTATAATCGCGGACGACGTCGAGTCCTTCGACGGTGGCTTTTCCGGTTTGCGGCAGGAGTAACGAGGTCAATATCCTGAACAGTGTGGTTTTACCGGAGCCGTCCGGACCGATGAAGCCGAACAGTTCGCCTTTCCCGATTTCGAAGGAAACGTCGTCCAATGCGTGGACGTTTTCGTAGGATTTCGAGACGTGTTCGACCCGGATGGAAATCATAACTGAAGCGGAATTATTTGGATTTTAGCAGAAAGTTGACTTCGCCGGGCATGCCGATCTTCAGCGTTCCGTCGTTCATTACCCTCACTTTGACGGCGTAGACCAGGCTGACGCGTTCGGCTTTGGTCTGGATCGTTTTCGGAGTGAATTCGGCCGAGGGTGAAATCCAGCTGACCGTACCTTCCAGCGTGCTATTGGTTTTTCTATCGCGGTCGATTAATACTTCGACCGGTTCGCCGAGCCGGACATTGGGTAACTGGTCGCCACTGACGAATACGCGGAGTTCCATTACTGACAGGTCGGCAATGTTGTAAAGCGGTTTGCCGTAAGCCGTGATCTCACCGGTTTCGACGAATTTGTTCAGGACTGTCCCGGAAATCGGATTGATAATTCGACATTTGCTGATATTTTCGTCAATCTGTTCGATTTGCCGGTCGTATACGATTAATTCTTTTTGAACGGAGAGGCTTTGAGTTTTCGTGGCGGAAATTTGTTTGTCAAGTAAATCCAGGTTGGCGTTAAGATCGTCCATCTGTTTGGTCGTAGCCGCGCCGTCCGTGAGGAGTTTTCGGATACGTTCCTTGTCGGCATTGAGGTTGGTGCGTTGCTGGAGTTGAACGTTTATCTGGGATTGTATATTTACAATGCGGGTCGCGGCGGCTTCGCGTTGGGCGATCGTCTGGGCTTTACGAAGCGTCAGATCACTGGTGTCGATCAGACCGATGACAGCATCGGCCGGCAGAGTCTGACCTTCCTCCAGATTCAACGAGATTATTTTGCCGTTCGATTCGGCAGAGACAGTTACTTCGACAGCTTCGAAATTTCCATAAGCGTCACTGTGGTGGTTATTCCCGGAGCAACCGGTCAGAATTACTAAGGATGCGGTACAAATTGAACGGAAGTGCTTTCTCATAAAATTTATCCTGGGTGTTGATGATATCATATTCATTGGTTTAATCCTTTTTTCCGGAATCGAATTGATAATCGGCGCGGGCACTGGCCAGCCGGATCAGATGTAATTGTTTATTGAGGCGTGCCTGCGTCTCGGCATTCAGTTCGGTGAGGTATTCGGTTGCGGTGACCACGCCGTTTTCTAACTGTGCGGCGATCGTGCCTGTGATTTTCGCACGCAAGACGATAATTTCATCATCCTTGCCGATTAAGGCCTCGAATTTCCTGATTTCCGCCCGGTCTTTGCGGAGCAGAATGCGGATTTGTTGCTCAAAAGTCTCTTTCTGGGTCAGAATGATATTTTTTTGCAGATCGAACCATTGCTTTTCGCGGCGGGTTTGATTCCAGTTCCAGGGAGTCCAGCTCAGTCGCACTCCGAACATATAGAAATCGTCAAAATCAGGAGATAGCATATTCAAGCCCGGTTGCCCGTAACCGACCTGGCCGAACACAGCGGCTCTTGGTCTGAGCCGGGCAGAGAGCAGGGATTTCGACGCATCAATTTTACGGGCTTGTAAATTCATAAGGCTGAGTTCGGGGCGGGTAATCTCAACCAGTTCCGGCGGATTTTCCGATACCGGCACGGCAAACTGAACCTGAGGCGGGACCGGCTGTTTGAAATATTCGCTGAGAATTTCCAGGACCGATTCGCGTCCGAGCGTGATCTCCATTAATTGCTGGTCGATTTTGACGAGTTCGGCTCTGAGAACATCGGCATTGCTGGCCAGTACGACGCCATTTCTGACGCCGGATTCAACAACGGCTAATCGGGCTTTGATCTCATCGCTCATCACGCGCAGGAGTTTTTCATTCTCCTGCAGTAGTAAAGCCGTAAAGAAAACCTGGTTGATCCGCTCCCTGATGCGATAGAGTTCGACTTCCAGATTTTGCTGATCAACCTGCAAACCGGTTTGCTCAAGTTCCTTTTGCCGCCGGGTCAGGCCGCCGTCATAAACTGTATTAGATATGTCCAGAGTGACCTTGTATGAATCTTTGGCGGGTATGGGAATTGTAATAGGTGATCCTGGTGGCAGGTCGATTGAGGTGACATCCGACTGGTAAGACGACTGCCCGTTGATTGTAAATTGCGGCCACCAATTACTGGTGAGATTGCGAATCTTCTGATCGGCGGCCGAGCTTAAAAGTTCGGATTGTTTGATCAGTGGATAATTGGCGCGGGCCTGTTCCTGACAGAAATCAAGGGTTAACGGATCGGGGACTTCTGCGCTGAGAAGACTGGCGGCTATTAATACGATTATGTTTGATCTGATTTTCATTTCTTTTCCAAAGCGTTAAGAACGAAATTAATTACTTCAGATTTGCGTTGCCGGATAAATTCATCAAAGCGATCATTGTCATTACCGAAGAGAATAGGCTGAATAATTGGACGGCCGATGAACGGGAAGATACAGAGCGCGATGATATTGATCATCAGTTGTTGCGGAGAGATTTCAATTGAACCTGAGTTTTTGATATCCTGCTCTATTTTTGAAAGGTTTTGACTGGCGATTTGCTCGGTTACAGGCATCAAATCACTGAGACGTTTGGGGTTACGGTTCAATTCATGCAAGACGAAAGCCGGAATATGCGGATTTTCACTGACCAGGTCGATGTAGTTGCTGATAAATAATTTGATTTTTTCGGAAAACTCGATCGGTGAATTCATCACTTCGAAAATCCGGGGCGCAAATTTGGCGAAAGATTCGCGAAAGACAGCTTCGAAAAGTTGGTCCTTACTGCGATAGTAATAGTGCAGAAGGGCTTTATTGATCCCGGCGATATCGGCAATCTCCTGCATGCGGGCGCCGTCAAAACCTTTTTCGATGAAGATTTTGCGGGCGGCGTCAAGGATCAGCGTTTCGGTATTTTTGTCCTGAGCGGTCATTTTTCGTTTACCTTTTTGGTTTATCCATATAGTTTAACCACATGGTTAATTTATTGGATATTTTGCGATCTGTCAAGTGGAAATTTTATAATTTTACGATAATAGACACCCTGTTGTTGATAGATTTTTCATTGGATGTCTCGTACCACATAGTTATTTTACTCAGTGATGTAGATCTGATTTAGGTAGTAACCCAGGGAAAAGAGACTGATCCGTGAAAGTATTACACAAACGCACCGGTAAATTATTGCAAGCGACTCTGATCGTTCTGGTCGGCCTGGCGATTATTAAAGCCGAAGATCGCCAGGAAATCGCCATACCCGATTTAGAGAATTATTTGACGCTGAAATGCGATTTTCACACGCATACGGTTTTCTCAGACGGAACTGTATGGCCGACGGTGCGCATTGAGGAAGCCTGGTCGGATGGATTGGATGTGATCGCCATTACCGACCATATCGAATACCAGACCCATAAGGAATATGGACTCAGCGATTACAATGCACCCTATAAAATCGCCAAGGATTTAGCCGAGGAACTTGGGATAATTCTGGTCAAAGGTGGTGAGATAACCAGAGGAATGCCGCTGATGCATGGAAATGCAATTTTCCTTGAGGATGTTGAGGCGCTAAGTGTTCCGGACGAACGCACTGCTTATATGAAAGCCAATGAACAGGGTGCTTATGTTTTCTGGAATCATCCCGGGTGGAGAATGCCCAATGAAATTCCTGTTTGGGATAAAGTCCATGACGAATATTATAAAATCGGGCTGATTCAGGGAATCGAGATTGTCAATGGGACATCTTACTATCCGTTGACATTTCAATGGGCAATTGAGAAAAATTTAACGATCTTGGGTAATTCTGATGTACATGGACCGATTACGTCCGAGTATATCAGGAACACTATCCGGCATCGTCCGATCACCCTGGTATTCGCAAAAAAACGGACTCACGAAGCGATCAAAAATGCTTTAACAGACAGACGAACGGCTGTGTATTCCGGTAACAATATTTATGGCAGAGAAACTTTTCTTCGACCGCTGGCCGAGGAAATATTACAGATGACCGATCGGGATGTAAAATTTTACAACAAAGATTTTACACGGATTCAGGTAATAAATCATTCATGCCTGAACCTGGAATTGGAACGCGGTTCCGGTGAATGTCCGATTACATTTTCGAAAACGACAATTACAGGTCAGAGCACCGGCATCATTTATATATACGGTGACCTGGAAAGCATGGCCGGAAAAAAGATTGATCTGCCGGTAAAAGTGAATAATTTTCTGACCGGGCCGGCGGATACGCTGACGGTCGCATTAGAGATCAAATTGATTTCGCGAATGAAAAAGTTAATTTCTCGGGATAATTCCGGATAGTCATTTGAATTACAAAAAATCCTGCTTTCCATCTTGCGAAATAATCTTTAAAATTAGCATGAAATCAAGGAGGTAAATATGAAAAGAATCTACCGTTCAAAAACCGATCAAAAATTAGCCGGAATCTGCGGTGGTTTGGGCGAGATCTTCAGCATCGACCCGACCTTAGTCCGCCTGGCTTTCGTCTTCGCGACGATCATTACCGGCTTCTTCCCGTTGGTGCTGACTTATATTGTCGGCTGGGTTATCATTCCGGAAGGGCCGCTCGAATAAGATCGAGGTTAAGGTTAAGGTCGAGGAAACCGTAAAATAGTGTAGAGATGATTGGCACGGTAATCAATGTCGGTACAGTGATTCTGGGCAGTTGTATCGGGCTATTTTTACATACCCGTTTGCCGCGCAGGATTACAGTGATTGTTTTCCAGGTAATCGGTTTGTTCACGTTGTTTCTGGGCTTCAGCATGGCCCTGAAAACCACCCATTTCCTGATATTGATCTTCAGCGGAGTGATCGGCGCGATCATTGGAGAATTATGCCGGATCGACCGGGCGATTGAGCATTTCGGTGAGCGCCTGAAACGCGGTATGAAATCAGAAAATGAGAAATTTTCCGAGGGCCTGGTGACCGCATTTCTATTATTCTGTATGGGATCGATGACGATTCTGGGGGCGTTTGAAGAAGGGCTGGGTGGAAAACCGAATCTGCTGTTGGCAAAGTCGTTATTGGATGGTTTCAGTTCGATGGCATTGGCTGCCGGATTGGGGATCGGAGTTTTATTAGCGGTTATCCCGTTGTTTATTTACCAGGGAGGTCTGACGCTTTTAGCCGGTGTGTTGGGCGATGTATTGACGACGAGTATTGTCGATGAAATGACGGCCGTCGGTGGATTATTGCTGATTGGTCTTGGACTGACTATTCTGGAGATTAAAACGATAAAAGTCGTAAACATGTTGCCGGGATTGGTCGTGGCAATTATTCTGGCTATAATTTTTATTTGAACGATGGCAGATTGATTCCTGATATGCGAATTCAAAACTCTTGTGGATTATTTGGAGATTATCGTCGTTATATCTCAGGGACGGACGATGAACAAGAAGGAGCAACAAATTCAGTAATTCAGTATTATGATGACCTGAAATAAAACATCAGAAATGTTATTCGGTTCGATCTTTATATAGGGATAAAAATGTGGAGGTAAAATGAAAAGATTATGCCTATTATTGATTTGTTTGGTGACTTTTTCACGACTGGGCGCACAGGATCCGGTTGAGGAAATGATGCGCAAAATAAAGGAACGGACCGACGCCCAGATGAAAAAAAGCGAGCAATATGTCAAGGATTACATCGCCCGTGACGACTCACTTTTTGCGAAATTCCTTGAAGAAGACTGGAAAATGTTCGAGGCGTATAAAGGCCGGGTCCGGGATAAAATGCCGAAACCGAAAAGCTTGCCGGCTGCCGAACCCAAAAAAGAAGCGCCTTTGCCCGGCAGTCCGGCAAACATAACGGCCAAACCGCAACCGACTCCTCCTCCGCCGCCACCACCACCGCCGCCACCGGTCCCGCAAGTTCAGCGCGGCCAGAAAGTGGAGGTGCAATATTTCGATGCCAATCTTAGCCTGGTCTATGATGAAAATACTAAAATAACCCTGAAACGGCCCATCGATAATCAGGCGATCAGTGATTTCTGGGATGCGATGGGACGAACAGATTTTTCCGATTTAAAAAAGCAAATCGATGCTAATGGAAATAGCATGAGACTGAACGACTATGGTTACACGCTTTTACTGAGTAAAATCGGTAAAAAAATCTATAGTTCCAGCCCCGATGAGATCCGTTTGTTCACCTGGTTTATGCTGATCAAGGCCGGATTTAATGCGCGGGTCGGCTATAACACGGCTGGCATATATTTACTCCTGCCGATTAAAAATATGGTTTATTCGACACCTTTTCTGACTCTGGATGGGATTCAGTATTTTGCCGTCAAATTAGATGACGGTGGTCCGGAATTAAACGGCTCACTTTATACTTACGATGGTAAATATCCGGGTGCCGACCGGTCAATGTCACTTATGATAAATGCTCCTCTGGCGATTAAGAACGCCACCTCCGTTAAAAACCTGTCTTTCGATTATGGCGGTCAGCATTATACGATGGGATTAAAATATGAGGTCGATGCGATCAATTTCTTCAAGTACTATCCTCAGACGGATTGGGACGTCTATTTCAGTTATAAAGTCTCCCCGTCCGTCAATAATGCTATCCTAACCTCTTTGAAACCGCTCATCAGCGGTCGCAGTGAGCCGGATGCGGTCAACCTGATTCTGCGTTTTGTTCAAACTGCATTTGATTACAAGACAGATGACGATAATTTCGGATGGGAAAAACCGCTCTTCCCGGACGAGACGATCTACTATGATTTCTCGGATTGTGAGGATCGCTCAATCATGTTTGCTTATCTGATTCGCGATTTGCTGGGACTGGAAGTACTGGGATTGCATTATCCGGGTCACATGGCTACGGCAGTAAAATTTACCAGTAATGTGACCGGGGATACGGTGACGTTTGAAGGCGTGAAGTACCTGATCTGCGATCCGACTTATATCAATGCCGATATCGGGATGTGCATGCCGCAATTTCAGAGTGTTAATCCGGAATGCGTCAAGATGATTCGGCTCTGAAAATCAGTCGGCTGGTATATTGTCAATATGCTTTGAAGATGACGACGGTAATGAAAAAGACCCGGGTATTTTTGCATAAGTCCGACTAAGGAATAGTAATCCCGGGAAATTATATCTAATCTGTGACAATTTCTTGGCGGATTGCGCGCCAAATATTAATTTTAGGCAAATGTTGCAAAAACAAAAAAATATAAGATTCCTAATAATCCTGCAGATTAATATTTTTCTGATCGGTTCCCTCTTTGCGGAAAACGATCGACCAAAGACCGCACTGGTATTGAGTGGAGGCGGTGCCCGTGGTTTCGCTCATATCGGCGTTATCAAAGCACTGGAAGAGATCGGATTTTATCCCGATCTGATCGTCGGGACCAGCATCGGAGCGCTGGTCGGAGCGCTGTATGCCAGCGGTAATACACCCGCTGAAATCGAAAGTTACGTCGCTAATACACGTTGGGCTAAGCTGGTAACTCCTCAGCCTTTCCGTGATATCGAATTCGTATCTCAGAAAATAATGGATTTACCGGAATTGTTCACTTTACGATTCGATGAGAATTTCAATGTGGTCTTTCCACGCAACCTGCTTTCAACGCAGGGATTGCAGGAGCGGATATTCCACATGACGATTTATCCGGAATACCAGGCCGGGTCGAATTTCGATAGTCTGGCGATTCCGCTGCGAATCGTTGCGACCGATATAAAAAAAGGTAAGGCCGTTGTTCTGAAAAATGGCAATTTAGCCCGATCTGTCACGGCCAGTTCAGCTTTCCCGATCGTATTAGCGCCGGTCGCAATTGGACCGTACCTTTTAGCGGATGGCGGCCTGACGAATAATGTTCCCATTGACGTCGCCAAAGAGCTCGGCGCGGATTTCATCGTGGCTGTGGACGTCAGCAGTAAAGTGTTGCCATTGACGGAACATTTCGATGTTTTTGATATATTCGGGCAAGCCATGAATACCCTGGCCTATTTGTCAGATACTAAAAACTTAGACATGGCGAATGTCCTGATCCGGCCGGTGATTGACGATATCACTTCTGCTGATTTCGATTCGCTGAGTACATTAGTAAATGCCGGATACCGCAGTTGCCAGGATTATCTGGAACAAATCAGACCATATGCCACGCATGTCCGGAAATCGCCGGATTATATCAAAAAAGCAATTGATAATCTGAACCATACAACAATCAATAGAATCCGGTTTTCCAGCGACCAATCGACCCGTGAATATATTCTGCGTCGTGAGGTGCAGTTAAAGGAAGGCAGTTTATGGAATTTAGCGCTGGCCAAACGCAGTATGAAAAACCTGTTCAGTACCGGATTATTCAAGAATGTATATCTGTCACTGTCCAAAGTGGATTCTAACCGCGCGGATTTATTGGTCGAAGTAGAAGAGAATGAGCGAACATCGTTTAGTTTCGGAGCACGCTATGACAGTGAAAGAAAAGCGAGTGCATTTATCGCCGGAAAATACCGGAATCTGCTCGGAGTCGGGCTCGACAACCAGGTTAATCTGATTGTCAGCGATCTGTTCACCCGGACGGAATGGAATGCCCGTACGACGCGGATATTTATCTCGAACTTCACAGGTTATACATCTTTATATTATTTAACGGAAAATGTGCCCCTGTTCAATAACGGCCGACGGATCGAAACCGGTGAATTTAATCGCACCGGGTTTGAGGGGAATGCCGGAATTCAGGTTAAAAGAGTCGGTCTGACGGCTTTTGGATTTAAATATGAACGTACACGGGTCGATTCAATGTATACGACTAATTATTCAATTCCGAAAACTGATTATTCGGTCGGAAGTCTGACCCTCCGTATTTTTGTTGATAATACCGATAATCCCGATTTGCCGAAGTCAGGCCGGGTGAATGATATTCGATATGAACATTCCGTCGAAAAAGATCGTCTGAAGCAATTCGACCGCGTTTCCGTAGAGTCGGTCACTTATGAAACCTTCGATGATAAATATACTTACTCGACGATAATCCGGTTTGGGTACATCAACAGCGTTTTGAGTCATTATGAGCAATTTCGACTGGGCGGGCTGACGTCATTGCCGGGTTATCACCAGGATGAATTGTGGGGTTCGATGGTCGGGGTGATCGGGCTGGGTTTCCGGGCGCCACTGGCTTCGGGAGTCTATTACCGCCTGGCCGGGATGGTCGGGAATGTCTGGAACGGATTCAGCGATTTCGACTGGAAAGAATCGCGCGCCGGAATCCGCGCCGGCATCGTCATTCCGACGCCAATCGGTCCGATCTCATGCGATTATGGCTACGGATTCAACAACCGGCGCGTCGTGTATGTCTCGGTCGGGCATAATTTTTAAATATCTTCTGTCAATAAAAACAAACTGTTTCCGGATCAATTAAAGGATAAGATGAGGCTGGAAAGATAAAGGATTATCAGGGAAGATATTTTTAGTTTTTGATAATTTCGTTATAGATCAGCATCTCGGTACGGTATGCAGTTTTATCGATGCCGGTCACGCGGAAGAGGATTTCAAAATATTCCGGGACGTGTCCATACTTTTCGATGAATTTCTGTTCGACTTCCAAACGGCTTCCGGTTTGGGTCAGGTGATTGACGACTTCCGGCGCTCCTAAAGAATGGTATGAGGCAATAATGAAAATGGAATTATCGGCCGGTCCGGGCAATTTGACGGCTAAAACCAAATCCTCATTCAGACCGGTGGAATGCAGATTCGTTTTAAAAATGCGGGATGAATCTGCATTCGTATATGTGATAATGTGTGGCAGAATCTCAAAACTGAAGTGTGACTGAGCCAGGGTGTGTTTCAGGATATAAAGAGTCTTGATACTTCCCAGAAAAATTATGTTGTACTCACCGAGTGTTTGCGGATTGACGGAAGACGATTTTCGCAGGATCGGTTTCTGACCGACCGAATTTAAAATTGACAGAACGGGTGGTAGGCTCCAGATACTATGATAGGGGAAATATGGTTCATCGGATGGCTTAATCGTGTTTCCGGGGTATTGGGCTTTCAGGGCATCAAGATCTTCGGGCGAGTTGATTTTACCGGAACGTATGGTGATGTTGTTTTTAAATTTCTCGCTGTAATCATTAAAAAAGAGATGGTCGCCAAGAACGACCAGTACCGGTTGCTTGGATTGGAGATATTCGTTCCAGATCGGATCGTGTTTGTCAATGATATGATAAGTGGTCAGTTTACGGTTAAGTGAATGATTGTATACCAGGCTTCCGAGCAATAGTACGCTCAAAAATCCGACTATGACCAATTTGTATTCACGAGCAATTAACTGGAGCATTTTCTGGGGGTGGTAGGGATTTTCCGAAACCGGCACGAACGTAACGTCGTAATGCCCCTTTGGTATTCTTAGCCGGTATTTGTCGTCCTTGCCTTCGTCGTAAGAGTAGGTTTGCAGTTTTTTACGCAAGTTATAGGTATGTGAACGGACGATCGTATCTTCGGCCGGATTAAAATCAGAACCTTTGCCGAAAAATTCGATGGCAATCGAGACCTCTTTTAGGCTTTTTCCGCTTTGGGCGGACTCGACCAAATATGCAAGATAGGATGCGTAGACCTTTGAACCGGAAAACTCTTTGCTGGCAAGAATTTTTTCAAGCAATTTATTTTGTAATTGATCATTTATCATCTGAATAAAACTTTAACAAATTTTACCTCAAAAGCAAAGAAAAAGTTGTACGACAAATATTTAAATGTGAAAAAAGGTCGTTAACCGTTTTTCACTTTCTTATTTCCTTGAGAATCGCTCTATTTGCGGTGACTTGTGTTTTGTATGAATAAATAGTGGCTAAATCGAATAACGCATGATTTACACAAGAAATATCAGCAACCGGTCTTAAGCACATCAGACCGGTTTTTTATTTTAAGGGGGTATGATGGTGTCCGGACAAATGGCAAAGAATAATAAGGAGTACGTTTTTAAACGGTTCCTTTTTTTGGTTGCTCTGCTTTGTGTAACAGTAAATATTGCTTTTCCGCTTAGTATAGTTCGCGGCGTCGTCACTGATTCTCTGACATCGCGGACATTAATCGGTGCCAATGTATTTCTGGTCAGCACGGCGCTCGGAAGCGCGACGGATATCGAAGGTAACTATCGCATCGAGTCCGTCAGGGCGGGCAATTACATATTACGGATTTCCTACATCGGCTATTCCGATAAAGAATTTGACATCGTTGTTCCGGAAGATGAAACGGTCGTGATCAATGCTAAACTGACCGCCGATGTGATTCGCGGGCAGGAAGTGATTGTGCAGGGACAGGCGATCGGTCAGGCCGCGGCAATCAATCAGCAGGTGACTTCGAATACGATCATAAACGTGATTTCCGAAGAAAAAATTCAGGAACTGCCGGACGCCAACGCCGCGGAAGCCATCGGACGTCTGCCGGGAGTTTCACTATTGAGAACCGGTGGCGAAGCGAATAAAGTAATTCTGCGAGGTCTGGAGGATAAATTCACAAACATTACAATAGATGGTATAAAAATTCCACCCACTGATGCCACAAGCAGAGGGGTTGATTTAAGTACTCTGTCACAAAGTTCGTTAGCGGGGATTGAGTTATATAAAGCGTTGACTCCGGATAAAGATGGAGATGCCTTAGCTGGAACCATCAATCTTGTTACAAAAAAAGCACCATTAGATAGAAAAATAAAAGCCGATTTTAAAGGTATTTATAATGATTTGATGAAATCAGCCAACCAGTATGATTTTTCATTTCAATACGGTGAAAGGTTTTTCAAAGATATTCTGGGTATCCAATTGACGGGAAATCTTGAAAAACGCAACCGAAGCAATGAAAGAATTACACTGGAATATAATCAGAGTCCGACTCAGTCCGATGCCGGTTATTTTATAGATGATTTCATACTTGAATTCACGGACGAAATCAGAAAAAGAGACGGTTTCAGTGTGTTATTGGATATAAACACTCCAGACGAAGGTATAATCCGCATAAACAATGTATTTGGCAGAACCAATAGAGATTATTTCTGGTATTCGAGAGACTATCCATCTAACGGTGGAGGTGACTATTCTGGTAATCCAAGTTATAATTATCGTGACAGAGAACAGGAGATAAAAACTTACAACAGCTCAATTCACGGTGATAATAAGTTAGTAGGATTGAATTTAGACTGGGGATTA
>Ga0074199_1001745_pt1 | contig 16547 bp, 17 predicted proteins | sample EPASupsiteSAE347_FD_64528 | JGI IMG/M metagenome (GOLD analysis project Ga0074199, IMG submission 64528) | Bioremediated contaminated groundwater from EPA Superfund site, New Mexico - Sample SAE3-47 | ecosystem: Environmental > Aquatic > Deep subsurface > Groundwater > Contaminated ...
CCGCCGTCGGCTGGGGGGCCACCTGGATCGGACCGGGGGTGTCCCAGTTGACTTCCCCGGCGGACAAGATGACCTATGACATCGGCGAGCTGGACGGCAAGATGACGGACCGCCTCAAGATGGTGAAAGAGATTCTGGAGCCGGCCGGGGTGCCCATTCTGACCGATAAGCTGACAGGCATCCGCTGGACCAAGCTCCTGATCAACTCCACCTTCAGCGGCATGTCGGCGGCCCTGGGCTGCACCTACGGGGACATCCTGGACAATCCCAAGGCCCTCACCTGCGTTGCCCATATCGCCAATGAATGTCTCAGGGTAGCGGCCGCCCTCGGCGTCAAACCGGACCCCATCCAGGGCATCGACGTCGGGATTCTCGGATTTGCCAACCAGCAACAGATGAAGAAGACCTTCATGATCTACCAGATGGCCTTCGGCCCCCACCGCGCCCTCAAGGCAAGCATGCTCCAAGACCTGGAAAAAAACATCCCCTGTGAAATCAACACGATCAACGGGAAGGTAGCGGAAATGGGGAAAATAGCCGGCGTGCCCACGCCCATGAACGACAAGGTGGTGGAAATCGTCAAGGCCTGTGAGGAAGGCAAACTAAAACCGGAGATGGCCAACCTGGACCTCTTTGTTCTGCCCGAGGTCCCCGAGGGTCCTGCGGAAACTCCCCGGCCGGCTGTTTCCGGCGCCCCGGCCGTCCAGGCGGCGAAAAGCAAAATCCCGTCCTATAAACGGATCGTCACCTGCGCCATTACCGGTTCGGTTCACATCCCCACGATGTCGGAGTATCTGCCCATCACTCCCGATCAGATCGCCCAGAACGCCCTCGATGCAGCCAACGCCGGCGCGGCGGTGGTTCACATCCACGCCCGCGATCCCCAGACCGGCATGCCCACGGCGGACCTGAGCGTCTTCGATCAGATCTTCGAGAAGATCCGGGCGAAAAACAAGGACGTGATCATCTGCATCACCACGGGCGGCGGCGCCGGGATGACGGTGGAACAGCGGGCCTCCGTAATTCCCCGCTACAAGCCCGAGTTGGCCTCCTGCAATCTGGGCTCCATGAACTGGGGAGTCTTTGCCATTGCGGAAAAATACAAGGAATTCAAGTTCCCCTGGGAAGGGGCGATGATGGAGATGGTGAAGGGCTTCATTTTCCAGAACACCTTCGCCGACCTCTTCAAGATGACCACCATCATGGCGGAAAACGGCACGAAACCGGAGCTGGAGGTTTACGACATCGGCCACCTGTACAACTGCGGTTACCTCGTGCAGGCAGGCTATCTCAAACTCCCCGTTTACCTCCAGTTCGTTACGGGGATCCTCGGCGGGATCCAGTCCAGCCCCTACGATCTCACCAACCTGAGTTCGACGGCGGAACGGATCTTCGGGAAGGGCAACTACCAGTGGTCCGTCATCGGCGCCGGCCGGGGCGAGTTCCCCATCTGCACCCAGGGCCTCTTCCTGGGGAGCCATGTCCGCGTCGGCATGGAAGACAACCTCTATGTAAAGCGGGGCGTCCTGGCGAAGAGCAACGGCGACCTTGTGGAAAAGATGGTGCGGATCATGGGCGAATTCGACTTTGAACCGGCCACGCCCGACGAGGCCCGGGAAATCCTGGGGCTGAAGAAGTAGGACAGGGAACCGCCCCGGCATGATACAAACATGCTCAAGCCGTAGGCAGTAACGTTTGACATCACTCTTTATCCGCCTCTTCCCGGTAAACCTTGACGGGTTTGCCGCGGGGAGGCGGATTTTTTCGTTTTGGGAAACCCTTGTTATTTACCTGCTCCGTCCTCTTTTGCCTGCCGGCATTCCGCAATCACACTCTTCGGGATCAACCTTACGGCAATCCAGATCAGCAGGGGCAGGATGACCAAATCGTCGAGATGCCCCACCACGGGAATGAAGTCCGGGATCAAATCTATCGGGGAGACGGCATAGGCAATGGCGGCCCCCAGCAGGATTTTTGAAAGCTTAGGCGTCCGCGGATGCCTAAGCACACGGCGATAGAATTCGACCTCCAGCAAGAAGCGTCCGATCAACCGGCGCGAATGTTCGAGTAACTTCATTTTCCAGGCCAACGAAGATCGTCATGCATCAGTATTGTGCCGCCCCCATGCTCCCCCGTATGGGTGAAAACTCGACGGGCACCCAGGTATAGGCGTTGTTTCCATCCGCCCGAATGCGACCGATACCCGGAAAAGGCAGATGCATGCCGGCAACCAATACCTTACGCTGCGCGGCGCTCTTGAACAGCGCCTCCCGTATGGCGACGGCCTGCTCCTTGTCCGTATCATACTTGAAGGCCACGTCGGGACGGGGGAACTGGACCGCCAGGGAGTGGACCATATCGCCGGTAATCAGAAGCGACTCCTTGCCGTCGCTGACTTCAAAGGCCGTATGTCCGGGCGTGTGCCCCGGGATAAGGACCGTTTTGATACCCGACACCGGCGTCTCCCCGTCTGCGAAGGTCTTCCACTTCCCCAGGGCGAGATAAGGCGCGGCCAGGTCCCGGGCCATCTGGAAATACTTCCGGTATTCCGCCGGGGCCTTTTCCGCTACGGAAACGGAGAGCCAGAAGTCGGACTCCAGTTTGGCCACATAGACCACGGCATTGGGAAAGGCGGGTTTACCTGCCGGGTCCAGCAAGCCGCCGACATGATCACCGTGGATATGGGTGATCACGACCGCGTCCACCTGGGCCGGGTCGTAGCCGGCGGCCCTGAGGTTGGGAATCAATCCGCCGAGGGTCGGGCCGAATACCTTGCCCGCCCCGGCATCCACGAGCACCAGCTTCGAACCCGTATTGACGAGATAGGCATTCGTCGACGCCAGTATTTTGGGACCACCGGCAAACATCCGGGACAGGAGGTCCTGAATTTGCTTCTCGGAGGCATTCCGCAGCACATTGGCATCCATCTCGACGAAACCGTCGTAAAGGGCCGTCACCTCAAACTGACCCACCATCAGGCGGTAGTATCCCGGCGCCTGGGTCTTGACCATAGGCGCCTCAGCCCCGGCCGAAGAAAGGAAACAGAGCAGTAACAAGGCGCTAAAAAGTGCCGCCCTGAAGCGGCCGGCTTGAAGTACAGATATACTTTTCATGTGCATAGCTCCTTTTAATATTCAATTGACACCCCGGACTGATGTCCATATACTTTTTTCACAAAAAAAGGAAGTCTTATCAAGAAGATGTTAAGAGCCCAGGGAAACAGGAGGTCCATCTGCGGCATCCCGGCAAATTTTTTCTGTCACATTTCAATAGCCAAATTTGTCTAACGGAATGAAGGTGAAAAAGATGTCAAAGCTATCGAATACGGCAACAGAGCCGCTGGAAGACCTCGTTGAACAAGCCAAGGACGGCGACAAGGATGTCCTCGCCGAGATCGTCCGGAGGATCCAGGACAAGATTTACGGGCTGGCAATCCGGATGCTCTATATCCCTGCCGATGCGGAAGACGCCGCCCAGGAGATCCTCGTCAAGGTCATCACCCACCTGGGGACCTTTAAAGGGGAAAGCCGCTTCGAGACCTGGGTCTACAGCATCGCCTCCAACCATCTGCTGACGACGCGCAAATGCCGGGCCGAACGCTGGCAAATGACCTTCGACAAGTGCATCCATATGATCGAGGAGGGATCCCTGGAAAAGGAAGGCGATTCTTTCGTCGCCGCCGAGGATAACCTCATCGTGGAGGAAACGAAACTGGCCTGCGTTCATTTCCTGCTCCTCTGCCTGAAGCGGGAGGTCCGCCTCGCCGTTATCCTGGGGGAGATCTTCGGGGTCAAAGGCAAGGAAGGCGCCAAGATCCTGGGACTCACACCGGCCGCTTATCGGCAGCGGCTCTCCCGTGGGAAGAAAGAACTCACCGCTTTCCTGGTCCGGAAATGCGGCCTCGTCGATCCGGGAAACCCCTGTCACTGCGAGACACTGGCGGCGTTGCACGTAAAGAAAAGGCACATCGATCCGGAAAACCTGATTTTCGCCACCCATCCCTGCCGCGCCCGGCGGGACAGCAATAGCGATGAGCTGCTGAAAGAGCTCGATCAAATGGAGCGGGCCGCCGTACTGATCCGGAACCACCCCGACTATGCAGCCCCCTATGTTTTCGTGGAATCCATGAAAGGTCTGATTGATTCGGGAAGATTTCAGTTACTGGGAAGATGAGGAATGTGGTTGGAGTCGAAGGATGAAAGCCTATAACACGGCGAATCACAATATATAAATGAAAGGGAGAACGGACATGGAAATCAATGCCGACTTTGCAGCGCCCTGCGGCCTCTATTGCGGGGTATGCGCCATTCAACTCGCCCACCGGGAAAACAATCAGAAGTTAAAGGAATCACTGGTTCAGCTCTTCCGGGGAAACCTCCCGAACAGCGAGCATCTGACGGCAGCGGACATTCACTGCCGAGGTTGCCTGTCGGACGATTTATTCGGCCACTGCGCACAGTGTTCCATCCGGACCTGCACCAGGGAGAAGGGTTATACGGGATGTCATGAGTGTTCCGATTTTCCCTGCCGGCTGATCGATGAGTTTCCGATCCCCGTGGGGAAAAAAGTGATCCTGAGGGCGATACCGCACCGGCGGGAGGTCGGAACGGAAAAATGGATGGCCGACGAGGAAAAGCGCTACACATGCGCACAATGCGGAAACAAGCTCTTCCGCGGCGCTCAGCGCTGCAATAAGTGCAAGACCGCCGTCAATCCGGATTGACAGGGAAGGAAGGAAAAGAAAGATGAAGATCGATGACGCGACCCGGAATTATATACAGAAACATTTTAGCTTCACCGATGAGGAGATGAAGGCTTTCATGGAAAACCCGAGAAACGTGGATGTCCTTTCGAAGGCGCCCCTCTTCGTAAGCAAAACGCTGGTCTTCGAAGTGGTGGACGCCCACGGGTGTAACAGCCAGCATAAAAAGGGCGACAAAATCTGCTTCGACGGGGCGGGCAACCTCCTCGCCAAACGGTCTCCCGACCGGATCTGCATCTATGCCCTGAGCGCCGCCGCCGGTCTCATCTTCGCCGCCGGCGAACTCCTCATGGCCGGCATCGACCCGAATGAGATGCGTTTCAAGAGAACGGGCTGCTTCGATGTAGGGGTGAAATGCGGCGGGTGGGGCCGTATCGTCATGGAACTCAAGGTGGAAGACCGGCAAAGATGAATATTTGCAATCATCGCCGTCATGCCTTTTCTAAAGGAAGTTTCTTATCCGGAGATGGTGCCGCACCTCGCGGAGGCCATGGAAGACCCGGAAGAGCTGGTCCGTTCCCATGCGGCATGGGCCCTTGGACAATTAGGCGGCGCCGGGGCAAGACGCGCCCTGGAGGCAAGCCTGACGCGGGAAAGCGGCGCCCGGGCCACCGGGGAGATCCGGACCGCCCTCGCCAGGACCTGAGCGGTGCAAGTGTAATGAATCGGCGGTCTTGCCCGATCCGCCTACGTCAGTTTTCGTCTGGCCGGGCGGACATTATATAGTTCATTGTCTTCCATGACCAAGCATGCCTGGGTAGCATCGACCTTTGCGAATTCAAGTTTTGAATCTGAAAAAAGATCGACTGATTCAACTTTCAAATAGCGGGCCGCGGCCCGGCAATATTCCGGATCGATCTCAACGCCGATACTGCTTCTCCCCGTTCTCACGGCCGCCACCATAGTTGTTCCCGAACCGCAGAATGGATCGAGAACGGTATCGCCGACAAAGGAAAACATCCTGACCAGTCGCGTCGCCAGCTCCAACGGGAACGGCGCGGGGTGGTGTTTGGTCGACGCGCCGGTAATATGCCAGATCTGCTGGAACCATTGGTTAAACTCTTCTTTATTTATTTTACTCGCCTCGCGTTGCGCCTCGGTCGGCTTTCGGTAGCCGCCGGGCTTGCGCTGCATGAGAATGAATTCCATGTCGTTCTTGATGATGGCATTGGGTTCGTAAGGTTTGCCGAGGAACTTTGAACCGTTGGCGACTTCGTAAGATGCATTGGAAATCTTATGCCACACAATCGGATTGAGATTATCAAAACCAAGGCGGCGACAAATCACGCAGATATCGGCGTGGAGAGGGAAAACCAGATGTCGCCCGTAGTTGCGACGGGCAACGCAGACATCGCCAACAACGCACACAAGACGTCCCCCCGGAACAAGAACCCGATAAACGTGCCTCCACACCTTCTCCAATTCCGACAAAAAAGCCTCATAATCCTGAACATGCCCCAGTTGCTCCGGATTTTCATTGTAGCGTTTGAGGTTCCAGTAGGGCGGCGATGTCACGACAAGATGCACTGATTCATCTTCAATAAAAGTCAAGTTTCTTGCGTCGCCGTTGATCAGCTTGTGGGTTGTCTGGGGCATGGTTTAAACAAAACTCCTTATGTGAGCCGTGAGAATTTTCGCGAAACGTTCGATAGCAAGATCATCAGCGGGGGTTTTGAAAACACCGTGAAGGCCTTCATCGGGCGTGGAGGTAATGAACGACGCTGCCGAGTAATGCCTTTCCAAGACCAGTTTACGGCAAAACAGCTCATAGCGTTTCATATAAGAAGCGCCCACAAATTCCGGAAAAACTTTAAAGTGTGATTCTTGGACGGATACAGGCCGATTGGATGCGACACAATCTTCCAGCATAAAAAAGTAACCGAGAAAAGGCTGTGGACTGTCAAGATATGCCCGCTCCCGGAAGGCCGTCCAAAGGTCTATGGCGCTTCCGATAGCTTCTTCCGTGCGGTTGTTGAAGTTATTTCCAAAGGAGGGGCCGACCTGCGATTTTGCCTCAATCACAGCGATCAATTTATGATCCCGGACAACAAGCAGATCCCATTCTTTCGTCGGTCTGAAAAAACCGGGGAGTTCAATGGCTTTTTTCCGAAAAATGAATTGAGAAGATAATCCGGCCTGTATGATCAGGTCAACAAAGAGATCAATAAAACCATCCATCTGTGCGCCACCCGTGACGGCGCTTCGCAACCCCTGATCCGCTTTGCCGCCTTCTTCCTGCTTACGGCGCTGAGCAGCACGGGTTTGCCAATAATGAGCAACGGCGCTTTTCATTTTTCTCTGTACTTCAATTCTCATTTCAACTGCTCTTCTATTTCCTTTAAGGTTTTTCCATCTTTGTTCTTCCACGCAATCAGGCCGTTCGCATGGCCACCATGGACCACAGCTGCAGCCGCACTTGGGCTGGAAAACTCCTCGTCACGCGTGAACACAAGATGGTCTACAGAGACAGAAAGAACATCTTCATCTTTGAGTCTTTGCCGCATGTTCAGAGGCCATGGGTATTTTTGCGCCGATGCTCGCTCTTTTAGTACGGATTGAGACCCTTTTAGGACAAGGAAGCCGTTCGGAGTGAGACGGCCTCTCGCTTTTAGCCCTTTAATTTCACAGAACAGCATTTCCTTCTCTGCGTCGGTCGCGGCCTCACTTGTAGCGGTGACTAACAGTTCAACACCAAGTACAGGCAAAAGTTGACATATCTTTCCCAAGAAAATTTCCATATCTTCACGATCTGACTCCGGGAGCTTTGCTCCGCTGCTCTGGCCATTCATGACTAGCGCTCGATTAGCCTGACGGGCTTGTTCTATTAGCTTTCCTTCCAGATAGCGGATGTGGGCTTTCGTAAGGTTTTCGTCCTTGCTTATGAAATAGACGATCTGGTTCCAGAAATCCTTTTCCAGATGGGCCTTAGCGCGGTCTCTGATGTTTTCGGCTTCACCCACATATAGAGCAGGCTTTCCCGATTCCGGATCATTGCCCGTCAGGAAGTACACACCTGGACTACCAGACTCTTCGCGCCTTATCACACCTTCAAACTCGCTGCGCGGTCCAGCAACTGCTTTGCCAGTCCAGTTTGACAGTTCGGCCGTTCTCAGCCGTTTCGGATCGCCATGTACCAGAAAGATCTTAATCGTTGCGCTCGACATGTCCGAGACTCCATATAATATTGTGCATACTGATTAGCGTCGGGATTTATTTGCCGTTCACTGTGGACTCATATATCTCAAAATTCCTTTGCATTAGCCAGGTTACGGTGTCAAGGGAAATTGGTATTTGGATAAGTTTTCTCCCTCTTCTCAGAAGTCGCCCGGGGGAATCTGGAAGAGCCCGGCGATTACGCCGTCAAAATATTCCGGCAGGTAGCGGTCCCATAACTTCACGGGGAGGTCTTTCAATTCCAACCGGCTGGACAGGGGGAACAGGAAAAGATAGCGCATCAGGTATTCCACGTTTTTTGCCAAATGTCCCCGGTACTGCTGGCGGAGGCGCTGGGTGATAATCCGGTCCTCATGCATGCAGCGGCCGATTTCGCTTTCCAGAAGCTCCTGGTAGTTGGAGACAATGATTTCCAGATAGACATCTTCCTCTCCGGAAAGGACAAAATCGGCAAAATACCGGTCCGCCAGTTCCGGAGCTACGCCCCGATTTGCCAGGACGGCGCGGATGCTTGCCGGCAGAGGACCCAGGATCAATTCGTCCTTGGGCGGCGCGATGCGGACCACGAGATTGAGGGCATTGTAACGCCCCTGATGGCGCTCCTCCTCGACCACCCGGCAATATTCGATATTGGCGAGGGCCGTCCGTATCCGCACCTGTTCGTCGTCCTCCAGAACCACTTTTACGCCGGCGACATCATTGATGACCAGGTCGGTCGCCCCTTCGATCTCCCGCTGCTGCTTGAGATCTTCGACAAACCGCTCTTCCGCATCGAGAAATTCGCCGAGCATCTCCTCCGGGGAAGTGAGCAGGTATTCCCGGGGAATGCATAGACGGGCGGCTCGCTCATCCGCCAGGCTTTCGGCGTGTCTTTTGATCGCGTCAAAGATCCGGTCAATTATCCGCCTTGCTCCTTTCTCCGCCAAACGCCGGATCCGTTTGATCCGCAATGATCCGAGATAATCCTCTCCCCCTTCCTGCCCCTTGAAAAACAGCATAGCGTGGCAGGGAGTTTCGCGATAGAACCGTCCGGGACGATCTTTATAGTCCCTGATCAGTCCCTCGATGCGGAGGTTGGAGTACGGCGGCCTGCGGACCATGGCATCCTTGATTTCTCCTTTCAGACCGATCCGCTCCCCCCGCAGGTCCGAACCATGTAATTCCTGGAAAAGCCTCCCCGCAAAATGGTAAAGATATCTGGAAACGAAAAGCTGGTTAAAATGGACCAGGCGCGTAATCAGGTCGCCGTCGCCGTCCTGGACATTACCGTACATGGAACGACGGATCAGATCCTTCATTTCGTTTCGGTGCAGGTAGCTGTTGATGGTGATCATAGCGCCTCCGCCCCGGGTGATTTTCCCTTTACAAAAGGCTTTTCCTTCTTTATAGTTAATTCAAATTGTTTCCGGATTTGCATTCATCTCCCAATTTGCTTCCATCTCCATCTGACCGAAAGGATCTTTCCAATAGTAATTCCGTTACAGGAGCTTCCTCGATGGAAGATACCATAAACAAGACAAAATAGACAGGCATCAAAGGGGTGACGACATGGTACAGGATGAAGAATTGGACCAGACTTACGGAGGCCTCGACATCGGCAGAAAAGTCCGGACCCTCAGGGAAAAACAACAGTTGACGATCATGGATCTGGCGGCAAAAACCGGCCTTTCCAAGTCCGTACTTGGAGAAATTGAGTCGGGTGAGGTGACGCCCCCCGTCGGCGTGCTTCTCAAGCTTGCCAAGGCCCTGAATGCGGGCATGGCGTACTTCTTTCAGGATACGGCCGTTACGGACAAGATTTCCGTCACCCGCAAAGACCAGCGGTTGCGGATCAGGAGGCGCCCCCATCATCACGAAGGGGAAGTGGACTATATCTACGAGTCCCTGGAAACAGGTAAGCCGGACAAGCACATGGAACCCCTCTTCGTCGAATTCCAGCCCATGGAAACGGGAGACATGATTTTTTCCACCCATGACGGGGAGGAATTTGTTTATCTCTTAGAAGGGAAACTGGAATTCAGATCCCACGAACGCACGGAAATCCTCGCCCCGGGCGATGCCATCTATTTTGAGTCGGACATCAGTCATGCCTTCCGGGGACTCGACGGCAAGGCGGCAAAGGCAATCGTGGTCGTCTGGAACAAGTTATAGGAAAGATTTGGGAGGCTGATTATGCTGGAAATCCGGTTTCACGGACGGGGGGGACAGGGAACGGTCGTCGCCACGATCCTGCTTTCGCAGGCCTTCTTCCAGGCCGGCTATCAGGTGCAGAGTTTTCCCTTCTTCGGGGTGGAAAGGCGAGGCGCTCCCGTGGAAGCCTACTTGCGTCTGGACGCTAAAAAGATCCTCCTGCGGACCAACGTCACGGCCCCGGATCATGTGGTTGTGCAGGATCAGACCCTGTTGCAGAGTATCGATGTCACCCGGGGCCTGAAACCGGGGGGGTGGATCCTCCTCAACAGTTCCGAAGCCGCTACGGACCCGGGCCGGTTCCGCGGTTTCCGGCTTGCCTGGGTGGATGCTACCCGGATCGCCCTGAAACACCAATTGGGAAGCCGCACCCATCCCATTGTCAATACGGCCATGATGGGGGCCTTTGCCCGCATGTTGGGAATACCGCCGATGGAGGCGGTGTGCAGCGCCATCCGGGAAGAGGTCCCTTCCGAGCCGGAAGCGAACATCGCCGCCGCCCGGGAAGCCTATGAGGAAGTTATATTAATTGGCGAGATAACATAGGGGAAAGATATGGAAACTGAACTTAGTCTGAAAAAGAACCTCTTCATGCCTCGGACATCAGTTACCACGGAAAGCAATAAAACCGGGTCATGGCGATTTCTCCGCCCGCGATACGAAGAAAAGACCTCTCCCTGCAGCACCGCCTGCCCGGCGGGGGAAGATATCGCCCGGATCGAGATGCTCATCACCCAGGGGGCCTTTAAAGAGGCATGGGAAGCGATTCTGAGAGAAAACCCTTTACCCGGCGTCTGCGGACGGGTCTGTTATCACCCCTGTGAAGGGAGCTGCAACCGCCGGGAATTCGACACCTCCATCGCCGTTCATACGATGGAGCGCTTTCTCGCCGATACGGCCGCCCGGAATGAAACGAAGCCGGCCCTGAGAAGGCTGTCCCCCAAAGGAAAGGGCGTCGCCGTTATCGGTTCCGGTCCGGCGGGGCTCGCGGCGGCCTGGTTTCTCAACATGCTCGGTTACGAAAGCGAGATCTTCGAGGCCATGCCCGAGGCGGGGGGCCTGTTGCGCTGGGGCATTCCGGCCTACCGGCTGCCGGCGACGGTACTGAGTAATGAGATTGTCAGAATCGAAAACCAGGGAGTTCGCATCAGGGTCGGCGAGACCGTATCGGCCTCCCGCTTTGAGGAATTGAAAACCTCCTACGACGCCGTTTTCCTTGGCTGCGGTTACGGGCGCGGCACGGCCCTGAATATTCCCGGCGAAGCGGGCGGAGGCGTCGAAGACGGGCTGTCATTCCTGAGACAGCTCCGCCAGGGGGCCAAGCCCGACGTAACGGGAGTTTCCGCCATTATCGGCGGGGGAAACACGGCCATCGACGTCGCCCGGAGCATCATCCGCCTGGGAGGGCGAGCCGTCATCGTCTATCGCCGCCGGCGGGAGGATATGCCCGCTTTTGACGAGGAAATTGAGAGCGCCCTCGAGGAAGGAGTGGAACTACGGGAATTGCTGGCCCCGGTCCGGATCGCCGCCGCAGGATCGAACCGTATACTTACTGTCCAGCAGATGAAAGTGGAAGGCCGCGACCGGGACGGCCGGGGCAGAATCGTTGCCGATGGAACCGGCCCCGTGGAAATACCGGTGCAGCGGGTCTTTGTGGCCACCGGCGCCGCGGCGGCGGTGGCGTGGCATGAACCCCCGCCTGCCGCCGAAGCGGAGGGACAGCATCCCGCATCCCTGCCCTTGCGTCTGAGTCATTGCACCCTCCATCAGGAACAGCACGGGAGGCCGATCGTCTATGGCGGCGACCTGACGAATACGGACAAGAACGTCACCCAGGCCATCGCTTCGGGCAAGCAGGCCGCCATGGCCCTGGATACATTTTTCCAGAGCGGCGCCGACGCCGTCCGGGAGCGTCTTGCCGCCTGTCTGGTCGGCGAGGGGCCGGCTCTTTCCATGGAGATGTACATGAACGGCCCCCGGAAAGAAAGGAAATCCCACATCGTCTCTTATCAGGAAATCAACACGGATTATTTCCAGTTTGAACCCCGGGTCATTCAACCACGGCTCCTTATCGAAGAGCGGACCTCTTCCTTCGACGAAATCGAGCTGAAGATCTCCGCCAACACGGCGATGCGGGAGGCGGGACGGTGCTTCAACTGCGGGCTCTGCAACAATTGCGACAACTGCTATCTCTTTTGCCCCGACGTCTGCATTCTGCGGGGCCGGGACATGACGGAACGCCATATCAATTACGATTACTGCAAGGGGTGCGGCCTGTGCGTCGTGGAGTGTCCCAGAAACGCCATGACCCTCGGCGAGGAGGAAAAACTATGAAAAAGGTCCTCGAAGGAAGCCACGCCGTGGCGGAAGCGGTGCGCCTGGCCAAGGTCCAGGTGATTTCCGCCTATCCCATCACTCCCCAGACCCATATCGTCGAGATCCTGTCGGATTACGTCACCACCGGCAAGATGAATGCCAAATACCTGCGGGTGGAAAGCGAACATTCCTGCATGGCGGCGCTGATCGGGGCTCAGAGTGCCGGGATCAGGACCTTTACCGCCACTTCTTCCCAGGGGCTGGCCCTGATGCATGAACTCCTCCACTGGGCATCCGGAGCCCGCCTCCCCATTGTCATGGCCGAGGTCAACCGGGCCCTGGCGCCGGGATGGAACATCTGGAACGATCAGACCGACAGCCTCGCCCAGCGGGACACGGGCTGGATTCAGCTCTATTGCGAAGACGGCCAGGAGGTCCTCGATACGACCATTCAGGCCTACCGGTTAGCGGAAAGGGTCAATCTGCCCGCCATGGTGGTCCTCGACGCATTTTACCTTTCTCACACCTACGAACCCGTCGATGTCCCGGACCAGGAGGAAGTGGACCGCTTCCTCCCCCCCTATGAACCGGCCTTCATTCTTGATACGAAGCATCCCTATTCCCTGAGTCCCCTCGTGACACCCAACGCCTACATGGAAATGCGCTATGAAATCGCCGCGGCCATGGATGACGCCCTGGACCAGTTTGACCGGGTGGAAGACGAGTTCGCAAAGATCTTCGACCGCCGCTACGGCGCCGTGGAAGAGGTTGCTTGCGATGATGCGGACATCGTCTTTGTGACCTCCGGGACCGTCACCAGCACCGCCCGCCTGCTCCTGGAAGAACTCCGGCCCCGGGGAGAGAAGGTCGGGGTCCTCAAGATTAAACTATTCAGGCCGTTTCCGGTGGCAGCGGTGCGCCGGGCCCTCGGAAAGGCAAAAAAGGTCGTCGTCATCGACCGCAACTTTTCCTTCGGGGCCAGCGGGATCTTCGCCCAGGAGGTCCGGGCGGCCCTATGCAACCTTCCCGGCCATCCTCCCGTCTTCGGCTACATTGCCGGTCTCGGGGGGCGGGACATTACCGTTAAGCTACTAGAAGAAATCTATTTTGATGTGAAAGGAAGCGACACCCCCAGGAAGGAAAGCATCTGGGTGGGGCTTCAGGAGGTGAACCGTGCAACTTGATGCCCTTGACAAGGAATTAATGTGTTCCGGCCATGTGGGATGCCCGGGCTGCGGCGCCACGATTGCCATGCGCTTTGTGCTGAAGGCCTTAGGCGAAAAGACCGTCATGGTCCTGCCGGCCTGTTGCTGGTCCGTGATCGCCGGCCCCTTCCCCCAGTCCAGCCTGAAAATCCCCGTGATCCACACGGCCTTCGAAACGGGAGGCGCCACGGCGAGCGGCGTCCGGGCGGCCCTCGACATGAAGGGGGACACGGAGACCACAGTTATCACCTGGGCCGGCGACGGCGGGACCTTTGACATCGGGTTTCAGGCCCTGAGCGGCGCCGTGGAGAGAAACGAGGATTTCATTTACGCCTGCTACGACAATGAAGCCTACATGAACACGGGCATCCAGCGGAGTTCCTCCACTCCCTACGGGGCCTGGACGACGACCACGACGGGGGCGGACTGGAAAAAGCTCCGGAAAAAGAACATTGTCGAAGCCCTGGTCGCCCATCGCATCCCCTATGCGGCGACAGCCAATATCGCCTTCCCCGAAGACCTGATCCGCAAGGTGAAGAAGGCCAAGGCCATCAGGGGGTCAAAGTTCCTCCATATCTACGCAAGCTGTCCGACGGGATGGCGGATACCTTCGGAAATGTCCATCAAGATCGCCCGCATGGCCGTGCAGACAAACATCTTTCCCCTCTACGAGGTGGAAAACGGCGTCAACTATACGATCAATTACAAGCCCAAGGAATACCTCGTCCGGGAGTACTTCAAGCTCCAGGGCCGTTTCCGGCACTTGAAAGACACCGATCTCGACCAGATTCAGGAAATGGTCAATGAAGACTGGGGGCTATTGCTCCGCAAGGCGGGGGAACACGCCTAAACCGCTCCCGTCAGGGTCTTATACACCCGATCATGGAGGGGTGTTTTGATGCCGAGTTCTCGGCCGGTCCTGACGATATAACCGGTAAAGATATCGATTTCCGTCTCCCTGCCCTTTTCAAAGTCCAACTGCATGGATGTCTTTGTTTCATAGGGAAATTGCCGGACTTTGGCAACGGTCGCCGGGACAATGTCGCCGGGAAGATCGATCCCCCTGGCCCGGGCTATCTGCTCAACTTCCCCGATCAAGCCGAACAATAAATCTCTGGCCTCAGAATTATCCATCACTTCCCCAAAGGGTTTCTGCAGCAGGGAAGTCACCCCGGCAGCGGGGCAGATGAAGATGAATTTTGTCCACAGGGCGGACCGGGAAGACGGCGTCAGCTCCGAGGTAATACCCGCCTCCTGGAACAGCGTATCGATAGGACGGAATTGCTCGACCGATCCGCCGTCGGGACCGAAAATCAGGCGACTGGCGGGGCTGACCTGCCGAATAACGCCGGGTGATTCAATAAAAGCGGAGATATAGACCGTCCCGTAAAGGAAAATCCCCCGGGGCAGAATCCCCTGGAGGCGCTCGGTGATATCCACCCCGTTGAGAAGAGGAATAATCACCGTATCATCCTTGACGTTACCGGCAATCATGCGGGCCGCCTGCTCCAGGCCATAGCTCTTGACGGCAAACAACACGAGATCGAAGCCCCCCGCCTCGGCAGGATTATCCGTCGCCAGGAAAGGGCGTACCAGAGATTCACCGGCCGGCGTGATCAGGGTCATCCCTTTCTCCTTAATCGCCTTTAAATGTTCGCCTCGGGCAATAAAAACAACTTCATGGTCCGATGCCGACCCATACCTGAATGCCAATTCCCCCCCAAAAGAACCGCCGACACCGCCAATACCGATTACCGCTATCCTCATAGGTCCTGCCTCCTTACCGATGTAGTTCCCGTCCATCTCATCGGACAAAGTCCGATCCACCATGCTTCCCGCTTCTTAAACCTGAACCGGCTAAAAACCCACACCATATTCAGACTGTTCCCGATGGAAGGAAAACAGCTTTATTCATATAGTACCATTGAACGCAGGGAATAAAAAGACAAAAGAGCAGCGGAGCCTATGAAGAAAAAACTTGAGAGAAACAAGAGATTCCTCACCAAAGTCGAGTATGCCGAATACCTGGAGGCCATGAAACAGCATGCCGCCCATGCCCCATCCGAAGGCGTCTCGTCCAGATTCCTGCCAGAGGAATAAACCTCTACGCTCACCCTTTGACTTGACCAGATGCCTGTAACAGCATTGTAAATATTCTGTCGCCAACAGAAAAAAGGCCGCTTCCGGATATCTTTCCGGAGGGGGCCTTTTTATTGAAGGAAGTTGACAGCTTCGGAAATCCATGCTAATCCGTCGAACCTCAACAGAAAGACCTTTTGCCCCCGTAGCTCAGTCGGATAGAGCACCGGATTCCTAATCCGGGTGTCGCGCGTTCAAATCGCGCCGGGGGTACCAATCATAAGGCTCTAGCGATTTCCTTTTTTGTTATAGGGGGATTTTATGGGTGGATTTGTTTTTAAAGAGCACCGGATTTGTTGGCTAAGGACACCGGATTTATACCTGTCTGATTTCGAATCTTTCCTGATTATCGTATTTACTTAAATTGTACCGCATAAAATTTGTCGGCCTTTCCTCTTGGTGTCCGCATTCTCTTAACAATCGCGGCATTCTCAAAACTCTTGCAAGAAACCGCAGAAAAGCAAAATAAGCTGGACCTGGGCATTCCCAAATTTCATAAATACGATACCCTCCCATAAGAGGTCTCAATCTCTCCCGTACTTTTCTTATTCTTTTATGTTGACACATAATATTTGTTATTAATTCTTATTGTATCTTAATAATAACAGGCGTATGTAATCTGTCAAACTATGGGGGTGTGGATAACTTTTTGGAAATGTCTAAAATTAAATATTGGTGGGAAAAGATAAAGGAACATCCTATTTATAGCAAGGTAGCTGCGACGTTGATAGCAGCATTATTACTGACAATAATTAATGTTG